>Ga0180432_10002974_pt1 | contig 24822 bp, 24 predicted proteins | sample SS_ome_10_FD_132414 | JGI IMG/M metagenome (GOLD analysis project Ga0180432, IMG submission 132414) | Hypersaline lake sediment archaeal communities from the Salton Sea, California, USA - SS_1_MS_2 metaG | ecosystem: Environmental > Aquatic > Non-marine Saline and Alkaline > Hypersaline >... | reverse complement strand
GAGCAGCTGAAGTCTGCCAGCAGCAGAGACATCCGCATAAACAATCCCCTCGACCTGACAGCATCTGCCAGCGAAGGGGAGTTTGGAGAAGCCCTCCATGTTCTCGCGCGTGATCAGGGGAATGATGCTGTCATGGTGATCTCTATCCCTCCAGTGCGGATTGATCCCCGCAAGATAAGAAAGGTCATACAGCGAGTGATACCTTCTTTTAGAGAACAGGGTAAGCCGCTAATTGCCTGCTTCGTTGGACAGCCCGAAGCCGGAAGCGAGCCAGGAGCCGCGGATGTTCCCATCTTTACCTTTCCCGAGGAAGCCGTGTCAGCCTTGGCTCATGCAATGGAATACGGTAACTGGCTCAAGAAGCCAGAGGGTAAAATTATCAAGTTTCCGAGCATCGAGCGTGACAAGGCTCGGAAACTGGTTGAAAGGGCGATGGCGAGAAGTTGTCAAAAACCGTTCTGGCTTTCAACTATGCAAGCGTGTGAGCTGCTGGACTGCTATGGCATTCGGATGATAGATACCGCGTTTTGCAGCACTGCAGAGGAGGCCGTAAGGCAAGCGGCGCAAATTGGTTTTCCTGTGGCGGTCAAGCTCGCCTCTGATACTATTGCCCACAAGACTGAAGTGGGCGGGATAGCTCTTGGGTTGGAGACTAAGAAAGACGTGAAGCAGGCTTTCGAAGACATCAGGGGAAAGCTTTATCGAGATAAACGGGGGCAGCAAATGGAAGGTGTGGTGGTGCAGCGCATGGTTACCAGCGGAGTGGAGACGATAGCCGGTATAAGCGAGGATCCAACTTTCGGTCCGCTAATTATGTTCGGTGTAGGTGGGATATATGCTGAGCTGCTCCGCGACTTTGCTGTGAGACTCCATCCTCTGACAGATGTGCAAGCCAGGGAATTGCTTAACTCGGTGCGAATGTCAGCCCTGCTCACAGGCTGGCGGGGAACCCCAGCTTGTGACACTGGGGCATTGGAGGAGATGCTACTCAGGCTTTCCAGTCTGGTTGAAGATATGAAAGAGATTACAGAGGTTGACCTAAATCCGGTGATGGCGATGCCAGAGGGCGAGGGTTACTGGGTGGTCGATGCCAAGATAAGGCTGAAGTGATACGCATTGATGTCGAAGCAAGAAAAGCATGAGGATGGATCCTGAGAACTCGAATAGCGATTTTGAGCATATCTACATATCCGAGGCGCTTGAGAAGCTATCGAGCGCTGCGGAGTTGGGACTGAGCCACAGCGAAGCTCACAAGCGACTTGAGAAGTACGGCGAGAACATCGTTGAAGAGAAGGCCAGAAACCCGGTTCTCAGATTCCTCTTTAACTTCTGGGCCCTATTCCATGGATGATAGAGATCGCCGCAATCATTGCCGCAGCCGTCCAGCGCTGGCGATTTGGGCCTACGGCGTGGTTGGCTACTGATGCTGAGCGGGGTAAAGATGCTCACAATCCAGGTGTTGAACCGACTACAAAGTAAAGCTGTTCAGTAGAAGGACGGGCGTTCCATGTGTAGGGTGTAGATAGGGGAAAGCGCGGGATCACAGCTTGGACGTACTGCAAGAATTCGGAAGTCCTGTTATACTGTTGATCTGTGGACCCTTCGCCCTGCATGTGGAGAAGCTAGAATCAGAAAAACTGGCTGAGTAGAAGGCCTAAGCATACAAAGGGAGTAATAATGTGGCCAAAGTAGCATCGCCGGGCACGCTGTACCGTCACCTCGACCGTCTTCGACAGATAGTAATGGTGTTTGCGAAGTACGGCTTCGGTGATTTCCTCGATCGCCTGCGCATTTGGGAGCATATCAACATCGAAAGGCGTCTCCTGCATCAGCAGGGCCAGCCGCCTTCTACTCTGACGGCAGCGAAGCGCTTGCGGCTCGCCCTTGAAGAACTGGGGCCCACATTCGTGAAGCTGGGTCAGATGCTCAGTACCCGTCCTGACCTACTGCCCCCCGATTTCATCCGGGAATTGCAGGAGCTGCAGAGGCGGGTCGCTCCCGAGGCTACCGAGGTCGTCAGAGGGATGATTGAGTCAGAGCTCGGATGCAGTCTGACCGAGGTTTTTTCATCATTTGACGAAAACCCTGTGGGTGCTGCTTCCCTCGCCCAAGTGCACCGGGCAATGCTCACAAACGATCAGATGGTGGCGGTCAAGGTGCTACGGCCGGAAGCCGAAGGCGTAGTCAGAGTGGATCTCGAAATCATGGCCAAATTGGCCGCTCTGCTGGAACGCTACCTGGACGAGGCCCGCCAGGTGGATATTGTGGGGCTTGTCGGTGAGTTTTCCTCCACTATTAACAAGGAACTCGACTTAAGAGTAGAGGCGGCAAATATGCGTCGCTTCGCCGATAACTTCGCTGAGGCGAAGGGAATACACGTTCCCACTGTATTCCCGGAACTATGCACGAAGCGGATTCTCGTCATGGAATACATTGAAGGCATAGAAATCTCTGATGTTGAAAGCCTGCGTGCGCAAGGGTATGACCTGTCCCTCATTGCCCGTCGAGGTGCGGAGATTTCATTGAGAGCTACCCTGGAGCATGGCTTCTTTCATGCTGATCCCCATCCAGGTAATGTCCTGGTGCTCTCGGGCAATGTGGTCTGCTTGTTGGACTACGGCATGATGGGCAGGGTGTCTCTACGGCAACGTGAAAGGCTGGCGAGGCTGGCCTATTGCATCGTAAGCCAAGATGAAAGGATGATGGCGAGGGCGCTGCTAGCTCTCGCTGGCAGTAACGAAACCGTAGACGTGGAGCAGCTGGCAGCAGACCTGTCCGACATCGTTCAAGAGTATAGGTACCTGCAACCAGATGTGGGTCGTCTGGGTACTATACTTTATGACCTCCGGCGGCTTGTTACAGACTACAACCTGCGATTTCCCACGCAGTTGGTCTGGCTGCTCAAGGCGCTAGCTATTGCAGAGGACACCTCTCATCGCCTGGACCCCAATCTGGAAATCCTGGACTATGCCCGGCCATACGCCGAGCGATTGCTTAGAAGACAGCTAAGTCCTTTACAACGGGCGCGAGGGCTTTACTTCGGCGTGATCGATGCGCTTGAACTGGTCGAGGACTTACCCTACGACATCAGGGACATCCTACGCCAACTCAAGGCGGGACACATACGAATCGAGTTTGAGCACGCCGGTTTGGAGCCCATAAGGCGAACATTGAATCGAGCGTCCAATCGCATAGCCATGGCCATTATCCTTGCAGCCTTGCTCACAGGCTCCTCGCTCATCGCACGGGCGGAACTCGCGCCACGCGTGGGCGACATGCCCGTGATCGCGCTCGTTGGATATATAGTAGCTGCTCTGCTTGGCCTGTGGCTTATCGTATCCGCAATTCGCATGATCGATAACTAGGGACGTCTATATAATCACCTATCCCAAGAGGTAACAGCATATGCCAGACTAACATTCTTGTAAAGTATCATCGAATGAATCTTTTAGTCTCTTCAGCTTTCGCTTTAGCCTGTCATAAGTTGTCTGATATTTCTTAAACCAAGACCGACTCCTTTCTGGCGATACTGTACGGTCTTTAGAAAGCAGGATTAAGCCTTAAGGTATGTGCATTAAGTACTGTCTCAAATGTGTCCCATTTTTGCGGACGTCGCACACTGTGACACAACCAGAAGCTGGTCCGTTGGGTCTTGTCACACTTTGGTCGCCGAGCTTGAAGTGCTAGCTCAATAACTCAAGAGCTTCTCTGCTATCATTCCGAGCATGAACCCAAGAGTTGCCCCCACTGCTGGAGTCCAATGGTTTTTGAGTTTAGCCATTGGCGCTATGTCCTGAAATACTAGGTAGAGTATTGCTCCCGCGGAGAACAACATTAGCGAAGCAACGAGCTGGTCGTGACCAGCTAGAACTGAGTAGCCGAAAACAGCAGCAGCCATGCCCGCCAAGCTGAATGGGGCAAGAATCAACAAAGATCTGTTAGGCGAGAAGCCACTAGCAAGCAAATCCCCGAAGGAATTATAGGACTCGGGTAGGTTTTGCATCCCTATTAGTAGAGCCAGCAGTAGACCTGTTTCCCTATCAGTTGAGAAAATGGCACCCAAAGCAATAGCCTCAGGAATGAAGTCCATTACCATAGCCATGAGCTGCGCTGCCCTTCAACCATGCTGACCAATGAATCTGTCCAGAAAGAGGAAACAGACCCCTTTGTTGCCAATGTGGGTCACCCAGGCACATTGGGATTGGGATATGATAAAGACCTGTCAAGATTCGGCAATTTGGGCAACCTTGACCAGTAGCGAATTGGGCGCCGACCGTTCATATCACCATGCGGTAAGAAAGGGACTCTAATCTATTTCTGCCTCTCCATTTTTCTGTTAGATACTCTTTTCAATAACTCAATTTATCTTGTCCCCTATCCAGAAGAACAAAATTTGATGGTAGAAAGTACCGATAACCTCTTGACAATATCGAGAACTGGTTTGCTATAATTAGTATTAAGACTTATTACTAGCAATGATTAGGCGAGATACAAAGCGAAGAAAAGCCATTCTTAATGTCCTCCGGAATACCGATTCACATCCTCCGGCTGACTGGATATATCATGAGGTTAGGAAAGCGATACCGAACATCAGTAAGGGGACTGTCTATCGCAACCTTAAGATATTACGAGATGAAGGGGAGATCTCGGAACTAAACCTCAGCGGAACCGTAAGTAGATACGAGGGCAATCAAGAGAACCATTACCATTTCAGATGTGAAAAGTGTGGGCGGGTCTTTGACTTGGACGAACCAATCAAACACGAGCTCAACGAAAGTGTGGCGAAAAGGACCGGATTCAAGGTCTCGTACCATCAGCTTGAGTTTCGTGGCATCTGTAAGGATTGCCAAGAAAAAATAAGATAGAAGGAGAGGAGGAACAAAACTTGAGTAAAGCAATCAAAGGTACACAGACAGAAAAGAACCTCTTAACGGCATTTGCTGGAGAATCACAGGCGAGGAATAGGTACACATTCTTTGCTAGCCAGGCCCGTAAAGAAGGCTATGAGCAGATTGCCAATATTTTCACCGAAACTGCCGGGAACGAGAGAGAGCACGCCGAGGTCTTCTTCAAATACCTTGAAGGCGGCGATGTGGAAATAACTGCTGCCTACCCGGCGGGTATCATCGGCGGTACGTTGACCAACCTTAAGGCCGCTGCGGATGGGGAAAAGATGGAATGGAGTGAGATTTACGCCGACTTTGAGAAGACCGCCAGGGAGGAAGGTTTTGAAGAGATAGCAACTTCGTTCAAGGAGATCGCCGAAGTGGAAGAGTTCCACGAGGGCCGATACCGGAAGCTGGCCGCTAATGTAGCCGCCGGTGAAGTATTCAAAAAGAAAACGGTGGTTAAATGGCATTGCACCAACTGTGGCTACATCCATGAAGGTACCGAGGCCCCAAAGGAATGTCCAGCCTGCAAACATGCTCAGGCATATTACGAACTCCTAGCAGAAAATTACTAATATTAGCCAGAAGGATGTACAAAGTCAGACAACGAAAGGAGGAAACATTATGAGTGAAGATAGCAAGCGCCCGGTAACGGGCGGAGCTAAAAGACCCACTGCCGGCGGTGGCATGTCGGTCCGGGACTGGTGGCCGAACCAGTTGAACCTGAAGATTCTTCATCAGCACTCTCACATGAGCAATCCGATGGGCGAGGAGTTCAACTACGCTGAGGAATTCAAGAAACTCGACCTGGAGGCCGTGAAGAAGGACCTCTACGCGCTGATGACTGACACGCAGGACTGGTGGCCGGCCGATTACGGTCATTACGGGCCGCTCTTCATCCGGATGGCGTGGCACAGCGCAGGCACATACCGAATGGGCGATGGCCGTGGGGGCGGGGGGTCTGGCAACCAACGCTTTGCGCCCCTCAACAGTTGGCCGGACAATGTTAACCTCGACAAAGCGCGTCGGCTGCTCTGGCCGATCAAGCAGAAATACGGCAGCAAGATCTCCTGGGCCGACCTCATGATCCTTGCCGGCAACTGCGCGCTTGAGTCGATGGGATTTTCGACCTTCGGTTTCGGCGGCGGGCGCGAGGACATCTGGGAGCCGGAAGAGGACATTTATTGGGGCTCTGAGGCCGAGTGGCTTGGCGATAAACGCTATTCGGGAGACCGCGATCTCGAAAACCCGCTCGCTGCCGTGCAGATGGGCCTGATTTACGTGAACCCGGAAGGCCCGAATGGCAACCCCGATCCGGTCGCTTCGGGCCGTGATGTCCGCGAGACTTTTGCCCGCATGGCCATGAACGACGAAGAGACCGTCGCACTGGTCGCCGGCGGCCACACCTTCGGCAAATGCCACGGCGCAGGCCCTGCGTCGCATGTGGGTCCTGAGCCAGAAGCTGCTGGTATTGAGGAACAGGGACTAGGCTGGAAGAGCAGCTTCGGCAGCGGCAAAGGCGGCGATACGATCAGCAGTGGTCTGGAGGGTGCATGGAAGCCGAGACCGACCAAATGGGACATGGGCTATCTGAACGTGATGTTCAAATACGAGTGGGAGCTGGTCAAGAGCCCGGCCGGTGCGAATCAGTGGCTGGCCAAGGATGTGGCTGAAGAAGACATGGTGGTTGACGCGCACGATCCGTCGAAGAAGCACCGGCCGATGATGACCACGGCGGACCTCTCGCTGCGCTTCGACCCGATCTACGAGCCGATCGCGCGGCGCTACCAGCAGAACCCCAAGGAATTCCAGGACGCCTTCGCCCGGGCGTGGTTCAAGTTGACCCACCGCGACATGGGCCCCCGCTCGCGCTATCTCGGCCCAGAGGTCCCGGCAGAGGAACTGATCTGGCAGGACCCGGTACCCGCAGTCGATCATGAGCTGGTCAACGCGCAGGATATCGCGGACCTGAAGGGCAAGATTCTTGCCTCGGGCCTGTCCATCTCTGAGCTGGTCTCGACCGCCTGGGCATCGGCATCCACGTTCCGTGGCTCCGACAAGCGCGGCGGCGCCAACGGTGCCCGCATTCGTCTTGCACCGCAGAGGGATTGGGAAGTCAACCAGCCGGCCCAATTGAATACTGTGCTGCAGACCCTTGAGGGAATCCAAAAGGAGTTCAACAGCGCGCAGTCAGGCGGGAAGATGGTTTCGCTCGCCGACTTGATCGTTCTGGGTGGATGCGCAGGTGTCGAGCAAGCTGCGAAGAATGCCGGTCACGATGTGACCGTTCCCTTCACGCCGGGACGCACGGATGCGTCGCAGGAGCAAACCGACGTGGAGTCATTTGCCGTACTCGAACCGGCTGCAGATGGGTTCCGTAACTACCTCAAAACCAAATACGCTGTATCGGCAGAGGAACTGCTGGTTGATCGGGCGCAACTGCTGACGCTGACTGCTCCTGAGATGACAGTTCTCGTTGGCGGTATGCGCGTCTTGAATGCTAACTTCGGACAGTCTCAGCACGGCGTCTTCACCAAGCGGCCAGAGACGCTCACAAATGAATTCTTCGTGAATCTGCTCGACATGAGCACGACCTGGAATGCAACCTCGGAAGACAAAGACGTGTTCGAGGGTCGTGATCGCGCAACGGGCGAACTCAAGTGGACCGGCACCCGTGTCGATCTGATCTTCGGTTCAAACTCCCAGCTCCGGGCTCTGGCGGAAGTCTATGCAAGTTCGGACGCGCAGATGAAGTTTGTCCGTGACTTTGTAGCGGCTTGGAACAAGGTGATGAACCTTGATCGCTTCGACCTCGCCAGATCGTAGCATAAACGTCATAAACAATAAAAGGAGGTTATGAGATGGAAGAAGTGATTAGACTCCCCAAACTGGGTGAGCCGGCGCCGGACTTTGAAGCGCCGACGACTCACGGCACCATCAAGCTAGACGATTACAAGGGCAGCTGGCTGATCCTTTTCTCCCACCCGGCCGACTTCACGCCTGTATGCACCACAGAGTTTGTGGCCTTCGCTCAAATCTATCCTGAGTTGCAGAAGCGTGGAGTGGAGCTACTGGGCATCAGCGTGGATAGCATTACCTCTCATGTTGCCTGGGTACGTAACATAGAGGAAAAGATGGGGGTCAAGATCCCCTTCCCCATCATTGCCGATCTCAATAAAGAGGTTTCTCAGCTATACGGCATGGTGCATCCCGGCCAGAGCAAGACGGAGACGGTGAGGTGCGTGTTTATCATTGACCCAAACAAGATCGTAAGGGCGATGCTCTACTATCCTCTGACCACGGGGAGGAACATGGACGAGATCCTTCGACTGATACAAGCATTACAGACTACGGACGAGCATAAAATGGCCACGCCGGCAAACTGGAGGCCAGGCGACATGGTGATCGTGCCGCCTCCGAACACTACCGAGAGCGCTGAGGAGAGGCTCAAGCAGGGATACGAATGCGTTGACTGGTACTTGTGCAAGAAAAAGCTGTGAGTAGGGAGGGAATATTATGGCCTGCGTTAGCCCAGATGGGAAGCCCACCGAATCGGGCATGAAAATGCTACGTTCCTTGGCCACCGGTCACAAGTCTGCAGAGGATGTTGCTGCAGACACCGGGCGTCCCCTTTACGCAGTGAGAAGCGGTCTGCGAGAGCTGGTGGGGGCAGAACTAGTAATCGAGAAGGATGAGGGTTATGAGCTTTCGCCCAAGGGTAGTGAGCTTGTAGGCTAGCTGCTTTGGGCATGGTGCAAGGAGAGGCCAAGGCAGGTGAGTTAAGAAGCCAGGCACACACGTGCCTTGAGCTGGACTTGTGTCCAACAATAGCAGTTGACCTGAAACGGCAAATTGTTCATCTACGATCGCTTGATTCGTTACTTGATACGTAACAATATCACTTTTTGTTAGGTCTTAGGTAACGGAAACTCAAAAAGTGCACCCACTGCAACACAAGCCCCCGTAGCAAACGAGTTCAGCTCTACCCATGTAGCCTTGCCACAAGCTTTGTTGGATGAAGCACTATGTGCCAAAGCCAAGTCCCTATTGAGCAGAGCGCCGTTAGGAAAGGTTTTCTTTTTGGAGACGCTGTGGCAGGAACGAGAATCGCAGCTTAGCACCAACCCTTGTCAAGCGGCGCCCCAACGCGGTAACAAACACTAGCATTATCCAAAGGCCTCTCCTCATCCATGCTCCCCTTTTCCCCGACTCATGGTTGATTCGCGACAGGAACGCCAGCATCTGCTGGGGTCGTTTCATCATCAGACAGCGGGCTAAGGTTGACGTTTCACCTCTCAGTCTACTCCACTTGATTGGTGAAACGAAGCTTTCCTGATCTATCAGGAGATCGAGAAGCCACCAGCGCCACACTTCGGGTCTTAGCGCCTCGAGAAAGGGGAGAGGCACAGACGCTCCAATAAGGTCTCTGGCCCTCCTCAATGAAAAATAGACGGCGGGGGCTATCTGCCAGGAGTGAGCTGATTCTACGATGTAATCCCAGTCTAATGCCCCATCGTACTTCTCGAGTAATTGTGCGATGTCAGCTAGAAATTTGAGCAGTTCAGTATCATGCTTGGTGAGATGGTTGGCTATAAACAGCAGGTTATCTTCTGGCGACATCATTAAAGTAGGGACCTCTTGAAGCCACAGTGGCTGGGCTCGACGCCATATCTCATTTTCAGGGAAAGCCACCATCTTATTGTCATCCAATCTCCAGTGGAGTTCCAGAAAAAGAATGAAACTTGTCTTCTTGCAAAATGGCTCTTCGTGGAAGGGATGCTCCCTTCGCTGTCTTGGTGCTTTTTGTTCGTAGCCCAACTCACCAAGAAGAGCCTTAGCCAAAGATATGTCCTTGGGGTGTACCAAAATGTCCGTGTCTGCCATCGGGCGCAGCCCCGGGTTTCCATATAGGACATCGGTTAGGACAGCACCCTTCAGAGATATAGTCTCAATCCCATGCTGGTTAAAGGTAGAAAGGACATCTGCTAACTCATGGGCCAGGATTACATTCCGATATAACGTGCGGCTATAGCCATGCTTCAGATGATCCAGGCAAAGCTGCGGAACCTGAGAGAACAAACCGCTGGCAACTATATTGTGAGAGACCAGTGGTATTATCCCGTGAAAAGCGGCTAAGTCAAGCAAATATCCCCAGTCAACAGGCCCATTGAGGATCTGGCAGAGTCGCTCCTTGTCTCCAGGGGACATACTGACCGTGGTGCAGAGTAGCAGTATTTCCTTAGCCGTCCTTCGTCCAGCCGCTCCAGATCGATCACGGCGGTCACGCTGACTCAAAGCCTGCTCATGTGGAACATGTTGTTTCATGATGCTCACTCTGCCAATTTACTACCAGCAACTCCAAAGCTCCGGCTTTAGCTATCTAGTATTGGACCAAACTGCCCTCCACTTTTGCCCTCTTGACTGCCAACCTGAAGCTCAATAGAGCCAGGGGCAACAGGACTGCCGAGAAACAGAGCAAGGCCAGGATATCAAACCGCACATCGTAAAGTGAGTATCCCTGCAGCACGGCATGTCTCATCGCGTTCAAGGCATAGGTTAGGGGCAGCAAAGCGGAAAACCCCTGCAACCAATCAGGCAGGACTTCGATTGGATAATAAACGCCGGCGACCAATGTTGACAGGGCACCAAAAGCCCAAGTAATCGGGTCACCCTTCTTTAGCACCACTATGAAGGCTGCCGATATCATGCCAATGACGGCGAAGCTCACCACGGCTAGGATCAAGATCACCCCGGCAGCCAGTATGTTAGTCTGGGCAAAGCTGACACCAAATACGATGGCTCCGAGGAAAAGGAAGACGAATACCCTTAGGGAACCAAAGATATAGGCCCAAAGAGAGGAAGCTACCAAAATCGTGCTCAACCTGGTGGGGCTGAGCAACATCATCTCAAGTGTTCCCATCATCTGACCCTCACGGATTTTCGCCGCGAAGGTCTCCATGCCGAGCATCATGTAGGTCGAGAATGCCAGGCCTAAGAGCACGAAAGGGAAATATTCACCTCCATACTCCTCCAGATGCTCAGCCATGCCCCCACTGACAAGTGTAGACAGGTAGTAGAAAGTGGCCATAGTGAGAATGATGCCCAAGAATTGGAGCACAAAGGACAGTCTGTAACTGAGGGCCAGCGAGACGTCCCTCTTGATGAAAGCCCAGGCAGTGGCCATCTAGGTTGCCTCCTGATTGGTCTTGTTCAAGGCACTGGTGAGGATCTCCCCTAAGGGTGCTTCTGTGATGTTGCAGTCGTAGACGTCGCCACCGTTCTCTACGATGAGCCTCATCACTTCGGGCAGAGCCGACTTACGGTCTGAGAGGATGATCTCCAAACTAGTCACGCCATTTCTCTGATGCAGCTCGCCGCACCAGGCAACTCCAGGGACGAGAGGTAGCTTGGTCAGCAGACTATCGGGCAGATTCCGGATCTCGAGCTGGCATTTGTCCTGTCCCTGAAACACCGCCCTTAGCTCGGCGACAGAGCCTAGGGCGATAATGCGCCCACGATCCATAATGGCCACTCGGTCGCAAAGCTGCTCAGCCTCGGTCATCTGATGGGTTGCCATGATGACTGTCCTACCAACACCAGCTACCTTCTCCTGCAAGAAGTCCTGCACGCTTTGAGCGCTGACCGGGTCAAGGCCCTTGGTGGGCTCATCAACAAATAGGAGCTTGGGGTTATTCAGCAAGCCCCGAGCGATGGCTAACTTCTGACGCATGCCTGTGGAGTAATGGTGAAATCTGCGCTCGGCATCTTCTGCGAGGCCAACCAGGGATAGCAGTTCATCAATGCGCTCTCTCATCTGCCGCGCTGGCATGTGGTATAGAGTAGCGTAGAACTCCAGGTTCTGACGCCCAGTGAGACGCCAGTAGAAACTCCTCTCATCTGCGCTCACCAACCCCACCATTTCTCTGACCCTCTGCTCCTCCCTGACCACGTCATACCCGTAGCAAGCAGCCCTCCCCGAGGTAGGCAGGATGAGGGTGCAGAGCACCTTCATTAGGGTTGTCTTCCCAGCGCCGTTCGGTCCCAGGAGGCCGAACATCTCGCCATCTTCGATCTCAAGGCTGACGTCCTGAACAGCGGTTATCCACTGCCTTTTCCTGATGGAACTTGGCAGCAGGTCCATATAACCGGTAGAGCGATGGAACCTCTTGGTCAAATTTCTGACTTCGATCGCCAGTGTCATCCCGCTACCTCTTTTGGAAATGGCCACCGGACATGGGCCATCTGCCCCCTTCCTCTCAATTTGGCTCTCTGTTTTCCCGGGCAAGAAGCCCTGACGGATACCAGATTGCGAAGCAGATCCTGACCAGGATTTTGGAAGACAAGAGCGATAACCCAGAGAGCACTCTCCCAACCCTTCTTATGTTTTTGCTTCTCGAAGACCTCAACATCGTGACGCCAGCGGCAGTCCAGTATAGCCAAGCTGACAGAGCAAGGTTGGTGAACCGGCTCAGAGGTGAGGTGAGACTTAGCATCCTTCCTCTTCTTTCCACCATGATGACCCTTCCAACAATCTGCTCTCCCCCAACAGGCGCAAAAGCCAACCGCGTGTCGCCCTTCTCGCTGAAGCGAAGCCCGTTAGCGGTTCGGTGCTTCCTGAAAACTCGGTGGACAATCAGGTCGCCTTTGCGTCTGAACACAACGATGTCGCCAAAGCTGACCTGCTCCGCTGCAACCCTGCCAACCAGAACTCGGTCCCCGCTGCCAATCAATGGCGCCATACTGCCAGTAAGGACTGGCAACCAACCCCTTCCATGTCTGGTGCGGAGTTCTAGCCAGAGTTCATTAACAATTGCCTTGTTGATGGCCTAGCCCCCTCTCGCGCCTCCCCTCATTGAGCCGTGTGCTGAGCTACGATACTGGTCGCTCTGGTCGCTGAAGTTACGTTCAATTGGGTTGCTTTGACACTTCTGGGTAAGTGTTTAGCTAGAGCCCAGACGACTTCAGAGCGCGGCTAGCGGCAGCAGAGTCCAAAGAACGGCATGAGCATCTGGATGGGGCCTCCGCCGCCGCCTCCGCCTTCGCCTCCGCCTCCGCCGTCAGGGCTGCCTGCTCGGACACCCAGCTCGCCGGGTTCCAGCAGGTCTGATGTTACTTCAGGTTTCAGGTAAGGCTCTTTTCGCATAATCACACCTCCCCGACCTCAGTGAGCTGCCAACGCAACTGTGCCTGCCGGCAAGCACTCGAGCTCGGACCGTCCATGCGGCCCGACTCGACGTAGGCGCTGCCAGTGCATCTCTGGCAGTACGCCCTCAGCTCGCACCCATTGCAGGCATATAGGTCAGAGCGCCTCATCGACCTGAGATACCGTAGCTCAGCACACGGCTCAAGGCGCCAGATTGAATCAAAGCTCGACTCTCTTAGATTACCCAATTTCATCGGAAACATGATACATGGAAAAACATCCCCGTGGGGTGAAATCGAACAATTAGCTTTTCCGGCTTTGCAGAGCTGTGGCCCTTGTTCCCCGGTTGGGTCTGGGGTTTCTGGCTGCCAACCACAGTTCAGCAGCGCCTCGATCCCCGGCGCATATTGGAAGGGGAAATCAGAGCCGGTCTTGGACGGCGCCATCCCGATGTTGATATCAGACCTTGCACCCAGTCTTTCAACCAACTCCTCTATCTGCGGCAACTCGTGTACGTTAGTCTGCATTACTATTGTCTGTACTGTTGGCATCACGCCTGCGGCGACGAGTAACCGTATGCCTTCCAACGCCTTCTGAAAGGAACCGGGCACCCTGGTCACTGACTCATGTGTGGATGCTGTGGCCCCGTAGAGGCTTGTCCCGATCGCGAAGGGTCTCAGCTCGGCAATGGCTCGGGAGATATCTGGGGTAAGTAGGGTACAGTTGGTGAGCAAGCCAATGAAGAAACCACTGCGGCGTGCGTAGGCGGCGATGTCCAAGAAATCATTCCTGACCATTATCTCGCCGCCAGTAAATAGCAAGTAAATGGAACCCGCTTCCTTCAGCTGGCTCAGCACCTCCTTCCACTCGTCGAACGATAGCTCGTCGGTTTCAGCGAGGTCAATATAGCAGTGGGAACAACGGAGATTGCATCGGTAGGTAAGCTCCAGTGCCACCTGTATGGGGATATTCAGCCGGGAACACTTGGATGTAACCTCTTGCAATAAGGAGCGCTGAGTTCTAGCTGACCGAATGCTCACTGACCTGGCACCTCCATAGCCTGCTTCAAAAGGCCCATCTGTTCCAGCTTCGCTATAATGTCTTTGACATCCGCGTTCGCCTCCTCGAAAGACACATCGAAGCGGTCACAGAGGCTGGCGGTGATCTCGTCGGGCCCACAAGTGCCGTCGCACAGTTCCCATACGTGGGTTGCTGTCTTGTTCAGCACGTGCACCGACAGACCATCATCTGTGATCACCACTGTCTCATCCTCGATCCGTCGCCAGATGATATCCTCAGCCCTAGCTATCTGGCTTCCCTTCATGTTAACTCCTCCTTCTCAAGCGATCTCTCCAGTTCCCCTACAGCTTCCCACAATGGCTCCCTGTCCAGAGTAAACTCAAGCTCGTAAAACGGCGTTGCGCTAGTTACTTCATCGCTGAACCCAGCTATCAGTGAGAAAAGGGCTCGCCTGTCAGTCTGTCCAATGTAAGCTGGGGATATTATCTGGCGCATGAAGCGTAGATAGGCCTCCATCTTGTCGAGACGGCGTACCGCCGTCCTTTTGCTTTGCTTGAGCAACAGAACGCAGCTCAGCGGTGCCGTGGCATTTAGCCGCTGATAGAAGCCCCCGACTATGGGAACACCTTGAACCCTAAGCGGACCATTATCCTGGCATGGCCTGGAGACCAGGAGCATCTCATCGTTGATCACCTGGCCATACTCCTCGCCGCAAAGCCGAGCGATGGTGGTTTTACCTGTTTCACAAGGAGCAGCGAAGACCAGCGCCTGACCATCGCGAATAATGCCACAGGAGTGTACCAACATAGCAGGAAGTCTTCCGCTGTATTTTGCCTCACATGCCGTGTAGTAGGCGGAAGAGAGAAGCCGATTCATTAGCTTGAACTCTAGGGCTGGATCGAACAGGCGTTTCTCTACTCTCATGCTTAGAGCGCGATTGGCAGTGTCAAATTCGCTCTCAAGTGTGAGGTCTGTTGCCACGAAACGGTTCCCTTCAGGGACGATTCTCGTCTGGAGCAGCGCTGCCTCAACCTCAGCGGAGCTCAGCCGGTCAACGACCTCAAGATCGACACTGATATCAGCAGGGTTATCTGATTGGAAGTCACTGTATAGTTGCTTCCAGCTGCCGAATACGTCTCTGTCGTGGCATCTGAGGGAACAACAAATGTCCCCTATCTGCACTCGCATAACACAATCGCAGGGAGCAGTGCCTTCGTCTACCGTTGCCTTTGAGCTCATAGCTGCTCACAGCCCTCTGTTGCTCGGGCACTCAACCTAATGCCAGCCTTACATAGGCCATCAGACTCAACGCCGACCACGCTATAAATGAACGAGGCCAGGATCACCACGCGTGCATTCCTGCATCAACGCGGGATCTGGCCCGCCGTTAGCCTGATCTCACAAAATACTATACGCTGCGTAGGTTACTATTGGGTCAGGAATTCGTTATAATTTGGTTAGAGTCCGTGTCAATGTGGCGATAAGCCAGAATGTGGTTAAAAGGTTGCACTAAGTAGCGTTTTGTTGGAACACCATTCGATGAACTGTTAAGAAGCTATCCGCGGAATATGCTGCCCATGAAATCGTATAAGGGCCAGTCATCGATGTTAGACCGTGAAGGCGTTTACCTCATGAATGTTGCCAGTATATCCATCGACTATGACGATCTGGCCGTCTGCAAGCATCTGAGTAGCGTTCTCGGCAAATCTTACACAGGGTATCCCGAACTCATCGGCTAGAATCATTGAGGAGTGGTTCATAGCACCACGTTCCACCACAATAGCACTTGCAATCATTGCCGCCTTAAACCACGGCCAAGTTGTTAACGCGTCTTCGGCGATCAACACGTCCCCAGGTCTCACATGGAGCAAGTCAAAATGTGATCTCACAATCTGCGCGGCCCCGAAGGCAATGCCCTGGTTTGTGCCACTCCCCTTAAGCAGCACCCTGCCCTTGGCATCCTCTAGGACATGGCATTCAGTTCCCTGCACGAGCGGAGGACGCGGGCGCTCTTTACATATCATCTCAAGTTCTTGCTTGCCCATCAGAGGCTCCAGGCTGTCCCAGGCGGCAGCCAATAGATCCAGCGCCTTTCCCTTCACCGCTGTAAATTTCCCACACATATCTTCGATGCGTTTCAGATTCTGGACATCATAGAGATAGGCCTTGCTCTTCCAGACTATTTTGACAGAGCCGGTCTCAGTGCTGATAGCAAACAACGTTGGCATCTCGCCCACTATCGTTCCACACTCATACTCAACATCTTCTAAGCGTCCTGTCCGCACTATGACTCTTTGCCCTATGAAATTATTTGCCATATTAGGCCTTAACCTCCTTCTCCACGAGCGAACAATGCGCTTTCCTTAGCTATTATAACATGCTCAGCAACTTCGCATTGAACAACATGGCTAAATGTGATCCAACAAATCGCCCTTTTGTTAAGCGCTTTCTTCTCCGATCACAGAAACCGACCAACGCTCGTCACCAATGGTGCCAACCCACAGCTTGACAAAAAGAGAACCCCAATGTATTATCCTCCCACACGCTATCATTCTCCTGAAATAGTCTCACCTAAGCATCTGTAACCGTTCCGTCTAATAGGGACCTTCGTGCCGGGTCTTTGACCCGCCTCGACGAAATCGAGAGAGGCTTAGCAATACGAGTTCCAGTAAGGGTACTACTGAGATTAGCCCTGAACTCTGATTTTTTCTTAGCGAAATCCGATTACAAAGTAAGTCATATGTCGGCAGTTTATGAAGCCGTTGTTCTAGAAACTTCCTGCTGCAAGAGAGCTGAAGGAGGTTAAAAGCATGAAGAGGTGGTTTTCAATAGCAGCAGTCGTGGTTTTGAGCCTTGCACTGGTCATAGGCGTCGCGTGTGGCGGAGGAGAGGATGAGGTTGAGAGGGTAAAGGAGGTCAAGTATGGTGTCGGGCTGCCGCTGACCGGCCTTTATGGATCCGGTCTCGGCATGCCGGCACAACAAGCGCTTGAGTTAGCCAGTGATTACATTGGCGAGTTCACCGTAGCCGGAGAGAAATACAAATGGAATCTCATCTTTGAAGAGAACGGCTGGAGTAGCCAAGGCGGGGTGGCGTCGGCGACCAAGCTTATATTTGAGCATGGTGTGAAACTCATGACCCAGCTCGGTGGCGACGCCGGCATGTCTGCCCAGACCATATGTGAAGAATCAGGGGTGATACTATTCCCAACGGCTATCCCGCTGGAAGCCTTTGGGCCGGATAAGCCTCACACCTTCCTCGGACAAACGCACGCTGTCCCCAACACCGTGGCCATCTTCAAGTACATAAGCGAAGTCTACCCCGGGCTGAAAACTTTATCCGCTGTCGCCGAAGATACCTCAACCGGGCACATGATGGCTGAGGCAGCTCGCACGGCCGGTGAATACTATGGTATGGAGTGGCTTGATGCGGAGTACTTCCCCCCTGAGACGACGGAGTTCTATCCGGTAGCAACCAAGATGGCGAACAAGAATCCAGACCTCCTTTACTTGGATTTTAGGCCGTTGACAGCGGTGCGGGAACTGGGCTGGGAAGGCATCTCGTTCTATTGGGCCTGGACTTTGACAATGGCCGAATACCATGGCCCGGAGTATGTCCAAGGTCATCTGATCTACTACCCGTCACCCCTCGGAGAAGCCTTGACCGGATTTCTAAGCGAGTTCGCTGCTGAGTACGAGCAGCGGTTTGGTACCGAGTTCCTGCAACAGTCACTCTACTCGGCTATCCACCTTTACTTCTTGACCGATGCCTTAAAGAAGGCTGGTACCGTGGATGATGTGGACCAGATTATAGCTACGCTTGAGACAGAAACGTTTGACACACCCATGGGGCAAGTGAAATTCGGGCTACCGGAGCTGGATGGCGTTGGACATATATTTATAATGCCTTGCTGGATCGGTGAGATTAGAGGGGAGATTGGTGAAGACTATCACGTGGTATTTGAGATGTCGACGGACGAGGTAGAGGCGTTAACGGCCGAGATTTTTGGGAAGTAGATACAAGGAGTTTTTCGGTGTGAATCATACAATATTGCCCACCTCCGTGCACTGCGAGAGACATGCACCGGGCTTCGCCTTTGCTATAACGGCCTTCCGATTGTAAGCTTTTTTTGAGCGCCTTCACTCGCTTATTAGAACCTCAGGCACGTCGGCTTCGGTGGTGATGACCCCTTCTATCCAAGCTCTGTCCTAGATGTGTCCCATTTTCGCTGAAGATTCACAACATCAACAGTGCTGTGGAGTTCATGGAGGTACGTTGCCCTATTGTACAAAAGTAGAGACGTGGTCACCGATCACCTGAACGAGCACAGTTGATTGACTCTCGGCATAGTCTTTGCTACACTCAGGCAGAAAATACTCACATAGAGAGGAGACAGGGCAATGGCTGTGAAATATGATGCCATCGTGGTTGGTGCGGGGATTGGTGGCTTGGCGGCTGCCCTTATGCTTTCGCATCGAGGCAGGAAGACCTTGCTTCTGGAAAAGCATAGGTTTCTGGGAGGAAGGTGTTCATCGTTTGACAAAGAGGGTTTCCATTGTGATCTGGGGGTTCACCTCATATCCAGAAGTGATAAGGGCCCCACCGGGGACGTACTGCGTCGGGTTGGAATACCAAACCCCGTGAAGTATGTCTATGTGCGACCCCGTTCCAGCTACCAGGGCAAGGTCCGTACCTACCCCCACGATTTCAAAGACATGGTACCCGAGAAGGATTTCAATGGCCTGATGAACTTCCTCGGAGAAATCCGCTCCATGCCAGAAGAGAAGATGAAAGGATATGATTACACGCCGCTGCAAACGTTCCTCTCCCAGTACACTCAGGAACCACTGCTCCACAGTTGGGTCCAAAGCATTTGCGGCATCTATATAGGTTGTCCTATCTCGATAGCCAGCACCGGTGAATTCATGCGCTGCCTGAAGTGGGAGGCCGAAGCCAGAGCATCGGGCTACCCTGACGGAGGCTGCAGCGCTATCGCCGACGCCTATGCAGACCCCTTCAGAAAGTTCGGCGGCGAGATCAAGCTGGGAGCCGAGGTGCAGAAGATCGAGGTGGAAGGAGGCAGTGTCAAGGGTGTGATGGTTGGAGATAAACTCTACCAGTCGGATTTGGTAGTCTCCAATGCTGATATCCAGAACACGGTCCTGAATCTGGTGGGTGCTGACTATTTCCCATCCGACTATGTGAAACGCGTTAAGGGGCTCACGTATACTGGGGGTGGGAGCATGATAGTACGAATGGCACTTGACAAGGTACTGACCGATATCCACATGCTGGGCAATATCGCCAATTTGGATAGGGAAGAGCAAGCAAGAAATATTCAGCAGGGTATCATTCCGGACGAGCTAAACCTTATGCTGGTTGTCCCATCCAACTTCTCCGACAAGATCGCCCCTAAAGGCAAGCAGTACGTCTGTACTGGTGGAGGTGGTGGGGGAAGAGTGGCGAAAGAGATGAAGAAAGATCTGCTAGAAGCTATAATCAGAACGGCTGATAAAATCATCCCCGGCCTGCGGGAGAACCTCTTATGGGTCAACACCACGACCAATGAAGAACTTGGGAACATGCTTGGTGAGCATGGGGCGGCCATCGGTATCCAACAGACGGTAGACCAAGTTGGGGATCGGCGGCCCAAGATAAATACACCTATTGAGGGCCTGTACGTCGTGGGATGCGAAGCCGGCGGCCAAGGTGTCGGCATCGAGTTAGCCGCCAACAGCGCCATGGAGTTCATGGACGAGCATTGCCCTATCGCATAGAAAAGTGAATACCCCTGTTACTAACTTGCCTGCAAACGAATGGTGGCTTGACCTCCTTTTCGGAGCAGATGAGCGCCTCGAAGTGCAAGCAAACCTATCCACTTAGCTAACGGGCTTAAACCTGGATTTCCCATATGAAATTGGGGCATGGTCAGTTTTCTATAGTGAAATAGACTTAGTTCTAGTCCCTAAATCGTGCCATTTACGCAGACGATCCACACGCGAAAGAAATGGCGCCGGGCACTTCGTGCATACTCATTTGACTCGGCCACCAGAGGCCACTAGCCCAGGCTCGCCCCGATCACAAACTCCAAAAGTGCATTCACTGCAACACAAGCCCCCGCTCGTAGCAGGTATAATCAGCTTGTTCAGCCTGTGCAGGGTGTCCTCCTAATCCGTTGCACTTTATGGCTTTTTGTGCAGCAATAAGAAAATTACCTGTTCAACATGAGGAGGCTATTGCAGGGCCCCGTAGTGGAGATTGACAGCAAGGTACCATGCCTCTATTCTTGGTGACAAAGCAATTAAGGTCAGGATGCTTTATTGCGAATTGAAATGGGAAATCCCCAAAAAGGAGGTTTTGTATGGAATTCGAGAATATCATCTATGAGAAGAATGAAGCGGAACGAATTGCGACAGTGATCCTGAACCGACCAGACAGGCTCAACAGTCTGAGTCAAGAGCTGAGGGACGAACTGGATGTGGTAATGGATGATCTGGAAACCGACGATAACACGCGGGTGGTGATTTTTAAGGGGGCGGGGCGGGCTTTCTCCGCAGGCTATGACATGGGAGGCGCCCTGCGGGCGCCAGAGGCTCCATTATATGATGCTGGGGATAGGGGTATGGACCAGGCACGCCTTCCCAGCACCGGTGCCAGTTGGATGCGGAGGATGTTCCATTTAAGCGCTGAGCGCTGGCTTCGCCTTTTCAACCTGCGGCAGTGCACCATCGCTCAGGTGCATGGATACTGCCTCGCCGGGGGGGTAGATTTCATCGGAGTATGCGATATCGTTTTCGCTGCCGAGGATGCTCAGATCGGCCAACCGCAGGCGAGGGCTATGGGACACCTTCATACCTTTGCCCTCTGGCCAATCCACATCGGGATGCGGAAGACCAAGGAATGGCTCTTTACCGGCAACAGCATGAGTGGGACAGAGGCGGAGCGGATTGGACTAGTAAACAGGGCCGTTCCCGTGGATCGACTGGAGGAGGAGGTACTTAAATACGCTCGGCAAGTGGCCAAGGTCTCTCTAGACTTCATCTACGCCCATAAGGATATTACTAATCGGTGGTTCCAGGCAATGGGGATGTATGCTGGCATCCGTTCCGCGAACGATATGGATGCCACCCTTATGCATAGCCCCATCAGTCGAGAGTTTGTCCGGAGAATCCTGGAGGAAGGACTAAAAGCAGCCCTGGAATGGAGGGACGGTCCTTTCAGGCAAGAAGATTAGATGCAAAGGGGTGGAGGATGTTTAGAGGCAAATAGCAGACTACAGGGCAACTATTCTAAAGGCGACACGGAGTAAGGAGGAACCAAAGGAGAAGACCATCCAGCGCTGGCACCAGCTCTTCAAGTACCCAGACGTTGTCTCACTGGAAAAAGGAGATAAGTGGTACGTGGACGCTCACTCTCAGGAGGTTAAGCAGCAGCCTGGTCTCATGAAATACGTAGTAGGCAGAACCCTCTAAGCATATGGTCAATACTCTGATACTACCTGCCTATTATCGATTTCTATGATATGCCGGTAGCACTCCTGCATATCCCAACCACTACCTTACCCATTGGTGAAGCAGGATGCGCAAGGGAATGGTAAGCAGTACCAGTAAGGAAACACCAGCAGGCAATCAACAGCCTTGGGGAACCCTAATCAATAAGGGAGGAATACATGATGTTTTTCACTGTAGATCGCGACAAGTGCATTCTTTGCGGGGACTGTCTGGACGAATGCCTTTTCGCTTACTGGAAATGAAGACCAAGGATTCCCTGCCCACCGCGAGAGACGTTAAGTTTCGGTCGGCAGAGGAACGTTGCATCGACTGCGGTCATTGCGTCGCTGTCTGCCCTACCGGTGCGCTGACACTTCAGGCCCGCACTCATGCTGGTCGCGAGGTGGCTAAGCAAGGGCCAGAGGACTGCCTGCCCATCCTACCGGAACTCATAGTGAGTCCGGAACAAGTGGCCCAGTTCCTTATGGCCAGACGTACGTTCAGGGCTTATCATGATAAACCGGTACCGCGTGAAACGCTGGAAAAAATAATCCGGGTGGCCAGATACGCTCCTTCCAGTCATAACTTGCAGGCCGCGAACTGGCTCGTCATTAGCGACAAAATGGAGAACAGACGTCTTGGTCAGACGGTTATAGACTGGATGCGGTCTATGAGCCAAGAGGCCCCGGAGTTTCACCGCCAGATCGATGCCGACATCATCGTTGATTTGTGGGAGAAGGGAGAAGACTCTGTGTTCCGTGGAGCGCCACATCTCATCATTCTCCATGCTGCTAGTGGCCTGGGAGGTCTCCATGCCAGCCGGGAAGCATTCGCCATCCGCCTGGCCTACTTTGAACTCGCAGCGGTTCCTTATGGTCTTGGCACCGTCTGGGGCGGATTTTTCGTGGCGGCTCTCCAGCTATGGCCACCTGCGCAGAAAGCTATAGGACTTCCAGAGGGGCAGGAGACCTATGATGCCATGAGCATCGGCTATCCCAGGAACCTGTATCAGCGAATACCCATGAGGAATGAACCTGCAGTTACATGGAGATGATTGGCCATTCCCAGATATAAGTACTGTTGTGCGAACCAGCAAAACCGTATCTGTGGCGACGCGCCTCCCAAAGTTATCCACCCCTATCTGTATTCGCTGGGTTGAGCGACGTTTTTACGCAGGCTAGATTTATGAGAGATGGGGATAAATAGGCTGAAACGAGTCACTCGGATCGGGATCGAGCACATTCAAGCCGTCAGATTGAAAAGCAGCAACGCTTGTGTTAAACTGCCTCCACAGGAACTTCATATACGCATAGCCTCGTTTGCTGAGAACTCATTCTGGACTGTTCCCTCAAAGAGGGACCCTGGTGCCAGGTCTTTGACCTCCCTCGATTGATGTTCGCTGGCCGTGATGTGTCACTGAGGTACTGGACGACTACAACCTCTTTGCCATTGCGTTTTGTGGGCGCCATGATTGGAGTGAACTCAGAAAGGAGCGATTGACATGCGACGCGACATCACTTTTAACAGCAAGGGGCTTCAGTGTGTTGGGTGGCTTTATGTGCCTGACAATCTTCCAGCCGGTCAGAAAGCCCCGACGATCGTAATGGCCCATGGATTTTCGGCCACGAAAGAGCAAGCTTTAGACCACTTCGCCGAGCAGTTTGTGAACGCCGGGTTCGTGACAATGGTTTTTGACTACCGCTTTCTGGGTGGCAGCGAGGGTGAGCCGCGCTGCCAGATACTCTGGTACGAACAGATCGAAGATTACCGCAATGCTATTACCTGGGTTTCTGACCAACCAGAGGTAGACCCGGATCGTATTGGAATCTGGGGGACATCATACAGCGGAGCGCACGTGCTCTGGGTGTCGGCTTATGATAAGCGGGTCAAAGGCGTGGTCTCCCAGGTGCATGGCGGGGTCAGTGCCTGGGATAGTCGTCTGAATCGGCTGGGGCCTGAGGCCCTCAACCTGGTTTTGGAGACTTTTAAGCTGGACCGCATCCAACGCCAGAAGACCGGGGCGGTAAATTACATGCCTGTGGTCGCCCTCGAGGGGGAGCCTGCGGCCCTCCCTGGTCCAGAAGCTTACCATTGGTTCACGGAACTCAAAGCGCCTAGCTGGCGGAACGAGGCAACGATTGAGTCCCTTGAGAAATCGCTTGAGTATGACCTAGCAATGCCGCTGCAACGCATCTCACCTACGCCGCTATTGATGGTGCTGGCCGAATATGACTCAATCCTACCCATTGATTTGGCCAAAGAGTCGTTTCAACGGGCTGGTGAGCCGAAGGCCATGACCATTCTCCCTTGTGGCCACTTCGAAGTATACTCCATGCCATGGTTCTCCAAGGCAGCAGGATTGGCGGTGGATTGGTTCAGGAGACATCTCTAATGATAGGATGGGTCAGTGTCATGGTCACCGGACGGTAGCAAGATTGCCTTTGACTCTGACCGTGACGGCAATTGTGAGGTCTACGTGGTGGATGCCGACGGCTCCAACCAGACTCACCTTACCAACAGCGCAGCTGAGGATTGGGTCCTCTCGTGGTCGCCCTAGGCTGCGGGATTTAGGTTCATTCGTTGCTTCAGGGCTGCTCCGACAAGTGTTGCTCCTTATCCAGGCGAACCTCTACGGTCCGTGGCGGGCAGTACATTTTCAGGGAACCCAAAAGCAGGCGGGGCTGTCGGCAGATAGCGTTGTCACCATCATTGGCGATCCTACTTCGGGAGCATCGGACAAAGCAGGAGAATGACCGAAGGCTACTTGGTAGGCCTCTAGTTCCAACTGACTTAGTATTCTCACACCCTGATGGCAGACCGCTTCGACCTACAAGTGTCACAAGGGCGTTTAGGGTAATAGCCCATTCGCTTGGATTAGAGGGCGTTCGGCTCCATGACCTGCGGCACGCTCACGCTACGCTTATGCTACAGCAGGGTATTCACCCAAAGATCGTCTCAGAGCGACTAGGTCATAGCTCTGTGGCAATGACATTGGATATCTATTCCCACGTCCTGCCCGGGCTACAAGAGGCTGCGGCACGTCGTTTTGAGGAGTTATTGCAGGACAGTTCGGTTGACGCGTCAGCGATCGGGATTCATTAGCAAAATGTCTGCAATTTTGCCTTTGTGGTAGGTTTTGGGGTATAATTTGAAGCTAGGAGAGGTGTCCGAGTGGTTTAAGGAGCCGCTCTCGAAAAGCGGTGTCCCAATTTGGGACCGTGGGTTCGAATCCCACCCTCTCCGTGGAGAGGTGCTGGAGTGGCCGATCAGGCGCGCCTGG
>Ga0180432_10002970_pt1 | contig 24848 bp, 13 predicted proteins | sample SS_ome_10_FD_132414 | JGI IMG/M metagenome (GOLD analysis project Ga0180432, IMG submission 132414) | Hypersaline lake sediment archaeal communities from the Salton Sea, California, USA - SS_1_MS_2 metaG | ecosystem: Environmental > Aquatic > Non-marine Saline and Alkaline > Hypersaline >... | reverse complement strand
TGAGAATCTCCGGCCAGATTCATCGGTGTAGGTGAAATTGAAGAGAGCGGGCGAGCCACTTCTTGTGAAGCCTGCAACTGAAGCCTTGGCAGGATCTCGCATTTCTATACAGTCATCCATGATGCGCACCTCCAGATCTCTCCTAGGAGTCAACTGGTAATCGATTCCCACAGATATCATGGAATTGGGTGGCATCTCTAATGAAATGGAGTCTAGACCATACAACGAACCGTCATGCTTCAGGATCTGCAATGGAATCCACGCTTCTATTCTCTTATTGTTAGGATTTCTCAGTATCATGTTTGCCGTGATCCTTTTTGCGATTGAGGGACGGTCTCGAGCCTCCAAGCTGCTTTGGTCGACTTCGAAGATTCTTGCGGTTGTACCTCGGTCGGTAAGGGATATGCACTCTCTGAAGTGTTTCAGGCCTTTGTCCGGATATGTAAGCCTGAATACCGTTAGGAACGGAATCTCGTTGCTTCTCATTTCGTATTCGTATACAACATACCCCTTTGTCGCAATAGTGCTTTGATTGGGGCCAAGGCGTAGGTCAGTGTCGACTACCATAACATAGGTGACATTGTCCTCGGCAAGATTGAGGGCCGCAAGCTCTTCTGTCTCGAAAAACGCTTTCGCAATCCCAGGTCGCGGAGAGTATTCGTCGGAAACGGAAAGAAGCGAAGTGATAGTTTCTGGTATGTGCCCCCTGTCCATAGCCGTCAGTATTCGCTGCCCTGGGGTGGATTCATCGGAAAGAGCTGTAAGTGCCAAGTACTCTGCTTCGGTCGATTGTGGGTTTCCCAACAAGAGTCCTGTGGTACACATAACCAAGGAGAAGATAAGGGCTGAGGACAAGGCGATGAAAGGGAATTTGATCCTTTCGTACCTCACGATTCCGAACAAGATGGTGCCAAGCGTTACCAAGAAGATCAAATGAACAGGAGTGAGGGGAAGGAAAGAAAAGATGAAAAGGGACATGGGGGCTATGATAAACAAAGAAGTGAAATTCCACGTGGCCTTCCATTTTGCCAGGGCCAAACCAGCAATTAGTGAAACACCAATATCCAGAATCCTGGAACCACGTGTCCAGTTCATGCTTATCAGTAATCCAAAGATCAACAGCAGATATGGCAGTATGCGCTTCTGTCTACATGATACGATGATCCCTAGGGGAATGAAAAGAAGCAGCGGTCCGTAGAATCTCAGATAGCCAATTGGCGCAAGAGGCACTGATGTCACAAACTGGATCTTTGGTTCATTGACGAAGTTGACCGACGGTTCCACTTTCTGTTTGGCCGTTAGAGAACTCGAGAACGATGCTATGTCATCGAAATAAAGGTACAGAGGAACGGCGAGTAATGTCACTGCAAGCATTAAGACTGCAAAGGACCTCTCATCATCCAACCCGCGCTCTCTTAGAAGCCACCTTAGAATGGCGATCGATACTGCAACATATCCCAAGAAGGCATATATGAAGATCACCACATTCACAAAATACCCTAGTACAGCGAAGATGATTGCAGCCGTGAAGTAAGTCAATCTCGATGCCCCCCGACGCGAGATCGATCTGTTAAGGCAGAAAAGGAACAGAAGGCATATTGGGATCTGAGTTAGGTGCTGAGTGAAAGACACCGTGCTCAATTCGATTGGCTGTACAAGGAGACTGTATATCAGACCGGCGAAAAGGGCGGTTCTGCTGTCATGGAGATCTCTGGCTAGAAAGTAGATGATGACTGGCACGGTTGATGCGAGCAAGATACCCAAGATCATGGTGGAATAGAATGGGATTTCCTCCGGGGAGAGTATGCCAAACAGTCTGAGTAGGTATACGGTCGGGTTGAGCGGGTTAAGAAAGTGGCGGTGGCCATTCGCAATATCAACATAGAACCAAAGCTCGAGTACGTTCGTAGAATGGAAGCCGAACTTGAACATATGGGATACAGAGAGCATCGCCCTCCCAATGAAGGAAATGGTGAATAGAAGAAGGGAATGTGAAAGGGCATTCTGCTTGCTGCCGATGTAAGCGTCAAATCGGTCCACTAGTCTGCTGACATTTCCACGTGGATGGTACAGGAGGAGCACGACTATCAGGCAGATGATAGTGGCTGAGGCCCCGGTGATGGCCAGAGTTGCTGCAGTAACATCATCGACCCCAGGGCTCCGGGGTATATCCTGCTGGTAGAATTCCATTTCCTCCTTGAAGAGGACCGTTCTATTCAAATTGATGATTCCGATTCCCAGTCTTCCCTTTTCCGTTCCTCCAAGTCGTACCACCGATGTTTGGCGATTGGTAGTAATCAGAAGTGTCTGTCCTGGCTTGGTATCCGCGAGGTACGCATGGACATTATCGGTTACATCAATGGGTGTGGTGTTGAGATAGAGTATTCTCTCTCCTATGTTCAACAGACCTGCACAACTCCCGTTCTGGTCCACCCGAGCGATGACAACGGCACAGTTGCTTCCGGGCAGGGAGGCAAGAAAAGTAGACAATATGACAAGTAGCGTCAAGATGCTACAAAATGAAGATCGACCGGGCATTGGCTCCCCTCGATTTTTGGTGGGGCCGGACCGATGGAATCTTGGAAAACTGTCGGGCGATGGACCCCTTGCTAGGGCCGAAGAGTAGCTTGCTGGTCCTGGTATAATCCTTTTCGAGATTCGATCACCACTGAATTGTTCTTCTCAGACAGCATGGTCTATCTTAAGGGATTCCATCTCAATCATCATGCCTGCGTCATACTTTTCCACAGACTACAATCATGGCCTGTCTTGATGCTAGTAGTCTTTTGAAGAGACTGTAGCGCCTCTTGTTACCACAGTAGAACTGGAAATGCTTGACCCTGAAGCCATGTCTCTGAAGTATGTTGAAGATGGTATACTTGTCATGCCAGGCAGTATGGGTAGGATTGGGCCTGAAAGCCACGGTAAGCCATTTTGCATTTGGGGTGGTCACAATCATCACCCCATCATCTTTCAAGTGTTTTCTGACATTGTCGAGAACCAAACCTTGATTGTCGACATGCTCCAAGACATCACCCAGGACTACTACATCGAACTTCTTCTCAAATGTCGTCGACTCGATGCTTCCTCTGACTATGGAGTTGTCTGTCGATGGCTCGGTGTCTATTCCGGTAGCCTTCTTGGCCCTTTCTTTGATGAATGACCAGAGGTCATAGTCTTCCGTCTGACCAACACTTCCTACGTCAAGCACTTCCTTGTTTCGGATGTAACTCTCGATCAGTTCTTCGCGCCTCAAATCAAAACCTCAAGGTCTTATCACAAGTACTCTGTTTCCAAAGCGAAAAGTACGCATTCAGAAGCCTGTGAGATGAATCCCTTCTGTCGAATCGCCTCTTGGTGATAATCTTGGCTATTTTGCCTGCCTTGGTTGCGAATGTTGGCTCTCTGAGAATCATGCTCAACGCATCTGCGATCTCGCGTGGGGATTTCGGTTGGACTAGAATTCCTGATCTTCCGTTAACTACGGCTTCAGAGATCCCCGGGATCGATGTCGCAACAATGGGTTTTCCCAGGGACATAGCCGAGATCAACGAATCAGGTAAGCCTTCTGAAGATGAACAGAGAATGAAAATGCCGTTCTTTGATATCAAGTCCGCCGTTTGGTCGTGAGGGATACATCCGAGAAATTCAACGTCTTCTTCAATCCCCAAGTCCCTACATTGACTGGTGAGTGTACTCTCCATCGGACCATCGCCTGCAATTCTCAGCTTTGCCTCCTCGCCCCTATTTCGTAGTATGGATATGGCTTCCAATACATCGCCTATCCTCTTCTCGGGGGCTAACCTGCCAAGGAAGAGGATGTGCCGGTATTCCCTATTGGAGGAGACCTGTCTGTGGGCTTCGACACCATCTGTGAATACGGCGATCTTGTGAGGAGGGGCCTCCATTCTCATTGCTTTCTTCTTGAGATCTCTGCTGACAGAGATGATCAGGTCAGATTTCCGCATGATCGCTTTGGCGACTGCTCTCAGAAGACCTCTTCGCATGCTGAGATTGACATCACTGCCGCGAATGGTGATGACAAGAGGTTTTCTATGGATGGTACTGGCGAGAACACCTACGAATCCCGCAGGAAATAGCCAATGGGCGTGGATGATATCTTTGTCTTTGGAGTCACGGACAGCGTGCAGTATGAATGATAGAATGAAGAATGGCAACTGTATTGTAGATAGGGAAAGACGAGAAAGAAGATCCCTCATACCACCATCGTATGCAAGTCGTTGTAGCTCCCGAAAAGGCATGTAACGAAAGCGTTTGATTTCAAATTCCTCGGGTTGATAAGGGGAATCTGTGTCGGAAGAAGGGCAGACTACGGACATAGATACATCCTTCTCGGAGAAATCCAGAATGGAGTCTTTGATGAAAACTCCTGCGTAATCACCTTCCCATCTTGGGAACGAGCTGGTCAGAATCGAAATGGACAGCATGTTACCAATTTGTCCAGGTTCTTGAGTGATTATCTAGCTGGGGTCTGGCTATCGAAAAGCATCGCGAAGAAGAGGGACTGCATCCCGGATATAATGAGTAGCGCCGCCAAGATGACTGTCGAGAGCGTAATCGCATCAAAGAATAATCTCCTGTAGATGACCAACCCGCCGAGGGCAAGGCCTATCGGGAGGAGAACCATACCTAGTATATAGAAGAAGATCAGCGGGTGAAAGTCCATTATCACGTACTTCTCCCACAGCCTCCAGAAGAAGCCCTTGAGTAGGAGCCAGGAGACCTTGGGGACGTACTTCCAGGTCTTTATGCCGGACACCTCCTCCCCGTACCTTGCCGGCATCCACACATCCTTGATCCTGAAGTTGTAGACGTTGAGCTTGATCAGGATGTCGTTCGGACAGCCGTAGTGGGGGTAGATCCCCTCCAGGTCGAGCTTCTCCAGGACCTCGCGGTTGGCCGCGGTGTACCCGTTCTGGGGGTCGAGGACGTTCCAGTATCCCGACGCGATCTTGGTCAGCAACGACAGAACGGAGTTGCCGATCACCCTTCCCCTGGGCATCTTCCTCCTGAGCTCCCGCCTGGGAAGCCTGTTGCCCTTCGCGTAATCCGCCTCCCCCCCTATCACCGGGTCGAGCAGAAGCGGGAGGAGGTCGGGGTCCATCTGCGCATCGCCGGCGATCACTGCCGCGATGTCCATTCCCGACCTGTGGGCCATACGGTAGCCGTCGCCGATGGAGGCCCCCACGCCGTGGTTTCCCTCGTGCTCCACGACCTCGATCCTGGGGTCCCTCGACCGGGACTCCTCTATCACACTGTGGGTGCCGTCGGTGCTCCCGTCGTTGATCACGTATATGGCGTCCACGTACCTGGGCATGGATTCGAGGACGTCTCCCAGCAGCCGCTCCTCGTTATGGGCGGGCACGACGACTCCTATCTTGCTGTTTTTGTACAAGCGCACCACTGGAAGTCAATTATGTTGATTGAACAAGTAAATATCACCGATATTCAAAAATGTTGCGGAAATATTGTCAATAAATACCGGTCAATGCGAATTCCGTGGCAGCATTTTCCAAATTTCTTGCGAAAATCGTCCCCATATCCCGTCTTTGCCCACTCGAGGTGAGCGGCCTGGGGCAGCCCGGTGAAATGGGTTGGAAGGGTTCTGAAGAGGCGACCCCGGGCAGTATTGCGGGAAAGGGGACGATATTGGAACGAATTTCGAATGGTACAGTAAAAGGCACGTAAATTTACATTAACATTGAATAAAATTTAAATAGATCCTTTTTAGCTTAAACAATGAGTCCAGATACTAGAGGGGCAACTATTGAATTCACAGACCTTTCTCCGCAGGTTCATTCGGGACAGGAGGGGCATAACGCTCGACTACAGCCTCTCCCTCTTCATATTCGTCCTCTCCGTCGCCTTCACCCTTGTCGTCGTGACCCAGTACCTGGAGGTGAAGCACAGCAGGGTGGGAGAGATACACGAGAAGCTCGCGTCCCTGAAGGTGATGGACGACCTCTGCGGATCCCCGGGATGGATGGGGGGAAGGAGCAACTGGGAGACGATGGTCTCCAGGCTGGACCTCGAGGAGAAGCTCAACGACCAGAGCCTCTTCCTGGGCCTTCGCAAGAACGACAGGTACTGGGGGGAGAGGGTCGTGGTCCCCTCCGCCTCCGACGGCCTCTTCCAGACCGCATCCGAGTCCGCGATCACGTCCGCCGTGGGGTCCCTGGAGGACCAGGGGGTGATGGCGGTCCTCGTCGCACAGTCGTTCCGCCTCACGCTGAGCATAGATACCCTGGCCACGAACCCGTCTTACTCGCCTCCGGGGGCCGCGGACAACGCCACCACCCACGAGGGCAACCTGTACGCGGGGGCGGATTACCCGATCTACGTCACCGACACCAAGGCCGACGGCAGCGTCTGCTACGACACCGTGTTCATCAACGGAGAGGCTCTGGAGGAGAACGACCAGTTCAACATCTCCGGGCGGGACTTCACCGTACACACCATCGACCAGGAGAGGGTGCAGCTGATCACCATGGTCGATTCAGGCTACCTCATCCCGAGGACGGACGCCTACTCGTTCGGCGTCGTGGACTCCGAGCTCTCGGGCTCCGGGATCAAGTACATCCTGTACCAGGACGTCCTGAGCGGGGGGTGCAACACCCTGGAGTACGCACTATTCTGCCGCGAGGATTACAACCAGGCGGGTCGGATCACCGATCTCTCTATCAACAAGATCCGTGCCCTGAGGGACGACGTGCCTTACGAGGTCGCCAAGTCGCTCCTGGGCATCGAGGGGGAGCTGAACATAAGGATAGAGACGATCGGGGGCGGGGTTCTGCTGGAATATGGCGAGCTGATCCCCGTGGGGGACACCTCGACCTCCGAGAGGAGGGTAGAGGTGGAGGGAGTTGGCTGCACGGTGCTGGTGAACGTATGGTAGGTGGATATGGTGATTAGAACTTACGAGGCTGGCATCGCGGTCATGATCGCCCTGGTGGCATTCGTGCAGTTCGTCGTACTCTCCGCGGGGAAGCTGGGCGAGCAGTGGGACAGCACCGAGCTTGACGTCGAGGTCAAGAAGGCCCTGGACCTCTTTCAGACCGCCGATATATCGGACCGCATAAGCCGGTACTCCAAGCTGAGGGATAGGGGCCTGCTCCGGATGCCGTACAGCGAGAGCGTGGGATACCGACTGATGATAAACGGCAATCCGGTTGACCAGTCCATCCCGCCGGACGGGGTGGAGGTGGCGACCTCGGATGCCAGGATCTACCACCTCTCGAGGGATTCGCCCAGGCTGGTTCGTTCGTTCAGGGAGAGGCTGCTCCGATCGATCTACGTCGAGGAGGCCGGGCACACTATGGACTACGACGGCGTAGACGAGCTCGCTGACCTGATAATGGGCCTGATGTGGGATCCCGAATCCCAGGATATCGTGTCCGAGCGCGTGTCCACCCTGATCGACAACCGTAACGACGACGGTGGGTGGGGATTCATATCTGGCGAGGAGAGCGACACCCTCTGCACCGCGATGTCCGTCCGTGCCCTGTCGAAGTGGTTGACGACCAACGGGGAGGACCCGATGGGAAACTCGACGGTCGTTGACGGAATTCGGTGGCTGAGGGACAGGGTTCACGCCGACGGCGGGTACGGAAGCAGGGAGCGGATAGAGTCCTCGGTCGAGATGACCGCGCACGCCGTTCTCGCCTACGACGCGGCTGGCCTTGGAGCTGGCGATACGTGGGTCTCCGACGCCCTCGATTTCATGACAAGGCTCCAGAGGCCCGACGGGGGCTTCCCGTACAACAGGAGAGGGGATAGCGATGTCTCCTCAACCGCGATGGCGGTCCAGGCCCTCATGGCCGCGGACGGTTCCCAGTTCATGGTCGAGTCGGCCTGCGATTACCTAGCCGCCGAGATGATCAGCGACGGCAACTTCACTTTCACCTTCGATCCCGTCGGTGGCACGGGGACCTACGACGTCACCATCGAAACCGGATACGTGGTGGACTGCTCGCCCCGGGGATACGAGTTCTGGGGAGATCACCTGGACGACTCGATCATCGGGATCGTGGACGTATACGGTGACAAGGACAACATGACGGTGACACTGAGGATCGAGAGGCCCCGTCTGGTTCCTCCGGATAACAAGCAGAAGATCGCCCTCGCCTTCAGCCACAATATGACCCCGGACGATACCGACTGGTGGATCCTGAACGCGGGTAACCCCCACACCGCGGGGCAGGGGGACAAGATAGATGATCCGAAATTCGATCAATACGTGGATGGGGCCTACACTTACCTTACGATAACCGACCTGGAAGTTCCGGACGAGTACGAGTTCTTCAACGAGAGCGAGGACTGGCTGCTGGTCATGGTGGGGGACGAGAGTCACCCGCTGAAGGATAACCCGGGAAGGGGATATCTGATCGGTTACTGGAACGCCTGGATGAAGGCCTTCGATGTCAGCAACATACTCGCCTGGCGTGCCTGGAGCCCGATCGTCAACCGCGTCTGCCTGGACGTGGACCGGGACTGGGAGTTCGACGACAGGCGCCTTCAGGAGGGGGATACGGTAGAGGTCAGGGACATGACCTGGGAGCTCTCCATATGGCAGAACGAGACGACGGTCAACCTCACCTTCCGCAACATGGACTTCAACTACACCCGGTACTACCTGCCCTTGAAGTACGACCTGTCCTCCATACCTGAATCGGTCTCCGGCCTCTATCACTTCGGGGTCATGAGCAAGATAAACAAGCCCTCGCTGTTCAAGGACTTCAAGGTAGTGCTCAGGGACTCGCAGGAGGAGGGCGTGTACGACGAGGCCTACATCTGGAATGTGGCCACCGGGGCCTGGGACATGTACGGGCCGGGAATGGTGTTCGACGACGGGGCCACCGAGTGGATCATCGGTATCGAGGGCGACTTCCTCACCCTAACCAGGAACACCCCGACCACGGTCAGCGGCGCCTCCGGGTCAACGACCTCCAGCCTGATAGCCGAGGGGGATTTCGTGAAGGTAGATGTCGATCCGGACGGGCCCAAGGAGGTCTGGCTCACGGCGCTCCACGAGGGCTTCCGTATCGACAGGACCATGTTCTCCGACTCGATCGACGTGTCCTTCAGGCAGATGTTCGGGTCCTGGGGAAAGCTCCGCGAATCCAGCAAGGTGTACGAGACGCTGACCCTGGCGGAGGACTGGCTCTCGGACGGCGGTGCGGCGTCCGAGGCTCACAACGTCTGCGACCTGGGCCAGCAGACCATCAAGTTCAACAAGCTGTACAACTCCGTGATCGAGGACAAGCTCTCGGTCGCGGCTTGGGACAAATCCCAGGGAGGGGGCTAGCCGATGTATCTTGTCGAGGACGATAGAGGAGCGATCTACATCTTCTCGGTGGTGCTGATAGCCGCGATGCTGGTGATCCTGGTCGGGTCACTGGTAGCGCTGGAAAAGACGACTTCGGGCAGCATAGCCAGCAGGGAGGAGGAGCTATCCTACTTTCAGCTGGAGTGCGTGAGGGCCGTGGAGAACAAGATATCATCGGTGATGGCCCTCGACCCGAGCGGGGATAGCCTGAGGCCCGAGCTGGATGAGACGGTATCGGTGCTCAGGGAGCAGGCTGAGGAGCGGGGGATGTGGCAGAACATATCATACGAGATCGATTTCCAGCCCAGCAGCATGGATCTCAGCCCGCGACGCGTTTTCTTCGAGGTCACAACCAAGTCTGGGGGCAAGATGGTCTACGATAGCAGGGAGTCATACCTGAACGACATCTTCGTCAGCAGTGGGTACCTGTTCCTGAAGAACGGCGAGATGGAGCTCAGGTTCAGGGTCCTCCCCGGAAGCGACGAGGAGAGAGGAACGATCGAGGGCGGCGCCGTGTATGTCGGGTCCGATGTCATACTGGGTTCCTCGGTCCTAACCGACTACCTGAATATAAGCACCTGGACCAACACCTCGTCAACATACGATTACACGATCGATCAGGAGCCGGGCCTGGTCACGGTTAGAATGAGAAACGAGACCGAGAAGGCGGCTCTGACCAAGTTCCTGTACGTCAAGCCCGACGAGTTCCAGTTCCAGGTGAATGTGGAGCCGTTGGTGAGCACCGAGAACAGGATCTCGTACGGGATAGGCCTCACGCCCAACGTGAACGGCCCCGGTGATGACGTCTTCCGCATGGACAACACGACCGGGGGGCAGCTCAATCCCTCGAGGGAGTGGTCGAACGCAACGGCAGAGAACCTGAGCTTGCAGATCGAGAAGGTCAACTCCTGGATCGTCGTACACGACCCCGATCCCCAGCCATACTCACTGGCCTTGATACTGGATGACGCGGCTGTTGCAGACTTCTCGTCGACCGCCGGCGATCAGTGCGTGCTCACAACCGCCCCCAGGAGGGGGAGGTTCATCGTGAACGGATACATCCGCTCCTACAGGACGCTGGTCGATGCGGTGACGGACATGAGGAACCTGAAGAAGTTGGGAAAGCCGCCCTCTGGCCGATCCAACTACCTCGAGCCCCTCGTACTGGCGCTGACGATCGATGACCTCTATTTCGACCCGCCCGGTCCCGAGGCGAACCAGCGGGTGGCCATGACCGCCGCTGTGAACAACTACGGCACCAAGGATGCCTACGATGTTGTGGTCCACTTCTACGACGGGGAACCCCTAGCTGACAGGAGCAACTTGCTCGGGGTGACCAACCTATCCACCATACTTAATGGGGAGATCGAGCTCTGCTCCACGACCTGGACCTTCACCGAGCCCGGCGTACATGAGATATACGCGGTACTGGACCCCGACAACCTGCTTTTGGAGGACCACACTGACAACGTGAAGCATGCCCCGCTGAAGATATTCCCCCAGGATGAGCCGAACCACGACGTCGCCGTGGAGGCCCTGCATCTCAGCGAGACGTCGCCATCGGACGGGGACACGGTATCGGTCAGCGCACTGATCCACAATGACGGTAACAGGGACGAGGAGGACGTGGTGGTGAGGCTGCAGGTGATCGACTCCTCGAACGTTTCCCGTAACATAAGCTTCAATATCGTCCCCGACATCCCGATTGACTACTACGTGACAACGTCGATCGGCTTCATCTATCAGGACGGGGACGAGAGGGTCAGGATGTCGGCCGATCCGGTGGTGAACGAGACCGATCTGGCGGACAATCACAGGGAGGCCTACATTGGATCCTCAGGCGTGCTGGTCGTTGCCGACGACAACGTCGGGCCCAGGGACGGGAACCGCGGAAGCACATCGGGAGACGAGGTCCTGTCCGCGCTCGACGACCCCACGAAGTATCACGTGGTCTTCTGGTCGGAGGAGGAGAGGGGGGGTCCGACGGTGGATGTTCTGCTCTTCTTCGATGCCGTGGTCTGGACGTGCGGCGATTACGACGGGCACGACGTTGAGACCGACGACGCGAGAACCCTGGTGGAGTTCGTGGACAGGGGAGGGCATCTCGTGTTGGAGGGAGAGGATATCGCCTACCGCCATCACCAGAACGCCACCGGGCAGCCCGACTTCTTCCTGTGGAACGCCACCAGGACATACATCGACGGGTACTACGATCCGGACCTGGTGAGAACGGTCCCCTTGGACGATGTCGAGCTGGATGGAAGCGTCGAGAACACCGTGCCCCAGATCAACGTCTATCCCACACACCCGGTCATGACCAACATGCCGATCGCGATCCCATCGAACTACACCGCACCGTACCCCGACGGTATCGTTCCCGTTGGGGCCACCGAGCTGACGGTGTACGAGTCCCCGGACCCGGCCTTCCTGGTGCTGGAGGACAGCATGAGGAGCGGCGACTTCAACTGGAAGTCCTCATCCTCGTTGATCTCGAGCCCTGTTCTGTCCGGAGACAGGGCCTACGCCAGCAACGGCAACAACTACTTCTACTACACCTTCCCGTACGAGATAGGGGACGGTGTCGACCAGTACAGGTTCATCGATCTCTGGTTCTATTTCAAGGACTCGAACGCGGACATCCTTCTCCAGGTACGCGACCAGTCCGGTTCCTGGAACCACAGGTGGGGATGGGACGTCGAATCGAGCTACAACGGGTACTCCTGGGCCAGGAAGGGAACCACACTCAACTGCCCGTGGGGCAAGTGGATTCACTACCGCCTGGACCTGGTGACCGACCTGGGACTCAGCCCGGGAACAAACATACGTGGGCTGGCCTTCTCCGCAAACAACTGGGACGTCTACTACGATCACATTAGGTTCGCTAGGAAGGATTCCTGGAAGACATCCAGCGTCGCCTATGAGAACGCGACCTCGGGGACCAAGGTGGCCTATTTCGCCTACCCGTTCCCCGTGGTTGAGAACAGGACGCGAAGGCTTCTGATCAAGAACGCAGTCGACTGGGTGGGGGGAATGGAGCTCAACCGTGCCCCGATCATCACCATCACCTCCCCGTCCGGGGCCGAGGTGTGGACGGGCAGTCAGGATGTCACCTGGTCCGCCAGCGACCCGGACGGCGACGAGATCTGCGTTGACCTCTACTACTCGACGAACGGGGGAATAACCTGGCTTGACCTGGCGAGAGGCCTGACCGGCGTGAGCCAGTGGACCTGGGATACCACGACGGTCGCCGACGGTTCGTACCTGATAAAGGCCGTCGCCGACGATTCGACCTTGACCTCGGACGACATATCGGCGAGCTTCGAGGTCGACAACATCAACGATCCACCCACGGTTACGGTGACAAGGCCGGGACTCCCCATGCGCTTCAGCGGGACCGAGAAGATAACTTGGACCGCAACCGATCCGGAGGGGGAACCTCTCACCTACGACGTAGAATGGTGGAACGGCACCGTCTGGCAGAGCCTGGCCAGTGGCTACAGCCCGCCCAACCCCTCCAGCCCGGAGTACCTCTGGGACACGACCACGGTTCCGGACGGCATCGACTACCTGATCCGGGTGAGGGCCATGGATGGCGTGAACTCGGTCGAGGACGACTCTGCCCTGTTCAGCGTGGACAACGCCAACGAGGACCCATCCGTCATCCTCATAGATCCCAACGGGGGCGAGGAGTGGAGCGGCACCCACACCATCGTATGGGATATGGACGACCCGGATGGCGCCGAGGGAGGGGACCCGCTCGGGCACGAGTACCGGGACACCCTCACCGCGACGATAGATCTGGAGAGCAGCGACGCCGTCTTCAAGGGCAGCTACTCGCCGGACTCCCAGGGATTCATCCGGGACTGGCTGCTCGTCGGCGGGTACTCCGGTTACGACATCCACCACGACTACCTGGGCGGTGAATCCTCGGTACTTCCCTGGTCGGGCAAGGTCGACCAGGGCGAGAGGTGGTGGAGCCACCGCGATTCGGATACCAGGATCGATTTCAACAGCCTCATGAGCCCCAACCAGTACGCCACAGGCTACGGTTTCTCCTACGTCTACAGCGAGGAGGAACGCGACGTCAAGATGAAGGTTGGGTCGGACGATGAGATGAAGGTTTATCTCAACGGCGTCGAGGAGTTCTGTTACCCGAACCCCAGGGGCGCATCCCCCGACCAGAACACCATCGACGTTCACCTGAACGAGGGATGGAACACGGTGCTGGTCAAGGTCTGTGAACACAGCGGCGGATGGGCCTTCTACTTCAGGTTCGTGAATATGACCGGGTTCCCGATAACCGATCTTTCCATCGCGCTTGCCAAGCCAAACCTCTACGACACGGGGCTGACCTACGCGACGGGGGCGAGGCTCGGGGCGGTCGTCGACATGGAGAACCTCAATTGGGACACAACGACCTTCCCCAACGGCAACTACACCGCGAAGGTCACCGTTGAGGACGGCAGGGGTGGACTTGTCTGGGACGACTCGGACTCCGAGTTCGAGGTGGTCAACAACCGGGACCCGGTGGTCGACATCACCTACCCGAACGGCGATGAGATACTCTTCGGTAACGTCACCGTGGTCTGGAATGCCACCGACCCGGACGGGGACGACATGGTGTTCGACCTGTACTACAAGCAGGGCACAGACTCCTGGAGCCACATCATCGCCATAACCAACACCAGCTGGAGATGGTACCTGTGGGACATCAGCGGCCTCCCCGACTCACCTCCCGAGTACTACATCAAGGTAGAGGCCCGGGATGGAAGGGGCGGCTTAGGCTGGGATGTATCCGATGATGGATGGTACATAAACAACGCCGAGGGCGAGTACGGCGACGGCGGAAGCGGCAACTACACGGGCTACGGTGACGGCGATGGGAATATCGGCGGATCCGGAACCCCGCCCGGCTGGGGAGGGGGCGGAGGAGGCGACCCGGGCGACGATGACCCTGCCGACAGGGAATCCCTTGTGATGCTCACCTACCCGCTGGGCGGGGAGGAGCTCTCCGGAAGCGAGACGATAAGCTGGGTCCACGACAACTTCGGCGCCGGGCTCCAGTTCGACGTCCTGGCCAGCGCGGACTCAGGCTCGACCTGGTTCACGGTGGCAGGCGGCCTGACATCCAACTCCTACAGCTGGGACACCACCGCCTACGGCGACTCGAACGACTACAGGATAATGGTGGAGGGCTACGACACCGAGGGGAACGTGGATACGGACTCCTCGAACGACTTCCGCGTGTATAACAACGAGTTGCCGTCCGTCCATGTGGATTACCCGAATGGGGGGGAATGGGTAAGTGACACCGTGACCATCACCTGGTCCGCGAACGACCCCGACGGGGACGGGGACAACGACCCGTCTACGCCCTACGACCTGGCGTATGACGTCTACTACTCGGATAACTCCGGCGGCACCTGGACACAGATAGGCTCGGACATCACCTCGGCCACCAGCTTCGACTGGGACACCACGGGGCTCGCCGACGGGTCCGACTACAGGGTCAAGGTCGTCGCCAAGGACGGGAATATCAAGGGAAGGACTGTCTACGACATATCCAACTCCGATTTCAACGTCGACAACTCCAACGACGCGCCTGTCGTCAGTCTCTCGTACCCGAACGGAGGCGAGGAGCTCAGGGGGAACATCCAGATACAGTGGAGCGCCAGCGACCCCGACGCTGACACCCTGACGCACTCGATCTACTACAGCGACGACGCGGGGGCGAGCTGGAACCCGATAGTCGAGGGGTTCACCGACCCCGGACCCGACCACACATACGACTGGGACTCCACCGGCGTGCCGGACGGCACGGACTACATGATAAAGGTCGAGGCGGACGACGGATCGCTTCAGAGCGAGGACGCGTCGAGCTCGAGGTTCACAGTGGACAACACCGCGCCCACGGTGGGGATCGACGATCCGGACTACCCGCCGGCACCGGTGGTTCACGGAACCATCGAGATAGACGGCGATGTCAGCGACCTCGGCGGGTCCGGCGTGGACAGCGTCGAGATCTGGATCAGGGGGATCTTCGAGGGCTACGCTGCCGTGGCCGGGGACGAGTGGGATTTCTCGATCGACACCACCACGCTCCCGGAGGACGCCACGGTCACGGTGGAGGCCAGGGCGTACGACGGCTCAGGGAACACGGCATCCGATTCCATCGAGATGAAGATCGACAACGTTGGCAACTGAGGGTAATCTGAATGATTTGCAGGATACGATCACCGTTCGTCTCCTTCCGCGGGTCGAGAAGGGCAGTAGAGGTCCTGACAGGTAACCTGCTCATGCTGATGGTGATGGCCGCGGTGTTCTCCTCAGTCGCCTTCCTGGTCAAGAGCAGCTCCGAGAAGTACGCCGATGCTCAGGAGAGCGAGATGGTCGATGCCCTCTCCGCCAAGCTCAAGTCCAAGGTATCGGAGGCGTGGGGGATCGGGTCCGACGAGGTGCCCCTTGACCTCCCCGAGATGATAGGGTCTCGATACTACATCATAGAGAACGACCCCACCGGAAACTACCTGATCGTGCGGACCGGACGCGGAACATACAGGATCAGGAACAGCGGAGTCAAGCTTAGGAGAAGGTCGATCAGGAGCAGCGAGCCCCACTTCATCGGGATAAGGGACGGAAGGGTCGTCGTTGATCCCGCCCCGCTGACCGAGATATCCTCTCCCCTCGACGGATCGGTCTTCAGCGGGAAGTTCAACGTGAGCTACCGGACAAGCAGCAGCGCGGATGAACACAGCATATATCTCGACGGAAGCTTGGTCGCCTCAGCCTCAACATCGCTGGACGGTTTCACCTTCGATCCCGGGGTCCCCCCGACCAACATGAGCGACGGGACCCACTCGATCACTGTTGTTGCCAGCAACCAGAACGGGGAGGGGAGCGATTCGGCCACCTTCACCATGGACAGGACGCCGCCGGTCGTTGACCTGAACGTGTCACAGATCCGGACCGACGAGCTGAGCCTCACCATAACCGAGATTCAATCCTACGGGGACACGGTCGAGACCTACATATTCGTGACCGACGACAAGAACCTGCCCGTCAGGGGACTTGACGAGGACAACTTCTACATCTACAACTCCGCTGACGAGGTGGTCAACGGCGGCAGGTTCGACCTGACGGTGACCGCGACCGACGCGGAGAGCAGGGTGGATGCCGGCAGCTATGTCATAGAGCGGTACTACCTCGGAGAGACGCTGCTGACCCGTTCCAGAGACGGTCGCTGGGACAGCAAGTCCTTCAATCACACGACCAGCTTCCTGGGCCAGGCCTCTGACATAGCGGGAAACACTCAGACGAGCGCCAATATCACGAAGTCGCCCACGAACAGGCTCGTCTCGGTCGGAGCACCGGACAGGAAGTCCGACCTCAGCTTGATCTTCACCAACGACGTGTCGGGGTCCATGGACTGGGTGATGTGGAAGGACGAGGACCCGAAGCCCGGGGAGGAGTCAAGGCTGGACTTCATGAAATCCGCGGTGAAGAGCTTCATCGACAAGATGTATCCCGAGGACGAGGCGGCGATATGCAGCTTCACAACCAACTACGCCGCCGGGACGGAGGAGATCATCCTGGAGCAGGACTTCACCGCCACCAACGAGGACGGCAAGAACCAGCTCAGGGCAACCGTCGACGGGCTCACCACAACCGACGGCACGCCCCTCTACGATGCGCTCTACGAGTCGGTGCTCTGGATAAGAGATCGGTCCAAGTTCAGGGCAGTCCTGGTCCTGACCGACGGTAAGGACCTGAACTACGCCACCGGTAAGCCGTACAGCACCCGGACATCGGTAGAGGTCATAGACCTCGCCAGGGAGGAGGGGATACCGATCTACTGCGTCGGCCTGGGCGAGGAGGACAAGGTCGATGTTAATGTACTCAATGCGATATCCCAGCAGACAGAGGGCAGGTTCTACCTCGCCCCCACCCCCGAGAAGCTTCAGGAGGCCTACGACCAGATCGCGGGGGAGCTTCTGTCGGGCTACAAGGTGACTTACATCCCCGGGTACATGATCTCGGGCGGTGAGGAGATAACGGTGATGGTGTACGACGAGGATGACAGGAGCGGGAGGCAGAACTTGGTCCTCCCCGAGCCGACCAACCTCCCGCCCGTCCTGTCGCTCTCCGCTCCCAACGGGGGGGAGACCTGGGTGGGCACCGAGACGATCCAGTGGACGGTCAGCGATCCGGAGGGCAGCCCAGTGAGCTGCGACCTCTACTACAGCGACGACGCGGGTTCGAGCTGGAACCTGATAGTCTCCGGGCTCTCGGGGTCCTCTTACGACTGGGATACCACCTCCGTCCCCGACGGCATACAGTACAAGGTCAAGGTTGTGGCGGACGACGGCGAGGATCAGTCGAGCGATGAGTCGGATGCGGTCTTCGTCATCGATAACGCCTTCGGTGACGGAGAGGACCCACTGGTGGCGATCACGAAGCCCAATCCGGGACAGAAGGTCAAGAACGATGTGACCATCGAGGGCGACGCGAGCGATTCCGGCGGGTCGGGTCTGGACAGGGTGGAGATCTGGATCGGCGGGGACTACGAGGGATTGGCGACCCTGGGAGCTGGATCCTTTGAATTTACCTTCGACTCGACAGTTCTGCCAAACGGACTGATCAACCTGGAGGCCAGGGCCTACGACGGGGCCGGCAACTTCGCGATCGATACGATCCAGGTGGAGATCAACAACTGATGGAGCAACTGACATGAGGCTATTCAGGGACAGACGCGCGGTCTACATCGTAACCGGAGCTCTGCTAACCACCTTCGTGGTGACCGCCGGGAGCCTTCTGACATTCGCACTCATAGCGCCGGAGATAGAGAAGCGCAAGGACGAGAACAACCTCGACATCGTGAAGGGGTCACTGGAGGATTTCAACACCCAGCTCAGGGAGCTGATCGGCGAGGAGCCGAACAAGACGACGATCTTCACCATGTACCTTCCCGACGGGGATGTCTCCGTGAGCCCGCAGGGCGACTCCCTCAGCTACAGGACCAGAACCAAGGTCAGGTACAACCCGGGGGGCACCTCGTGGATCACCGTGAGATGGGGGGCCCGGGATACACTCACCATGGATACAACCCTGCCGGTGGACCTGGTCTCGAACTACGAGGATATCAAGCCGGGTAGATACACCGTCCTCCTGAACTTCGAGGAGGAGAGGAGGTACACTGTGAATGACTGGACGCTTCACAAGAACACCACCTTCCTGGCGACGGTGAGCTCCACAACCAGCAACTACTACACCTCCAGCCTGAACGAGTCCAAAGAGGGCTTCGACATCAACCTGGACGGCGACCAGGACGACGTCTGGAAGCTATACCTCTCCGATCCAAACGAGGACTACATCTTCGACACCGTTGCGGTACACGGATCGGGTAACACGCTTCTCGCGATGGTGACCGAGGGTGATACCTTCGAGCTGGGCTCGACGCCGATAATGGTCTACCGGGTCAGGGAGAGGTACGTAGTGTTCAGGTACGCGAGAGTGAGGATGGTCGTGAAATGAGGTTCACAACCGATCTCAGGGGAATGGACCAGACCATAGCGAACCTTCTGTTGCTCTTCGTGAGCCTCAGCGTCATCTCCCTGGCACTGGTGGTAGTGTCCCCGGTCCTCAGCCAGTACAGCGCGATGAATACCATAAAGCAGGGGGAGACGATCATGACCAGCCTTCACAACGAGATACTCAAGGTACAGGAGGAGCCCCCGGGGTCGGTGAGGAAGATCGAGCTCGAGCTCGAGGAGGGGGGGATCGACCTCCTCAACGGGCCACCGAGGATCATCTACTACGTGGAGGTGTCCAAGGAGGTTGTGGTGGACGTTACCGGGATGGAGTTCGCCTACACCGCGCGGGGGGCGATGTTCAGGATCAACCTATCGGTTCCGTTCGCGGAGCCCGCATTCATCGGCCCCGGGTCCAACCTGGTGTATCTGACCAAGACGGATGGGGGCCGGATAAACGTGACCACGGAGGTATATGCGTAGGAGAGTGACTGTATGGGACTATTCTCTTCTGGATTATCGAGAAACGTGAGATGGGATTTCGAGACCAAGGCCAGGGTACTGACGTACCCGGCGATGGGAGACGTCAACGGGGACGGTATCCCCGAGGTCGTGTTCGGGTCCGACGACCACAGCGTGTACGCGCTTCGCGGAAGCGACGGCAGCGTGGCGTGGAGATTCCAGACCGACGGGCCGGTCCGTTCCTCCCCCACGGTGGCGGATGTGAACGGCGACGGGGTTCCCGAGGTGGTTTTCGGGTCCGACGACTCGACGGTATACGCGCTCAACGGGGTGGACGGCACCGTCATATGGGCACTGAGGTGCGACGGCCCGATCAGGTCGGTCCCCGCGGTGGGGGATATCGACTGCGACGGTCGGACCGAGGTCGTTGTATGCGGCGATGATGCCGGTGTCTACGCCATCGACGGCAAGTCGGGGGAGCTGATCTGGCAGTCCAGCCACAGGGGCGCCAGGAGCGGGGCGATCGTGCAGTCGGCGCCGGTTCTGGCCGACCTGAACGGCGACGGGAGGCTGGAGATAATCACCGGATCCGCCTCCAACTACATACTGGTATTCGGCTCCGACGGGTCGCTTCTAGTGCGCAGGGAGTTCGAGGCCCCGAGCTTCAACGTCCCACTGGCCGCCGGCGATCTGAACGGCGACGGGGAGACGGAGATCGTGATAGCTTCGGATAACGGGGCGCTCTATGTGGCCAACAGCGAGGGCGAGACCATCTGGAGCAAGGTCGTGGGAATGGGCACCCGGTCCCCGCCGGTGATCGGGGACCTGAACGGCGACGGCGAGATGGAGGTACTGGTCCATGTGACCCCAGATGCCGGGGATGACGGCAAGCTGCTATGCATAGCCTTCAACGGGGACACGATGTGGGAGAGGACCCTGAAGGGCCACGGCGGCTCAACGCCGGTGGCGGTGGACGTCGACCACGACGGCGGGCTGGAGATAGTCGCCTTCTCCAGGGACGACGGGGCGCAGATCCTCAACGCGGAGGGTGACGAGAAGAAGACCCTCGGCACCAGGGCCGAGGCGATGATAGGTCCCGCGGTTGGGGACGCGGACGCAAGCGGGGAGCTGGATCTGGTGTACACCTGCCGGGGCAAGATCGTGTGCCTCAGCACCGGGTACCCCGTGCGTCACGGGCAGATAATGAACCCCGGCGCCCTGGGCGACGAGAGGAACACCGGCTGCTACCGCACCCTGATACAGCGGATAGAGGATATGAAGGGCCTGGCCCGGAGGATGCAGGAGAGCGGCGCCGAGGTCGGCGTCCCCTGGCAGAGGCTGCTCAGGGCCGAGCAGGAACAGGGCAAGCGGGACATACTCAAGGACCTGAGAGAGGTCGAGAGGTCGCTGGCGGTGGAGAGGTCGAAGCTGGCCGAGAGGGAGGAGATGGCCGACGTGCTGATGGAGCTCAAGAGCAGGCTGAAGACCTTCTCATCTTTAGACATAGACGGTGCCTCGCAGCTCGCCCTCTCAGTTTCCAGGATCGAGAGCCGACTCTCCGAGGGTGAGGACGTCAGCGAGGAGCTCGAGGCCGCCGAGGAGATGGCCGATGAGCTGGAGGACAGGAGCGACGAGAAGATCCAGGCGCTGAACTCCAAGAGGCTGGCCTTCCTGGTCGGGCAGTTCCTGGAGAAGTTCCCGGAGCCCACCGACCAGGATGTCGAGGGCTTCATCCAGTACCTGGAGTCGGAGGACCTGCCCTTCCTGCCCTACGAGATAAAGAAGGCCATAGAGTCCAGGAAGCACGAGAGGAAGTTCCAGAGCCTGAGGGAGTCCGGGAGATTCGACTTCATGTCCGAGGAGGAGAAGGTTATCGCGATCGGCAGCAGCCTGGCGGAATCGATCATCCACGATATCCAGAACTCGATAGGGGTGTCGCCGGACAGGATCCAGCTCAAGATGGACGAGCTGGCATCCGACTACCCCGACGTGCCGAGGCTGGTGGTCTCCGACGAGGGGAAGATACTGACCGACGAGATGCGGAAGAGGCTGAGGGATCTGCCCCCGGAGAAGGTTATATCCGGGGCGGTCTCGCTCTTCTCCCTGTACATCACCAAGCTGTTCGACTTCTACCAGGAGCTCACCGACTTCGAGACCTCGTACTCCAGGTTCAAGACCAGCATGGAGTACCTGATAGAGACCTTCGGGGCCGAGGAGCTGGTGTCCCAGTTCCAGGAGAAGGCCTGCCACGGCATATTCGCCGAGGAGGTCAGGGTTAAGAGGATCCTGGACCTCTGACCGGATCCGACACAGATAGTTATTAGTCGACGGGCGCCTCCGAGGGCTGGACAGGGTCCGTATGCTAGTTGTCACCTTCCTCGCCAGGTTCATCTTCGGCTCCGTCCTCCTCGTCTACGGCGGGTGGCGGGACCTCACGAAGAGGGAGGTTGAGAACTGGGTCCCGGTGGCGCTGGTGGTCGGCGGGATCATCCTCTCCGTGGTCGATGCCTTCCTGACCGGAGACGCGATGCCGGTGGCGCTGGCGCTGGTGTCGTGCGGCGTCGGGTTCGGCATAGCGCTGGGGATATTCTACTCCGGCTCGATGGGCGGGGCGGACTGCAAGATATTCATAGGGATCACAACCCTCTTCCCGATCGTGATCTCCTCCCCGCTGCCGGTGCTGAGCGAGATCAACCCGCTGGTGGAGGGGACGCGGCGAGTGCTGCCGATGTTCTCCCTCTCCTGGCTACTCAACTCCCTCCTGATATCGCTGGTGGTTCCAGTGGTTCTGGGGGTCAGGAACACCTACGACTACCTCCGGGGCAGGATAACCGACGTGGGTTTGAGGACGATACCCGCGTTCTTCGTCGGCTACAGGACCAGGGTCGGGAAGCTTAGGCCCAGCTTCGTTCTCCCCCTCGAGAGGTTCGAGGACATAGAGGGGGAGACGGTGAGGGTGCTTAGGTACACTCGGGGCGTGCTGGAGGAGTCGGAGGAGCGGGAGCTGATAGAGGGGGTGAGGGAGAACCTCGACGACGAACAGCTAATATGGGTCTTCCCGTACGTGCCCTTCATACTGCCGATGCTGGCGGGTTACTTCCTGACCCTGTTCGCGGGCGACCTGCTGGTGAACTTCCTGGTGAACCTGTAGGCGATCGATCACCCGCCCCTCGCGTCTCTCCAGGCCCTGATGACCCGGGTGCTGTCCCGGCTCTCGATGTATTTCAGCTTCCCTCGTTTGATCTCTATCCTCCTCGAGGCCCGCCTGACGCGATCCGAATCCACGGCAGTTGATCCTCGCCTGGCCCGGGTCCACATCCTGAAGGCCCGGCTGGCCGCGTCACCTATACCGAGGCCCGATCTCTCCGCCTCGGCCTTCAGCCCCAGGTAGGCTTCCTCCTCCAATCCGTCGATGAAGATGCGTTTCGCCACGGGGAATCATGCGCGGACGGATAGAAGAACCTGACAGGTTGAGGGTAGTCTTGAGCAGGTAGATATTGCATCTGAGGAGCGCGTCAACTGTTGCTCGCCCTTACGATCCGACCCGTTGCAGGAGGGGGTCGACGTACTCGGGGGAGTAGCGGAGGCACCTGTAGATCGTGCCCAGGCTGGCCTCGTCGTGGAGGTGGTTGGTGAAGTCCCAGACAACCTCACCCTCGGGGGTGACCTCGAAGAGGTGGGCCTTCCCTCCCTCGCAGATCAGGGTGTTCCCGTTAGGGAGCCTCTGGGCCCCCGAGATGTACCTGCTCAGGAAGTCCTCCTTGGGGCTGCCGGTGTACTGCCACTCTATGCGTTCCGTGATAGGGTTGACCTCGATCACCCTGGAGTAACCCCTGAGCGTTCCGTTGTCGAAGATGAGAATGTTCCCGCTGTCCAGGACGTGTGGCTTGTGCTGGCCGTCGAGGGCCCCCGGCCCCCAGGCCCAGACGATCTCCCCGCTCTCCCGGTCTATCACGCCGATGACGTCGAGGCTGCGGTAGGAGAAGACTATGTTCCCGGGCTTGAAGGGCGAAGATGATCCCCTCCTCTCCCGCTCGTGGGTGGCGTTCGGTGGGATGACCTGCAGGGTGTTGTTGTGGGCCCAGTCGAAGGAGAACTCCCCCTCGATGCGGTGCTGAACGTGGGCCCAGCCCTCGGCTGTGAGCAGCTGCCGGAGCTCCCTCAGGTGTTCTTCACCGTGCCACTTCCAGAGCAGTTCCCGGTCCCGATCTATCTCCAGCATGTACGGGTTCCGCTTCAGCCCCGGGCCGAGCTCGGGGACCATGTGGTCGGTTATGGTGTGTATCAGGAGGTTGCCGTTCCCCAGGACCTGGCAGTCGTGGTCGGCGCGGCAGTGGTAATGCCACACGGCGTTGCTCTCGGGGTCCAGCTCCCTGAGCCCGGCCTCCTCGATCCTGGAACGGTCCCGGGTCGGGTAGATCAGGTTCCCGTCGGGCAGCAGGCGGCAGTATGACTGGAGGGCAGTTTCCACCTGCCAACTGTGGACCGGGTTCCCCTCCATGGCTACGAGGTAGATCCTGCCCGTCCCGCTCCCGGGGTTATAGGTCTCGCAGAAAAGCGTGTAGCCGTGGTAGCATTTATCCCGCCTGTGGACCGTGACTCCTCTCTCCATTTCGATGCCTCCGTTTTCCCGTCGCAGATTGATAAGAGCTCTCGATAGCTGGGGTCGTGATCCCCTAATTAAGATTGGGTGACGGGCCGCCTTGGTGCCGGAGCAACAGATATGAGCACCGTGCGCTATCGAGCTGGGTGGTCGAATGTGGAACGGACTCTATCCTCCCCAGAGGATCTTCTCAGGACGTGAGTTCAGGGGCGTCGCCCTGGATCCCCCCGACTTCGAGCCCGGGTCCTGGTGCGGTGCCGGGAAGCTGTGGGTCGACGAGGGCTCCTCCCGCTACTGGCTGACGAGCAGGCCCAGGGTCGGGGCCGAGAGGAGGGGGTACGCGGCCGAGATACACCTCTCCGAGGACGGCGAGGACTTCGAGCTGTCGAACAGGGTCACAAAGGAGGAGGTGACTCGTCTGGCCGGGGTGGAGGTTCAGAGCATAGAGAACCAGCAGCTGCTGCAGGACCCGCTCACCGGGGATTACCACCTCTACCTCTCCCTCGACGTCTACAGGGCGAACGTCGCCGGCGACAGCGAGAGGGTGTACGAGTCGAGGTGGGAGACCTTCCTCCTGACCGCGGATGACCCGGCCGGGGAGTGGAGCCCGGAGGGGTTCGTGATCAGGGCGGACTCTTCTTACGACAGCGGGGAGGCCCGGGACTCGACAATCGATATCGTGGATGGCAGGTACTTCGCCCTTTACAAGGCCAGGAGGGCGGGGAGCGACCGAGTGAGGATGGCCCTGGCGACCAGCGCCGACGGGAAGAGGTGGAGGAAGCTCGGGGTCCCGGGGATAGACGGGCGGGAGCAGCCGGGGTTCTTCCTCCTAAACGGCTCCATACTGGCCGGATCGGGCGGTCCGATATTCGCCGGGATACAGACCACCGACGTGGTGAAGGGCGCGGCG
>Ga0180432_10002969_pt1 | contig 24848 bp, 58 predicted proteins | sample SS_ome_10_FD_132414 | JGI IMG/M metagenome (GOLD analysis project Ga0180432, IMG submission 132414) | Hypersaline lake sediment archaeal communities from the Salton Sea, California, USA - SS_1_MS_2 metaG | ecosystem: Environmental > Aquatic > Non-marine Saline and Alkaline > Hypersaline >... | reverse complement strand
CGTAACGAATCAGCAACTCCAGATCCCCAATGGAGATCTGGGCTGCAATATCAAATAGCTCTTCTTTAGAAAGCATTGGCAGATTCTACGATGGCCGCGTTGCGGCGAACTTCCTCTAGAGTTTGGCGAACCGTGAGAGATCCATCCCAGAAGATAGGCTTAAGCATGTTGCTCGTCGCATCCTCCTCGCGGAAGGTTTCAATGCCGTTAGGGGTTTTGGTTACGGCCAGACGACCACGCTTAGAGTTTTTCATGGGGTCGGTCTTCGGTTGCTTATAGATATCACGCCACTCACCATTGATCTTCATAGCAGAGCATTTGATGGCGAAACGCTGCGTATCTCGGGTGAAGTCTTGGAGTAGACCACCACCAGAACCGAAAGCAATGTTATCAGCAGAAATATCTGCGGCCTTGAAGGTCGCAAGGATATCACTAACGGTATGGTCGCGGTTGGTGTACCACTTGATACCGTCACCCTGGATCATACGAACATACGGAGGCAGGACTCGGAAGCCTTTGTCGTTAACCTCAGAACCAAACACTTCTTCCAAAGCATTAAACACGTCAGTCGTGATGCTGGGAAGCGTGCCCGAATCGGGACGGAACACAACGCAACCTTCGCGGTTGCGAATCATTTCCATAATGTCTTCGTTACCGCCGATTACATTTTTGATAAAGCCAATCGTATCGAACGAGTCAATCACCATTGCGACCAAGCCCTTCGGGTATGCTCGCAGGATTTGACGCACGATGTCAGCCTCGTCTTCCGGACCACGAGCCGTCATGATCGAGTGCTCGGTAGCAGGAATAGAGAAGCCAGCCATCGGGGCATCGTAGTAGTCTCGCAGTAGGGCAAGAGCAGACATGGTGTCCGTTCCCATTGCACCAGTAGCGAGGTGGGCCGCACCAGCAAGGGCGGCAGTTTCAAGCGAAGACACGCCACGGTATCCGAAGTCGTGTAGCTTAAACGGAAGATCTTCCGGAGTACCAGTCTCTTCGAGATATCGTAGAATGATTTCACGAATAGCTCGGCTGGACGTGGCCACCGTAATCGGAGACCAAACCTGCATGATTAGGGTTTCCAGATAGTTGGTAAGCCACGGAACCTGAGGATCGGTGTTCTCGATAGTGAATAGAGGGGTACCCTCGGGAACTACCGTTCCCTCGGGGAGAGCCTGAATTAGAATAGGTAGTTGTCCGCCGTGGACCTGTAGGATATGTTCCCAGCCCGCACGGTTGAATACGTCAGGACTACCAAAGTGAGCTTCGGAGATTGCGGCAGCTTCCTCGATCTTCTCGCGGGTGACTACCTGTCCACTGAGGTATCGCTCAATGATATACTGTAGACCAAAGAACACAGTGTTTTCAAACTGAACACCCGCTCGGGGCTCGCAGTAAGAGTAAACTGTTTCAAGTCCTTCGGGGTAGAAGCTGTGGTGACTAACCTTATACGAGTCAGTTCCAAATGCTACAATGTTAAAGTCTTTCATCTTATTCTCTTGTGGGCCATTCGCCCGTTTCTTCAAAACGAATTACGTCCATGATGATTTGTGAGTGATCAAAACAAAGATCATTGAGTTCAATTGGTGTCTTTGTTTGGTCTTCGTCTACATAGAATGTTTCAAAGGTAGCTGGATTAAACCAACCAATATTCTGAGCGTCGTCGTCCGCCTCAGGCATTTGCAGCGTTTCGGCTGTATAAACCACAGTGACATTGTGTCCACGAGGGTCACGAGAAGGATCGGAATAGGTATGGAATTGCTGTACATTAGCAATTTGCACTTGTACCTCTTCGCCCGCTTCACGCACGGCAGCGGTCATAGTAGTTTCGCCAAGGTCAACAAAGCCACCAGGGAGAGCCCAGCCATGCGGTTCGTTTTTACGTTCAATAAGAATGAAATGTCCAGTGGGCAAATGCCTAATGACAATATCAACAGTGACCAGCGGACAATTAAGTTTTTTCATTAGAACTTCTCCGGATATTCGATATCCATACCTTCGTATTCCCAATCGGAACGAAGCTCCATGAATTCGTACGCAGCTTCAAGATCGTTGTTTGCAATAATCTCTTTGGCTCGGTTCAGATCGGTCTCCGGTTCTGTCGGATCTTCGTAATACCAAGAGTATTTTTTGTCTGCACGCTCTTTCAGGATCTTCATGGCGGCTCGGTAGAAATCCTCCCGAGAATTACACATGAAATAACGGGTGCCATGTTTCTCACGAAAAACAAGGATACCAGGGACGGCACCTTCTAGTCTGCGTTCAATGTATTTTTTCATACCAATAAGTCTCGGCTTCGTCGCCGGTCCAGAGAGTGTATGCCCGAGGGCGTTCGATGATAGGGCAACAGAACCATTCCATGCCCTCTAGTATACCACGGTCAGGTGCGTGATGATGCCCGAAAAACCAAAATTTCGGGCGGTAATGTTTTCTTAGTTCGTCCAGTAGGTCTTTATCGCCATTCCCAAAAGGATCGTCTCCATAGCGTTCATCACTATAGGGAATAGCACGAGGATGCTCGTGACTGAAAATGGCATCAATTGGCCCCAGGTCTGCTGCAATAGCTGTAGCCATTTGTCCATAAGTAATGGATTCTTGCGGCCACCAACTAATATGCGGCTCACGCATAGCTTTATCGATTGACGAGGCACCGCCAAAAAACATAGCTCGGTAGCCGTCAAAATCAATGACGCTACCTCGCGGGGCGTATTCCCATTCGGGCTGCCACGCACCACCATCTTGTTCTAGCTTATCGAAATTCTCATGGTTTCCGTCAAGCCAAATCTTTCGAGCGGCATCGTAGATTTTCATTTCCTCATCAGCGAGGAACCCACGACTAGCTTTAAAGGGTTTGTCTGCAAAACCATAACCAAAGTCACCCACCTGAACAATATGAGTAATGTCCGGGTGGGTTCTAATAGCATGAGCAATGGTCACGTTCATGCAATCCCAATAACCATGCACGTCGCCTAGAATTAGAGCTTTCATGTTAGGAAATCAGGATTGGAGAAGTGTTGCGAGACCAGAGTTCTAAAATCAATTCGATGTACTTCGAGGCCAGCGTAAGCCAGAGCGTGCTCCATGCTCACGGCGGCAGGCTCGTTGTGCGAATGTACGATAACCACAGGAGAGTGCTTCTCGTACTCGGGCGAGACCATCCAGCGAACTACCTCGCTGCCAGTGTTAGTGTCTGCCGTGGAGACGAACATTTCGCCACCAAGGTCGTGATCGAGGAACACAAGCTCGAATTCGTTCTTTTTAAGCTGTTGAATCGCGTCGGCAGCAGTATCAACATGCGTAACGTCATGAGTCCGCAGGCGGTCGTTGAAAACAGCCATCCGGTCCATGTTATCTTCTAGAATAAGAATACGCATACTGCAATGACTGTAAGGGATATGATACCAAGTGCCACTAGGGCTGATGGGCTAACGTCAAAGTGGATCTCTCTCTCGATTTCGATAGGTCCATCAACATAAACGTTAGAAATCTCAAGCCAACTAGATACTTTTTGAAGTGCTATTAGCTGACCTTTATGCAAATCGATAGTTTCTTTATGTTTTTCGCTTTTGGAGTTTTCAGCTTCCCTAACTACCGCTTCTGCTCTAGCGATCTCGCTTTCTAGACTTTTTCGCATGCTCATTAGATATGTATTCTATTTTAGATACGATCTTGAAAAAGAGAGATTGGTGCTGGGGACTGTATAGTCCGCCTACGGACTTTGTTCTATAGTTATCCGCGTGTCGTTTAGACCAGCGGTGGATTGCTTCCCACATTATTTAATGATACAAAGTTCAACCCATACGATGCGTTCGGGATGAATAAATCTTTCGTTACCCTTGACCGTGAGTTGGAGATAGTCCAAATCCTTGATGTTTTTAAACAGTTCCCGAAGGGACTCCATGCCTTCTTCAAGAACCGCATCGGTGAGTTCGATGCCCTCGTCCGCAGCGGCGGCCCTCATTTCTTCCAGAGAGGTATGATCTCCCTCGATAATCTCACCGTCGTTCAGCTTGGCCTTGGCGTAGAAGCACTTGATGTTGGTATTCATGCCACAGTATACACCCACACGGGGCAATGTCAACTAGAATCTTTCTTCTTGTAGTCGGTTTCGTAGAATCCTGGCCCCTTGAAAATGATTCCGCCACCCATCCCAATTTGGCGTTGCAACTTGAGCTTGCCGCATTCGGGACATTTCCGTTTGCGGCCCTCAGACATAGACTGGAATACTTCTAACGTATGTCCACACGCTAGACATTTGTAATCGTATGTCGGCATTATTAATAGATAAAGTCAATACAGACCATCTTGCCATCAACCGTGCCAACATTATCAAAATGCAGATCTTCGGCAGCTTGCTCTAGCTTGTTCTTTTTCAGGGCGTCCTTAAGACGTTGAATGTTTTCATCTGAACGCTTGCGTCCGATGTTGCGGGCAATCTGAGTAACAAAACAGTATAGTTTGTCGTATTCACCCCAAAAGTTTTTATATTTAAGAGTGAATCGCTTGCCTACGGCTGGTCCAAGTCCAAGAGCGTGTGCTTTTTGTTGTCGTAGATAGGCGGCATTTCTGGAGCCAATATAGCTATAGGTCTTGATACCTACTCCAGAATCGACAGTAACGAATCGACACATGATGCCAGACTTATAGTCTCCATCAAGAATCTTTTTCGCAATCTGTGCTCTGTCTTGTTTTGTGATTTCCATTTTTATTGTTGAATAATAAATCCAGCTTCCATCATGGCAAGAACGGCACCCCAAACAGATACTCCAATGAGCATTATTTTGATAATAAGATTGGGAAAATCTTCACGATTCCAAATCATGCCCAACAGGAACATGAGAATACTACTTACGATGAGGTATGCCATTTGAAGAAAAAGTCAATAAAAGCAATGGTTTGAGAAACACAGATGTAGATGCCAGCAAGTACAGCCAACACCATGATTGCGACGGAAAAGAACTCGCCCCTGCTTGGGAGTCTCATGCGTAATCTCCTAGAGTAGACTTGAGCCCACGCTCTAGTTTGTTCATGGTCTCACAGACCTCACCGATGTCAATTTTAAGCCTATCACTGACGGCTCCGTATTGATCCTCCTCGCCAAAGGCATCGATAAAGGCTACAAGGATACGAGCCTCGCGAGGCGTCATTTCGATGCTGATGTTGGTCGGCTGAACTTTCACGTATCGTGTTTCCCTTCTTTCCAATATTGGTACCCCATCGGAAAAACTTCGCCAGCCTGGGCAAGGATCGTTGTCGCTGCTATTTTGGCAGTATCATCTACGTCGTCGTAGCGTCCTGCCATATCGAACAGAAACGTCGCCAGGGTCCAGGCGGCTACATCATCATCGATATAGATACCCTCTTCCACAATTTCACGATCCATACCGGCACGAACAAGTAGATCGACCCGTTCTTTGTGCCCCAAGCGGCTTGCAACATAACGCTTTGATTCTGCTAAAACATCTTCGAGATTATCCATTTTAGAAGGAAAATCCAAGACTTGTCGAGCTTCAAAAATCAGGCAAGAAGCCTTTTGGAGTTTGCCGAATGCCTCGAAAGCATTCGCCTCGGCTGTTAGGTCGGCGGCTTGAGCCCGGAGTTTTGCTGCTTGTTTCATGGTGACCTAGTATAGCACCGTTAGCGGCTAAGTCAAGCGGAATCTTACGGATGGACCTCAACTTCAACCATATCGAATTCAACGATTTCAAGTCGTTTGACAGGAGAGCCACACATTTTCAGGATCTTGAGTGTTCCAGCCCTAGCTGTCTTTGCAATTCCAAGTGTCCTGTAAATGTCGCCAGCCTCGCCCCACTCGTGTTTGCCTTTAACTTTAAAGAGGCCAGTCTCAGGATCTCTGAGTTTATAGGCTTTCATTTATTTAGTTTTTGTCTCACGGAATCGTACGAGAACACTCGTTCGATATGAAGCGGGCCAGGAAGATCCCTCATAGTGCCATCGTTTCCAGTACACGCACGAGAAACCTCTCCCCAAATATTATCTAGATCGGCAAGAGTCTCACAAGCCACCACGCGAGGATGAATGTTCTCTAGATACCAATTGCGGATTTCTTGAGCTAAAGCATCTTCGCGATCCGCAAAGTCTCGAACAGCGTTAAGATTCATTGGAGAGATCATTCCTATAAGAGATAGTGGTCCAGCGTCCGTCTTCCTCGACTTGAACCTCCCCTGTCGCTTTTTCAAGCTCTTCCCCAATAGCAGTAATCAGAGTAAGAGCAAGACCCTTGGAGAGATAGATTGTATTCTCGGGACCCTCGCAGGCAAGCTTAAGATTTAAGATGCCTTTGCGGGTGTCGTAGGACACCTTGAGATCGGCTTGAACGTTCATGAGTATAACCTGTAACTAGCTGATGTCAAGCTAAATGTCATTTATTCGTCATTTATTGTGATACTTGTATGTCAGATTAAGCTGGGCGGTGTGTGTCTTTCGAGCAGTTGCCAACCCCTACAAGGGATCAAATCACCACTATTAGGATGGGCTTCAAAATCGATGATCAGGTACCACCCGAAAGGCATGTCCTCGCGGTTCGTGGGAGGCTCGGTAAGAGCTATTCGGATACTTTTAATCACTTTCAAGTCGCTTTTTCAAGGCGTCCAGCAGCACCTCAACATCATACGATTGGGAAGGACCAGAAAGGTCCGTGTTGACCTCTAGGATGAGAGGAAGGCCAGCGATCAGGACTGAGGTTTGGACTTTCATTGTTATTTTTTAAGCTGCACGGGGCAGGAAGAAACCCAATTAGAAGGGTGTCCATAGAGGGCGATTACTTGGTCGAAGGACAGACGTTCCCAGGCGGCCTGCATACGGAGCATGCGGTATTCGGAGTCGGTGAGTAGCTTAGTGTTTATCATTTTCAAGCTCGTCCAGAGCCCTAGCAAGAGAAACAAAGGTACAGTTGTAGAAAGGATCAGGCATAGCCTGTTGGTCGGCAAGCTTGTCGATGGTCTGGATGGCCTCTGCGAGAGCGGCCTTGATGATTGATTTGTCCATGCTTCATAACCTCCGGGTTATATGTTCCTACTGCGTCCGCCCACACTCATCCCATTATATCCTAACTTACCCCACGGTCAACTAGAATCTCCAGCTTCTTGTCAGTTCCTCTAGCCACAGAATCCCCATCGCCAGCCAGAGCGACGGCCATAACAAAGTCACGTACAACCAGAATCCTATGTGCATTGGTTCTTTCTCTAGGAAGATTCTTGCACAAAGGGCTGTAAAAAGACCTGCTAGGATGTAAAATAGAAGATAAATCATACCATATATTGTGGTATCAAAAAGACACCACAGAAGCATGGGGGTACCTGTATTCTAGATACCAAGAGTGAGGATTTTTGCTTTCTAACCCTTGGGAGATTTCTTTCTTTTCGAGCTTAAAAAAGGGAAGAGGGTACCACTACATATTGTGGCAGTCTCCCGATTTTGCCTTACTAGCTCGTCCTTCGATAGAAGGACACGTACTCCCGAATGGCATCAGCTAGTGCTTCGGCATCATCGAGGGCACCAAGGCAAGTGCGTTCGTCTCGACCAGTGCATTCCTTGTAAACAAGGTCCACACCCTCATCGCAGCCCTCCTGGGGTTCGATACGCCATTCCCAGCCGTCGCGTTCACAGATGATGATTGCTTTCATGTAGATACTATAGCGTCGTTTCGTAGGAAGTCAAATTCAAAATTCTGCTTGACTTCAGGTAGTTTTGGTGTACTATGAGACTACCGCGAGTAAAAAGCGGTCGGGATAGCCCCGCGAAGGCTTGAAATTGAACAAAATTGGGTCTGTTGCAGCAGATCGGGCCAAAAACAGGCCGAATGGCGTTCTTTCCCGGTTTTTCCTTGACAAACACGGTATTTGAAGGTATAATGCTGTATCTGCGATGCAGCGGACGGATTACACGGAACTGGCGATGATCGTGTGAGCCCAAGAAATTAGTCGCCACATACAACGTATCGCGGGGTGGAGCAGTTAGGTAGCTCGTCTCCCTCATAAGGAGAAGGTCATTGGTTCGAATCCAATCCCCGCTACCATACAACTTGGGGCTGACGGTAGTTGATTTAGACTACGACAGTCAGGTAGCTTGAAAAAGTGAGAAGTAGGGAGACCTATTCCCCAGGGCCAATACAATTTAGACCGAGGTAGCTTAAAATACAAAGCACTAGCCATCGAGGCTAGAGGTTGGTGGTGTAAACCCATCCCTCGGTACCATATACCAGTCGTCACCCAATGAGCCCGACGCGACTGGTTGTAAAAGGGACTAGAAAAAGAAGTGGACAAAGGATAACACAAGGACCTGGAAAACTCACGTTATCACAAAACCACAGCCTGACAGGCAGGAAGCGGAAGCGAACGAACAAAAGCTGACCGCCCCTTTAAGGACCGGGGAGGAAACTCCTTGGTTCTTTTTTTATATTTACAGCAAGACCGGGCAAACGTTTTGGAGGTGAGTTATGAACCTCATAAAACAGATGGGGGTATAAACTGTAAACACCAGAAGTGTCAGTTTTTCCCTTACTACCCCGAAATGCAAAAAACCTAGAAGGGCGAGAATTTCCCTTACTAGGTATGTGCTCCAAATTGTGGCAGGGTGGAGATTTCCCTTACTACCCCCGGTGAGGTGGACAAGCCGAATCCCAGGCCCCCACGGCCTGGGATTCGGGGGCGGTTTCGAGACCACCGGGCTCCCGCACTCGCTCGTGCGGACATGCTCTAGTATACCCCCGTTTGGGAAAAGGTCAAGTGGCAATTGCCAATTGTTAGTGCCGCGTACGTCGGTAGGCAATTACACCTTCCTTGCCACTGGACCCTTATAGTATATCTCGCTTTCGCTAGAAAGCAAGTGAAATTGCGAGGAAACTTACAGCCAAACAGGTCTTACAGGGCTCATGCGTCCCCCGCCCTAGGTCTAACTGCCTCGCTCGATTCGCAGACAGTATAGCGGCACGGGCTCGAAATGCAAACGACATCCCGGATTTTCTTTTGGGGGCTGTCCGCCATATAGAAGGTATAGAGTCGAGGAAATCTCAAAATCGATTTGCCTTCCGGCGAGATTAGCCTATACTGCCAGTGTCCAAACGAAAACGCCCCGCGTGGGGCACAACCGAAAGAAGAAACGAAATGTCTAACTCGAACGAAACTCCCGCCCGCCGTGGTCGCAAGCCGTCTTTCCCCGATCAGGAAACGGTTGCCCTCCTGGCCCATATTCCCGTCGAAACCCGCCAGATGCTTCGCGATGTCGCGGAACGTCGCGAGGAGCCGATCAACGTGGTCCTGAACCGCTTTATCGAGCAGGGTTTCAAGAACGCCACCCGCTCCCGCAAGCGGAAGAACGGCTAGAAACTACGCGGGGCCGCCCCTGGCTGCAATCGTGGCCAGGGGCACCTTTCTTGAGATTCTGTTTGACTTCCCCCGTTTTGGAGCTATACTGCTAGCATGAGTGAAATCAAAGGATACTTCAACGGTCGCCAGGAAAACGACACGAATGCCGCGAGCATCTTTGTCGGGATCGAAGGCGAAACGTCCGATACCATCATCCCGAACATTGCCGATTTTCTGCAAGCGGCGGGGCGGGACTACGGTATCCTCCGGGCTCCGGCCCTTATCAATGATCCCTTCGGCGGGGTGGACGAGGAGGGGAACATTGTTCCTGCCGTCCGCGAGGTCGAGGTTCCCGGTGCTGCCGCCGGAAAAGACGGAAAGAGCGACAAACGGCAATTCCACCTTATGCGGAACAGCGACGGCCACGTCGTGAGCCCGCACACGGTTACGGGGCAGTATGCTCCGCTTACCCTGCTCGATATCGCGGCGGAAATCCAGCCGTGGTGCGATGACGGATGGGTCACTCCCGATGCCGTCTACGACGGAAAAGATGGCAGCCTGGAACTTCTTTGCCTGCGAATGGACGCAAGCGGGAACCTTCCGAACGGCGAAGCCTGGGAACATTATATCGTGTTCCGCAACCCGCACGGTTCCGGGGGCAAGGCGAAAGGTACCATCGTGAGCTATCGCCCGATGTGCCAAAACGTTTTCGGGTCCCTCGGACGTGGAATCGAGTTCGTGGTCGGGCACCGTATCAGTGCCAAAATGACCGACGAGGAGCGGGCCGACGCCATGGCGAAGCGTGTTCGCACCGCTAAGGCTGCGTGGAAAACGGCGGAAAAGCATATCGCGGACCTTGCCAAGCGTATCAACGTCTGGAGTGGTAGCACCATTTCCTTCGCGGATGCCGAAACCCTCACGAATGCCCTGCTTGATATCAGGGCCGACAAGGATCCCAGCACCCGCACGAAGAATGTTCGGGATGCCATTCTTGCCGGGTTCTCGATGCCGAAATTCGGTACCTACGGGGCGACCCTTTACGATTGGCTGAATGCCGTTACCTTTAGCCTTTCCAGCCCTAATTGCGACATCGTGTCGAAGTCGAAGGTTACGACCATCGACCGCATGATTCGCAACGTGGATCCGAACGGTTCCGGGTACAAGGTCGAGGCCAAGGCGGAAAGCCTGCTCGCCCGCTGGATTGATAACGGCGGGAACCTGAACTAAACTTTCCCGGGGGGCGGGTTGACAAGCCCGCTCCCCGTGGTATTGTATTGTACCGATGGGAAGACATACCATCGGAGACAAACGAGGATCGGTTCGTGGGGCACCGCCCGACGTTTATATCCAGTTTGGCTCCTGCGTTGACGAAGATGAAACCGAGCATTTTCGTCCTATCCTAGACTACATTAGCGGCGGGTTCAAGATTGTTCTAACCGGGCTCGTCGCGTTCGCACTAGTCTTTCTTTACTGGCTTTTCTTTTTGGAGCCGGGAGAGTAAATAAACCGGGGCGAGAGCTTGACTCTCGCCCCGGTTGCGTTATACTGATATCGTTGGAGAGAAGCCCGATGCGACTGATACCTAAAACCCGCAAGGGAAAGAATAAGATCCGCGAAGCTGGAACCGATCAATGGCGTGAGGTTCGCACCGAGCGTAACGTCCCGTGCCTAGGGGGAGCATGGGGGGTCCTAATCGAACCGATTACAGACGACCCGGAGACACGCGAGAAGAAAGCTCGCTGGGTAAAAAAATCCAGCGATCCCGACTTCGATTTCGAGCACTAGAAAACTCTACAAGTGTAGCGAACCCCTTTCAACAGGGATAAACTACGCACATGTACGTACGGAAAGCATTGCCTACGCACTAATGCGTATGCAATTTTTTCATGCCATTTTGGCGGACTCTGGGTCCACTCTCCAACAATACAGTATAGCACACCGAAGGGGACAAGTCAAGCTGAAAAACACAAAGTTTACAAACTAAGTGCTCGGGTCCGTGTAAAATCGGCCCGTCAAGGGGTCTGGCTTGCCGCGTGCTGGACTTTCGCGATAGGCTCTAATAGGGTTTAGTCGCGGACGCGACTAGGATGCGGGAGAGGGCCGCACAACGGCCCTACGGGCATGGTCCGATTTCTCTGCTTTTCCGTTTGCTTTTTGGGGCCATGATGCTATACTAGGACCATGAAACGAACGGTAAAGGAATTGACGGAGGCGGTCGGGGGGCTCTCGAATCCCTCGAAAATGCCGGGGCTGTCCTACGGTACTCCCGCCCCCGATTGTCTTATCGGTTCTATTCTTCGCAAGAAAAAAGGTTCCGTGTGCGAAAAATGTTACGCCCACAAGGGTATGTATGTTTTTCCCGTTGTGAAAGATGCTCAGGGTCGTCGGCTGGAAATTCTTTCCACGGACCTTGAAACCTGGCGGAAAGATATGACGGAACTTCTTTCCCGCAAGTATGCGAAGAAAGTTTGGCCCGACAATGTTTTCCGCTGGCATGATTCGGGTGACCTGCAAAATATTTCCCACCTTGACGCTATCGTCCAGATTGCGAAAGACCTTCCGGGAATTCGTTTCTGGATTCCGACGAAAGAGTACGGGGTCGTTCGGAAGTATTTTCGCGACCACAAGCGTCCGAAAAATCTTCTCGTTCGCGTGTCCGCTCCTATGATCGGCCAGAAAGACCTTCCGGGGTTCGAACATATTTCCACGGTCGGAACGGGCGAAGGTTATTCCTGCCCCGCCTATTCCCAGGATGGAAAATGCGGAGACTGCCGAGCGTGCTGGGATAATTCCGTTTATTCTGTTGACTATCCCCAGCACTAGGGTATACTAGGAACATGGATATCGAACGAATCAAAGAAATTTTGACTAACCTGCGGCCCGATGAGGATTGGGATTCGGCTAGTGAAAAAATGATGCGTCTTTGTTTGGCCGAGGATGCCCTAGGGACCGTGGCCGAAACCGATAACGACGGACAATTTATCCTCTACACGGATATTTTCGAAGAAACCGCTTGACTCCCGCCAGGGGCCGCCTAAGCCCCGCTGGCGGCAGCACGGCGAACGTGCGTAGCTAAGCTACGCGGGCGGGCGGTGCCTTCGGCAGAGAGCCGCACGGCGGCTCTGGAGCAGAGCCGAGAAAATCAGAAAATCCATTTGCATTTCAAGCTCACGATGGTATCATAGAGCATGAAAGAGAAAGACGAGACAATCTGCTGGGGATGCGAGAATCCCCAGGAACGGTGTCGGTGTAATGAGCCGCTTGAAACGCCGGAAGAGGAATTCCGGCGTTTGGTGCGGGAGGAAAAGGACCTAGATCGAATCCAATGAAACGCACAGAACTACCCTGCTATGGGATCGTGGTCGAGGCTGACCCCGAAACGGGGGCCGGTACTATCGACCCCGGCCAGCTAATGCATCATGCCTTCCACGGCATTCTGAGCCTTGTGCTCGGCCACGCTTGTGCGGGAGTAGATATCGCGGCCCCGGCCTACGTCGAAGGACTAGAAACCGCCGTCGAAGATATCGACCCCTGATACCCCTAGGGCGGGCTGTAAGCTCGCCTGCTGCACGCGGCCAGAATGTGCGTGGCTAAGCTACGCGGATTTCGCGAGGGGCCGCGAGAGCGGCACACGCGGGCTCTAATGCCAAATGCCATTTTCTCTATTTCAAGCTTGCCAGCACGCGATAGCGTGCTATAATGGAGTGTAATGGATACGGACTACATTCGCTTTCTCGCATGGCTCGGGGCAACCGATCTAACCGAGGAAGAAATTGCCTTGTATGAAAGGATCGTGGAAGATGAGCGAGAAACAGGAAAAAACATTTGCGGATAAGTATTCCGCCCTTCGGATTCGTGCCCGTGGCCAGCACAATTGGGTAATCGAAGGAATGCAAACGGCTGGCATTGTCTCGCGTGGTCGGCACGCTGGCAAAGAGAAAAAAGTTCAGTGGGATACTGTCAATCCCATTGGGTATTTTATGCACCTGAAACATGCGGCTACGCGGCTTCTCACCGAGGAGCTACGGCTTATGTGGCCGTCCGATGGGTGGACGGGAGAGGATATGTCGGCGGCTATCGAAGCAGCCGAGGAGAGGGTACTAGCAGCCGTGGCGGATGCTCTCGCGGCGGGAGACCAGGGGGAGAATGATTAGGTTTTTACTTGACATTGTGCCCGCGATAGGGTACTATCTAGTGTTATGGCTAAGCGTAAGAAGAAAAAACAATGGGCGGTAGAAGCTGTCCAACGTCGCGGGGCGGGGCTTGCGTCCACTACGCGGGGCCGTGCTCGTATTTTCAAGGACCGTAAAAAAGAACAGGCCCGCCGAGCTTGTAGGGGCAAGGTAAACGACGAATGAAATTCCGCATCAATTGGACGGAAAACGTTGGCTACTACACCGAGATAGAAGCCGATTCCAAAGAGGAAGCCTTGCGGGCTTTCGAGAATGGCGAGCACGATTCATGCGAGCCGGATGGATTTTGTGAGACGGAAACAGATTCCATCGAAGTTACTGTAATTCCTGAGGATTGCATTTGACTAACGCCGATTAGGCGTTATACTAGAGCATGCAAACGTGGCAGAAATGGGAAGTGTACATCGGCCGTAAATGGGTCGATACCGTCTTTTTCGTGGTCGGTATGTCCGCTCGTGAGGTTCGCGAAAGCCTCATCGGACACGACGGCTACGCGGCCAATATCAGAGTAAACAAAGCATGAAAGTTCACGAAGCACTCGAAAATCTCCAAAAACTAGTTGACGCCGGTTGGGGCGAACTAAACCTAATCGCGTGCGATACGCGGTCTGGCGTTTCGTCTATCGTCTCGATCCATGCGAGCGAGCCGCAATCCAAGGGTGAATACGATGACGCGGGCGAGCTATGCGAATGGCCCGACGGAAAAAAGTATATCGCAATTTACCTTGACTAACGCCCCGCGTTAGGATATACTATGCCCATGGTACAAAAAATCATCGAAGACAAGAAAACGGGCGAGTTTTACGCTGTGGAATACGATTCCCAGTATCCCCTGGATTACCGTATCGTGGGCAAACGAGGCACAAAAGAAGAAGCCCAAAAACTGCTTGACTAGCACTCTCCGCGTGCTATAATAGAACCATGCAAGTAATCAACGAAGCGACCGCCCTAGAAATGATCGAGAACTCGGGCGGCAAGATTTTCGGGCTCACCTTTATCAAACGCTCCAACGGACGCCAGCGAGAAATGACTGCCCGCAAGGGTGTCAAGCAAGGCGTTACGGGCGAAGGGCAGCCGTTCGATGTCAAGGCGGCCGGGCTGACTACCGTATGCGAATTCACGGCCGACCACGGCTGGCAATTCCGCAACGTCCCCGTCGAGGGTATCGTTTCGATTCGCATGCAAGGCGTTACGTTCCTCGTGCATCGGTAGAAATCAGAAGTGTAAGATTTTCCTTTACTATCAGGGGGGACGCCGAAGGCGTCCCCTCTGGGGTGAGGTTTGTAAAAGCAACGTAAATCCATTTGCTTTTCGGGCTGGTCACGCTATACTGTTAGCATGAATCACGAAGAAGAAATGACCGCCGACGATCTTATCCGCTACCAGGAAGAAATGGGCGTGCGGTGTCTCGTCCACGGGGGGACGGACTGGACGGGCGGCTATTGTGACCGATGGGCGATTGACACGGGGAAGGGACCGTGCGTCCACAAGTAAAAACGGTTTTCCATTTGCTTTTTCCAGCCCCTACGGTATAGTAGAGCATGAAACATGAGCCGACTATCGAATTCGCGACCGCCATGGCCCAAGGGGCCGACCGATGGGTTCCGGCCTGTGGGGGACACGAGAAAGAATTTCGGTATGGTGACTATCGGTATCTATACTGCTACAATCCGAACCGACACGAGCACGCCTATCTGAATCTGGACACGGATCTAATCGAGCCGTTCCCGCCGTTCCTGGAATAATCACGCGAGCCGGGGCGGGAAGCCGCCCCTAGGCTCGCCTAGTGCGAGCCCGCCAAACGTGCGTAGCTTAGCTACGCGGGCGGGCGGTGCCTTCGGCAGAGAGCCGCACAGCGGCTCTGGAGCAGAGCCGAGAAAATCAGAAAATCCATTTGCCTTTTTCGAGCAGCGTGCTATACTGTCTGCGTAATGACGAACACGAACAACAGCGGGCGGGTCACCATCGACGGCGAAACTTTTTTCTACGTCTACTGCGACGAATGTGGGGAAAGCATCGGTGTGACTTCCTGCGAAATCACGGCCACGAGCATGCACCTGTGCCGCCCCTGCGAGGATCGTGACTAATTCTAAAAAGCATTTGACTTTCCCCCACGGGGCGGTATACTCTAGCATCATGGAAAACGAAGTTCTCTACTACGTCGCGTTCAACGCGGAAGCCGATATCCTCAAGTTCGACTCCCGCGAGGCCGCTATCGAGGCGGGCTACCCCGACCCGATCCCGGTCGTCCACGTCGAAGAAATCCAAGAGTAGGCTTGACATCCCGCCGAGATAGGCTATACTAAAACCATGAACGAGCAAAACGAAATCCGGGGCGACGAGTGGGCCGAGATCGAGCGTTGCACCGAGTGCGGGGAGTACATCCCCACGGGTGATACCTACTGTGCCGATTGCTGGGAGCCCGAGCCCTACGCCATCGAGGAGACGGAGGAGGAGCTAGAGGCGTGGTACCAGGATTGGCTGGTCCGCCAGTAGTACACTCAAAAAAGAAATAGCAAAAGCAATTTGCATTTCGGGCCCACGAGGGTATACTCTAGCATGATCGAGGTAATCGAAGCCCTGAACGGAAACGTCCGAGTGACCATCGAGCACGCGGGCCGTATCACTATCGAGACCTGGAAAATGTCGCCCGAAGAGGCGAAGGTCGAAGCCGAAGAAATCCTTTCCCGCTGGAGTCGCTAGAAAAATGTTCACCAAGCTCAGTAACGCTAGCCTTACGTCCCTCATGGGGTACGTAGATGTTTCCTACAACCGACTCGTGGAAGTTTTTGGCGAGCCCCACTATCGCTATGGCGATAAAAGTACCGTGGAATGGGCTTTCGAGCAAGACGGAATCCGTTTCACGATCTACGACTACAAATGGGCATCCCGCCAGAATGACACCGTGGAAAGTTTCCACGTCGGGGGGGACAGCACCGAAGCCCTCGCCCTGGTCCGCGAACTAATTTCCTAACCAGGACCCCACGGGGCGGCTTGTGCCGCCCCGTGCTGCATTGTGCGGCGACCCCCCGTGGCTAAGCTACGCGGGTTCCGCGTGCCTGCGACACGCGGCCCCGGAGGGCCGTTCACGGGCCTCAGAATCGCTTCGCAAAATCCTAAATCCATTTGCTTATCGCGTTCCACGCGATAGACTGTCAACATGAGAACGAAAGCAGATATCCAACGTGAGGCCCGAGCCATCCTCAGCGAGTACGTCGAGCAGTATCCCGTTCTGCGGAATATGCCGATTCGGGTTTCTGGACGTATGACGCGAGCCGGTGGGTCCGCCCGTTTCCGCCACGGTAAACCGTTCGAGATCGTTATTTCTCTGCCCTTTTTCGCGGACGAGGCTAACGACCTTCGGCGTACTGTCACGCACGAGGCCGCTCATGTGGTCGCTGGCATCGATGCTGGCCACGGTCCCGCGTGGAGAAGCGTACATCGGAGCATGGGCGGGGATGCCAGCCGCACGCATAGCATGAGTCTGGCCCAAGGGTTCGAGGCTCGTCGCAATGTGGGCCGCGTGGACGTTCCCTGCCCCAAGTGTGGCCAGCCGATGTCGCTGGGGCCGGTTCAAGCCAAGCGGCACCGTGCTGGCAAGGCGAAGTATTCGCACAGCAGGTGCCCGCGATAAAAACTAACGAGGAGGCCCCGCAAGGGGTCTCCTCGCTTCTGTATTGACGGCGGGGGAAATCAGCGTAGCTAAGCTACGCGGGCGGGCGGTGCCTTCGGCAGAGAGCCGCACAGCGGCTCTCGGGGGCTCTAAAAGAATTAGTATTTTTGGTTTGCATTCTGAGCCCGCTATGGTATAATGCAATCGTTATGACGAACTCGAAAGAAGCCCGCGAAGTTCTCCTCTCGATCTTTTCTGACGTGTACAAAGACGTGTACGGCGTTCGCCCGCGTGGTATCAACTTCCCCTCGGGCGAGACCTATGCGGAGATCGAGCGTCGGCTCGCTATCCTCCAATCCGAATTGGAGCAGCAACTCGACCACGAGGAAGAGGAGCGGACTCTTTTCGAAGAATTCTTCGATGGGGAGATTGACTGAGGGGGAGATTAGGGTATAGTAGAGTGTTCGGGGGACGAGCCCCCCCACAAAGAAAAAGGCAAAGCAATGGACGAAGACTACGGTTACGACGCTTGGGATCGGGACGACGACTATAACGTTTTCGAGGAAAACTGCCTCGACGCAGATCGTGCCGCTGGGGAGTACGACGACCTTGCCGGTTCGGACGCCTTCGAAGATTGGAGGGACGACGAGGGGACGGAATTCGACGACATGGACGAAGCCGATTCCTACGCCTTCGACAACGAATAATCTGCTGACCCTTTCGGGCGGCTACTGGTATGCAAGCCGGTAGCCGCCTTTTTAGTGGACCTGAGAGGCCGCAGGATCGAGGCGGCCCCGACCCCCTGTAGCTTAGCTACGCGGATTGGCGGCAGTGCCGGGAGAGAGCAGCACAGCGGCTCTCGTGGCAAATACTAAAAATCACAAATTCTATTGGCCTTTTCGAGCTATTGCGGTATACTCTCATGGTTCAATGAAGTGGACGACCGAAGTGCAGCAGGCGGTTCTCGATAACATCGCGGACGCTTATACGGGGTGCTGGTGCGTGTACGTGCCAGTGTCCCCTACTCACGGAGTCAAGTTCTACCGCTCTCCCGAAATTCGGGATATGGCCATGGTGGCCCAAGAGTGTGCCTATGAGGTAGACTGTGGCCCTGCCGTTGGCGAAGCCTGCGAAATCACGGCGTCGGGCTTTCCCGTGCCCGACCGTTGGGAAAACCACGACGATAGTACGCCTACGCAGCTTCATGGCTACATTACGGAAGCCGTAGATACTAGCAGCCATCTAGACGGTGGCGATTGGCAGGAACTTTCTAGGCGTCTACATGAAAATGGGTTTAGCACGCGGGACTCTTGCTCCTCTTATAATACGGGATACCGTCAAGACGGAATCGCTGTTCTTTTCGACTTTGATCCCCTCTATGGTCCCACACGCTATATTTTCGATCAAGATCCTGCCGTAGTGGCAGAAAGGAATGGACGATGGGAAAACTAAACCCAAGACAAGAAGCCAAGCGGGCCGCGTATCAGTGTCGTGTGCTGGCGACCGTTGGAATAGCACTAGGGGAAGCGGCCCTAAAACTCCCCCAAGGAAATCCCAAAAGAAAGCTTGCACGAGAGCAGCTAGAGCGTATACTAGCCGTACAACAGCAGCTAAAAGAGAAATGCCAATTCTATATGTCACTGTGCGGAGAGATTGACGAACCCGAAACGAATTAGAAAGGACATGGGGGATGCTGATTTGGAATTCATTTCCGGGTTCAGCACAATAGTCATTATTTCCCTATTGGCCTTCTTCGGCTGCCTAGTGTACGTTTCTTTCGTAACTTGAAAAAATCGTACGAGTGTCAAAAAACCCCTTTTAATAGGGCTTCGCCCTGCATCTTTTTCACTACGCACTTCGGCGTAGGAAAATTCTTCCATACGCACTAGTGCGTACGCAAAATGTTCCATACGCACATCTGCGTAGGTGATCTTTTCCTGCCCCCTGGAGAGGACAGGAAATGCATTCCCCCTAGTATACCGCCATTCTGGCCCCTGTCAAGTTTGTATCTGTATTGTAAAAAGGCCGATCTCCGTTTGCCCCCCCTTGGGGAGTAGGGTACAGTGGAGCATGGAAAACGAAAACGAGCAAGCGGCCGCCGAGATCGCCCCCCGTGCCCGTCAAGCCGCCCTCATGCCGGTCCTGAAAATTCTTCGCGATATCGAGCGTCGGGCCGCCGCTGGGGAGGACGTATATGGGGAAATGGCTTCCCGTATCCAGGCCCGTTCGGAGGCGAACATTTTTCTGGACGTGATCGTCCCGAAAGGTTGACCCATGGAACAAACCTACGAAGACGCCTGCCTGGAAACCATTTCCAGGGAACGAGCCCACCGTACAATTCTGGAACACAACCTAGACTGGAACGATTTTCTGGACGAGGTAGGGGACAAGGAATTTTATTCCGGTCAAGAAATCCTCGATTGGCTTGGGTACTAGGCCGATCCTGTCGATAGGGTACGCATGAGCTACGATCCTACTAAGGCCCTCGCCCTTGCCGAGACCGCCTCCGAGCCCACCCTACGGGCCGCCGTCCGTGCCCTTGCCCTTGCCCTTGCCGATACGCACGCCACCCTAGAGGACGTGCTAGACCGATGGGCCGCATCCCAGGAACGCGAGCCCCGTAGGGGTGGGGACGGCATGAGCCCCGCCGATGTTCTTCGCGAATTTCAAGAAAGCCCCCAAGGTGAGAGCCCCATCGGTCGATAAAGACTAGTACCGGGGAGCAAACGGCCCCCCACAAAGGAAAGAACCGAGACCATGAAAACAGCCCTCGCCCTCCTCGCCGCCCTCGCCTCCACCGGATTCGTCCTCTTCTGCCTCTCGCTTCTCGCCACCGTTGCGGGCCTGTAGACCCCTCCCTTTCAAGGTGCCTACCATGAGCCGCATGGATACCCTCCGAGAGTACGGAAGCAAGCTAGCCTCCAATCGGTACGCCTACGCAGAGGAAAAAAGTACCATCCTCAAGGCACTGGAATATCCTTCCGACCTGGACGGCCTGTCGGAATGGCTGGACGGATGGTGCGATCTTTTCCATGATCGTGAGCAAGAAAGACGCGAAGAACGCGGCGAGTAAGCAGGAAAACAATACATCCCCGCCATTTTGGCAGCAATGCCAAAGGGGTGGGGTTTTTTCATTTTTCCTAACTTTTACATTCGTCCGAGGGGCCTGGGTACCTAACACACACAGCAACCCTTATTTCCCCAAGTAGGGTACTCAGATATTTCACTGTGCGAGGGGGATCAATTTAACCACTGGCGTATATTTGTCATCCTGCCAGTCACATTGCCAACCGGCAGCAGCCATGGTTTCTTCAATGATACGCCGACAATCTTCTTGTGAACGTGAAGGTCTGTTGTCGCTCATACTATATCCATTACGCAATTCGCGAGCGTATATCCGCAGGTACTTTCGAGCTTCTCGCGTCTCCTTTTTAAGCTCACGGCCTTTTCGTGCTTTCACAGCTTCCTCGAATTCGGCAGGTGAAGGGATTTTAAGAGCAAACAAGTTCATCGTCGCCGTTCTCCTCTTCCTCTAATGAAGTAACTAGTTCCATCGCTTCTAAAATTCCCAGGCCGGTACGTTCGCGGGCGACGGAAATCGCGGCCATATATTGACCGTTCGCGATTAACAATAACAATTCTTGTTTCAGTTCTGCGTTCATTATTTCTTTTTTCAAGCTCTTCGCGGAAACGGCGATATTCTTGCCGCTCTGCGGCAGCGTTTCGTTGCCGCAAGTTTTCATAGACTTGTCGCTGTCTTGACAGCGAGCCATATGCCTGATATTCCGGTTGCGGTTGCCGCAACCGATCAGTTCTGACCCCTTGCCCGCTTGTGGGTAAACAAAGGGTCAATATTGATACAATGGCAATTAGCAATTTATTGCGATTCATAGCTCCTCGGCCTCCTCGTCGCTGATGGTTTCGTTTTCAAGGTCTACGGCGACCGGAGTCACTGTTGGGTCTTTCGCAATCGTAATCGCGTCCTCTTCCGAGTCCGCTTCTACGAGGTAGTATTCTGACTGCGTCAATTGACGCAGCAGGGTTACACGATATGTGGGCATGGTTATTTTGGGGTGAATACTAAATTATTATCAATCTTCCAGCCAGTAAAGCGAGTCCGCAGCCATTCTACCGTTTCTTCTGAAATAGGAGCATCAAGCGGGAACTCGTAGTATTCTCTGTCCTTGTTATATTCTTTTTCAAGCCACGCCTCGATTTGTTCTTCGAGAATCGGGTCGGCCTGTTGTCTGATCCACCCTTCTTCTTCGGCATGATCTAAACAAAGATAATCCCCCTCGCCAAATTTATCTATCGCTTGGGCTCCGCAATGACAACGCGGCGGCGTTTGAATCTTACCATGCCGTGGAGGATCTGGCACCATACTAATGGCGTCCATGCGAAAATCTTTTAAGCGGCGGCCATGCCTCTCCTCCTGTGGAGAAGTCTCCACAGGAACCCATGTGCCGTGAAAGTGACGCTTAAATTCTTCGGGCTCTTTGTTATTCATGTTCATCGCGGCGGTGTTGAAACACTATTACATCTTGACCGTTACATGAAGACAACTGCCGTAAGGCATCCAAGTAAGTGTTCTCCAACCGGCAGCCAAGAAGATTCTTGTAACTCTACCCATGCATTCGTTCTGATCTGATTTAGACAGATTAGCAAACTGACCACATAAGCTAGTCAAGTAGTCTATATTGACATCATGCCTGCCACGTTTAAGTCCACTGTCTACGGCCCTGGTAATTCGCCGCACAAGCTTGTCCATCTTTTTGCGTGCTTTGGCCTGTTTGTCATTTACAATCATATTAAATTGCGGGGGCGTAGTAACAGTGATAGGTCCTCTAATAAACATTAGTTCAGCTCCTTATAGTTTAGGCGGCAAGTTTTTTATGTATCGATCACGCTGCTCGTTGATATCTCTGTAATACTTAACAACGCCACGCAACATGATAACACAAAGAAATAAACCAGTAAGAAAGCCGGTAATGATACCGGCGGAAAAACCCATCCAGTCGAACTCAATCATTTATTCCCACCCTTTCGGATCATTGAGATAGCGAAGGTCACCCGTAATCTCCACGGGGCCGCCATACATATCTACTCCTACGTCGTAGCGTTTCTTGCCCTTCATTTCGCGGGCTTTAGCGGATGAAAATCCGCTGTGTTGGTGACCGTGTAGATGGACCGAGCCATGAAACTTTCCGTTCCAGTCATTCATCGGATAGTGACACATGACAAAGTTCGTGCCTTCGAACGAGAGTTCGAAAATGTCGGGCAGGATCTCAATAGGGAAATCCTCATCTTCATACTCGATATGATCCTCAACAATTCTTTTCAAGCCAAGCTGCTTATGCTTCTTATTTGGCTGATCATGATTCCCAAGAACCACTTTGATTTGACCATTTAGGGACGCTAGCGTCCCTACGATAAACTCGGCGTTCACGCCGGGACCCATTGCAAAATCGCCTAGAAAATACACGAGGTCAGCCTCGCTGACTCGTGAGTTCCATCGCTCAATGAGCGATTCATTCATCTCGGCCGTCTTCTTGAACGGCCGAGAACAATAACGAATTATGTTATGGTGTCCGAAATGTAGGTCGGACGTTGCGAATATTTTGCTCATTGTCCTATAAAGTAGAGTACCACAGTATACACCGCTAACGCGGTGAGGGCAAGTACAATCTTCTGTTTCTTAGTCAAGTCCGTCATGACAAGACACCGTTTTTAGATAAATGTTCAGAAACGATTCTCACTAGAAACCCATCCCAGAACTTGTGATCTACCTTCTCAGGAAGGTGAGACTGTTCGGCCTGGGCTTCAACGAAAGCTAAGTCTCGGTCTAAGATAGACTGTACTTCTTCCATTGGAACTTGTCCCAATTTAATCTTTAGCAGAAGCTCTGCGTCCGATAGAGGAAAGGCAATCGAACCGAAGGTGAGTAGTTCGATTAGTTCTTTCGAGACTCGAACCGCGTGCGACAGAGCTTTCCAATCAACACCTTCGGCGTTAGCAGCACTACGAGCACGGTTGCCATAGCGATTAATAGATTTCCGAACAGAAAGCAACACGTTCGCAATGCTCGTAGTTTCCCCATACCACTTTCCCGCTATTTGTAGTTCACGAATACCCTGCTGGTTCTCCCGCTCATCGTCTCTGGGAAGTTTGGCCCACAAGTAACTGATGGGTGTAGCGTCTAGAGTATCGATATCGGCAAGGACATCATGAAACTCTTGTAGCTTGTTGAGTCTGGCTCCCTTTAGGGAGTACTTCGCGGCTTGGCCGCGAGCGTAGCCGACAAAAGCATTCATTTGCTTCGAAAGAAGCAAGGAGCGGTTCTCCTGAATAGCATCCCAAATCCATCCATGCTCTTCACTTTTCCAGACCAGTTTTTCGGGAGCAAACAGCATATCAATAGCAACAGTTTGCCCCTGGCACGCCAGCTTTAGAAAGTGGTGAAGGCTGTAGTATTCGCAATCGAGTTCGCCTGCGGTGTTTTTGCGGGTGTCGTCCTTAGGCGAGGCCGCAAAAGTCTTGGGAATACGCCCCAGGAAGATATCTTCTACCGGGGGTAGAAAGATCCCTTTGTAATCCTCGTCAGACGCCTCGGTGTTTGTCCCGTACAGATGGCTTCCGAACTTTATCTCGCAGATCAGATTTTCGGGTTTGTTTGACATTGTTCTTATACCATGTTTGGAAAACTTTAATGGCATCTTCTTCCGAGTACGATCTAAAAGTGCCGAAGTCTTTGAAATACAACTTGACGTGAACTCCACTGCGGCCACGATGCTCGGAAGCTGCGTAGCTATGAAATTCTCCATCATATGTTTTACATCGGTCATTCCAAGTGGCTACTTCACCCATCCCTATGTATTTCTTTTTTTAAGCAGCCAATGATTTCGTCTGGATTGAAGATATTCACGGTCTTGCCGTGGTACTGAGCATAGTCCACGCAGTTATTTGTACCGCCCGGGCTACCGTTCCAGTATGCGGTCAGTACATCGCACTCATCCACCATGTATTCGTTTCTAATTTGTAACTTGCTGGGAGCGTACCCAGGTGCAGAAATATACCGCACGTCATAGCACTTGTCAAGTAATTTCCCGTATTCTTGCTGTGACGCTAGGGGCCACTTAGAATCGTACCCCTGAAAAGGAAGACAGGCTATCACTGGCAAATCTAGATGAAGGCCGACTTCAATCCAAAACTGATCAATACCGAGTGCCCCGCCTGAAATTAGGAAGAGTTCGCCATCCGGAGCTTGTTCTAGGAAGTCCCGCATATGGCGGCGAATGGCCCTAAAGTTGTCGAAGGCGTAGTACCCGCCAAGCTTGTCGGGTCTATGGCCCGTAACAGCTATCTTAACCATCGTTTTGCAATTTGATTCGCGACCCCACGCTTGGTCGCCAATCTTGCTGACTATCATCCCAAAGGAACCCCTGGACGTAAGCTGTAAAACCCGCAAGGCTTGGATCGTCTGGAATACTGATAATGTGAACGCCTTGTCCGCTACCGCCAATAATTTTAGTAGAAATATGAAATGTATTTGTCACCCAAAGGTCGTCAATTGGATTTTGTTCAAATCCTAAACCGAATGCCAAGAATGAAATGTCCGTAGGCTCAAAACTCTCGCCGCCTGCATTGTGATGGACATAAACATTAGTATTGCCGATTTTACACGCCAGTGGGCAATCTGGATGAGTATTAGTACAAGTTG
>Ga0180432_10002967_pt1 | contig 24859 bp, 32 predicted proteins | sample SS_ome_10_FD_132414 | JGI IMG/M metagenome (GOLD analysis project Ga0180432, IMG submission 132414) | Hypersaline lake sediment archaeal communities from the Salton Sea, California, USA - SS_1_MS_2 metaG | ecosystem: Environmental > Aquatic > Non-marine Saline and Alkaline > Hypersaline >... | reverse complement strand
TGGGAAACAAGAAAAGTTTTGCCATTTGATGGCATTGATTTAAACGGAGCTCTTGAAAGATTTCGATCAATAAAGAACGAAAAGCTGTCATTTTATGAATGGAATAAGAAATGAAACGCCATGAAAAAGAGTATGAAGACGGAACTTTTATTGAGATGTCATTCATGAATGATGGCTCGGTATGGCTTATCAAAGATTGGAATCGGGTCATTCTTGAAAAGCAACATGTTGAGCTTATCTTTAAATGGATGAGAGAAGAGGGTGTTGGAGATGAGTAAAAAAGAAATGATGTTGACTTATATGTTTATATATGTTTTATTTCGTTTGTCTCCGAGCTGAGATAAACGGTTACTTCGATGATTACGAAATTTATACCGTTGTCACTTTTGCCGGAGGCTTTTTTTATGGCTACTATTAACAAAACCGCCCCCTTCGTAAATCATGAGGGAGCAAAATCAAGAAATTTCAAACCCCAAGAAGAACTAGAAAGAGCGCTTTTAAATTGCTTTCTTTGGGAACCTAACTTTTACGAAACTGGCGAATCTGTAGCGACCAGAATCAGCGAACTAATCACAAAAGTAAAACCAAATTATTTATCTGATTTAGTTTTGAAAGCTAGAACTGATTATAAGTTGAGGCATGCTCCGATTTTTATCTGTGCTGAAATGTTTAAGATTGAAAATTTAAAAGAAGAAGCAATGAAGGTGTTGCCGAAAATATGTAAAAGACCGGATGATCTAACCGAATTAGTAGCCCTTTATTGGAGAGACGGAAAAAAGTTACTTCCAAAAAAAATGAGATCTGCGATCGGAGAATCTCTTCATAATTTTGATGAATATCAATTAGCAAAATACCAAAACAGGGGCGCGGTTAAGCTGATTGATTTATTTAATCTGTGTCATCCTATTCCTGGTGAAAGACAAGGCTTGTGGTCTAAGTTTATAAAGGGGAAATTAGATCCTCCTGTTACATGGGAGGTGATGTTGTCTAAACAAGGGAATACAAAAGAGACTTGGGAGGAATTAATAAAAGAGAATAAGCTCGGCGGTTTGGCTTATTTAAGAAACATTCGAAACATGGAGCAGGCAGGAGTAGACAAGTCTTTGATAAAGGACGGTCTTCTAAATCTTAATGCTAAGATGGTACTGCCTTTTAGATTTCTGGCGGCAGCAAAGCATGGTCCAAGGTTTCATCGAGAACTTGAAAAGCTGATGTTTAAATCGGCGGAGCAATATTCATTATCCGGGAAAACTGTTGTTTTAGTCGATGTTTCAGGATCGATGGATTTTCTTCTTTCGCAAAAGTCTGATTTAAGAAGAATGGAAGCAGCTTGCGCCTTAGCAATGATAATGGCTGAATGCTGTAAAAATGTCGAGATATATACATTCTCTGAAAAATTAGTCTATATTCCACCGAGACGAGGTTTTGCTTTGCTCGATATTATTGCGCAATCTCAGCCTAATTACGGGACATATTTAGGAGGAGCCGTTAGAGCTGTTGTTGAGAGGGAAAAATTTGACAGATTAATAATAATCACCGATGAGCAATCTCATGACACTCTCCCTTCAATGGATGGGTATCGATCTTATATCATAAATGTTGGAGTTTATGACAAAGGGGTTTCTTCTGGGCAATGTACCAGAATCAACGGCTTTAGTGAGAATGTGATCAGGTACATAGAGATGTTGGAGGAGCGAAGCTCATGAGTGAAGATTTCGAAGAATTTGTGAGAACACTTAAAGATTTGGAATTGGTCATACTTAGCAATGATATGAGACAGCACAATGAAGACAAAGAAAAACTTAGAATTGTTGAAGCAGAGCTTAAAAAGAGAAGTAAGGAGCGAAGCTCATGACTAAACTCGACCAAGCACGAAGGAACTTAAGCAATGAAGATTGAGAAGATATATCTTGATATGGATGGCGTACTTGCTGATTTTAACGGAACTTTTCGGGAAAGATTCCATGAAGATCCAAAAGATTATGAGAGAGCATATGGAACACTGGCCTTTTGGGAAAGAGTTTATGAGGATCCGAAGTTTTTTCTCGAAATGAATCCATTTCCTTATAAGAATGACTTTTTTCTTGAACTGATTAAAATTGCACCAATAATTATTCTTTCAGCGCCATCGAGAACGAATAGAGAGATATGTGTTTTACACAAAAGAGCTTGGATTGATATGCACTTATTTCACACAACCCCGGCTATTTTTGAAAGTAAAAAAGAAAAATATGCTGGCTCGGGAAAGGTCTTGATCGATGATAAAGTTTCGAATGTTAGCGCTTGGATAGAAGCGGGTGGGCTTGGGTATGTCTTTGATGATCACAAAAAGTGTCTTCAGTGGATAAATAAACTTTGAGGCTCTTTTCTTTAATAAGAGATTTTTTAACAAAGGGGGATTTATGGAACTAGAAAAGCTGAACTTAGACAACATTTGCAACGGCGCTGCGAAGGAACTTTTCGAACGGGAACTTGAGAAAGTCATGGAAAACATTGACGATCCCAATATACCTGCTCAAAAAGAACGCAAAATCAACCTTGAATTCTCTTTCAAGCCAACAGAAGGGAAAGAGTATTTGGGAATCGAGATGAGATGCAACAGCAAGCTTGTCAGCGTTGCTTCGGTACCTTGGGGCGCACATCTCAGTTGTGACAATGGAAAGCTCGGGGCGTTTTGCTCAAAGCAGACTCAGCCGACAATGTTTGATAACGTGACACCAATCGCGAAAGAAGGGGAGAATAATGCTTAAAGAATTCATTGATCGGATCCTTGATATCGATCGAACGCCCAATTACTATTCTTTCAATGAAAAAGAAACTCTTGAAAAGGGTAACTCGGTCTTTTGTGATACCAAGCTTCATGAAATAGTTACACACAGGCATAGACCGGACGCCTTAAAATTCAATACCTTAAGCGGCATTATTGACTTTTTGAACCTGAATAAAGATAACCTCCCAAGGGAAAATCTTTACGCTCATGTAAAGGATTATCGTACTGTTGAGCTTATTGGGGTTCTTGATGATCGAAAGACCCGCGAAGTTTACGCAACATCTGAATATGATTCAGAATTGTTTGGGTTTAAGTTCAATAGATTCTATGACACCGAAAGATTTATCATCGAGCTTCATTCGAGTTTTGCTGATAAAGGACACAGAAATCAAATAATCAAAATGGTGTCCAGTCTTTCGGCAAGCGGGATTACGAAAACTGATGATGATGGTGTAAGTCAAAAGGTAACCGTCTCTAAGGGTGTTCACTTAAAGGCCGAGCACAAGGTTCAGAACCCGATCATCTTGGCCCCATTCTTGTCATTCCCTGAAATCGACACTCCAGAAGGCAAGTTTGTCTTTAGGGTAAGACAGACAGAAGATGAAGAAGAGCCAACAGAATGCACATTATTCGAAGCTGGCGGCGGAGCTTTGAGGTATGACACAATCATTGCGATTGCAAAATATCTCAAGGAAAAGTTACCGAAGGAAGTTGGCGTTATTGCTTAAACTTTGTGCTCCGATCGATGATAGAACAGATAAATGTCTTAATAACTTCAGAAACGCGATGATGTCTTTGGTTACATGTCAGCTTGATAAAGAGAGAATATTACTTTTGGTAAAATTATCAAGTGAATTCAAGAGAATAACATATAATTTGGCAAAGAAAGCCGGAATTAATTTAGATGGCGAAGAAAGAGACACTTGAATATAAAGGTCATACGATTGAAAAGATACCGGCTTGCACTGGTTGGAAATGGATTGTCTTCGTCAACGGGACAAAGCGCATTCGATTGCCATCGAAATATGATTGCTACGAGAAGGTAATCGCTTATCTCGATAGCATAGAGGAATAAAATGAAATATTTTAAGTATCTTAAGTATGTTTTGCGCCATAAATGGTTTGTCTTTGTCGAGTGTTTCAAGAGAGGATTGATTTGGCGCGGGCTTGTTCATGATCTTTCAAAGTTTCATCCATTCGAATTTATTTCATATGCAAGATGGTTCAATGATGACATGGGCTTTAAGTTCATGAATGAAGAATGGGATGATCATAAATACTGGACAAATGAAACTCATCATAAAATAAGAAGAGATTTCGAACTTGCTTGGCTATTTCACCAAAAGAAAAACAAACACCATTGGCAATATTGGATTTTGCTTGAAGATGGCGGCGATAAGAAGGTTTTGGATATGCCAGAAATCTATATGATTGAAATGGTCTGCGATTGGATTGGAGCAGGAAAGGCAATCCACGGTAAAAACGATACAAAGGATTGGTACAAGAAGAATTGGTACAAAATGACGATGAGCGAAAAGACAAAAGAATATGTTGAAAAGTTAATCAACGATCATGCGGAAAAAAGCAAATGACAATTAATTATATTGCTTATTTAATAGGCTGTTTGATAATTATTTTACCCCTAATACTGGTTAATATTTGGGCAAACGAGGTTTACAATAGTTTGTATTTTCCTTTTATGTATCTAATATTCTTAATTATTCTCGTCGAATGGTCGGGGAAACGAAAAGAAAGGGCATCACGCAGTGAAAAAAGTAAAAAGAATTAAATTTGAAATCGACCGTCTTCTTCTCACAGAGCTATTCAGATTCCCTAAAGCCTTAACAGAGGATGGTATAGAACTAAGAGAAAAGACGATTGTGCTATACTTCAAAGGAGAGGATCTCCCAGAACAATTCGAGGTTGATTTACCGACAGCGGCTCATCAGGTCAAACCGGTTTATGACACTGTGATATCACCAATCTTCAAGGGGTTTCAACTTGTCGATCCCAATCAAAAAGAAAAAGATAACTAAGGTCGATGGCGGAGTAAAGATAAAGCATATCGAGCTTCTATGCCCGAAATGCGATAAGAGGTTTCTTTGGACCCCTGACATTTACACCGCCATTTGCATATGGTGCGATTATAATTATCGTTGGAAGCATCCGTCTCATGATCTCTTGCCGAAGAAGAAAAAGTATAACCTCATTCACCCATTCTTAAAATAAAATTTCTCTAAACAATTCAACGCATACTTGAAAATCGTAAATACCTCATGCTAAGGTTTATTTGAAACCAAGCGATAAAAAGTTAGAATAAAGCATGGGGTATATACGTGAATCTCGCAGATTCCATTATGGAGAAGATAAAGCGCTTTGAAGCTGACACTGGGCGCTATCCCTACTGCATTGTGCTCGGGCAAGCGACGTTTCGCCGTCTGTGTGACGATATCGACGTGTTACGCACATCAACCATGAAAAAACCAAAAGAAGAAGATAAAACCAAATCAGTTTTCACTTTCAACGGAATAACAGTCGTGCTTCTCGAAAATGTAGATGTTTTCATTGGGTTAGGGGAGGTTGATATATCGAGAACCCTTGAAAATGACAGAGGTAAGGCTGGGGGGATGGTTAATTAATGAGCAAAGACAAAGAGGTTGATGAAGCTAATCTTAACCGCAAAGACACAATAAAACTGGTAAAAGAGCGGGTTAAGATCGAAAGAGAAGAGAAGAAAAATGATGTTAAGTCTATCGTTGAACTTGACGCCGTTGACCGTGAGATTGCAAACCTTCTTATCGAGTATCCTAGCCTCCCAAAAACCAAGATAGCTGAGATAGTCGGGATTGCTAGAAAGACGCTCTACGTTCGAATGGCGAAGCCGGCTTTTCAGAAGCTCATGCGCGAATGGTATATGCCAGAAGAAGGTCTTAAGAAAGAGATCAAAAACGATGCGCTGAGAAGACTTCGAAAGATCATTAAGCTTGGGGCTGATGAAGTCGCATTAAGAGCATGTCAGTTTATCCTAAGCGCCGATTATGACAAATCAACTCTTGAGATCAGCGGAGTTCAAGAACGTATATACAAAGTTCAGTTTGGTGATGGCGGTCAATTATATCAAGAGGTTATTGACGTTAAGGCGGATGTCGAGAAGAGAATGCAGTCAACAAATGCGATCGATATGCTGAAAGCCTTACCGGAAAATCAGAAAGCCGCGGCAACAGGAACAGACGGTCAGAATGTCGAGAAGAAGGCAAAGCCTGTTAAGAAAGAAGAAAAGAAAGAGCCGCCCAAGGAACCAAAGAAAAGAGGAAGGCCGCCCGGCCCCCCAAAGGAAAAGCCCAAGAAAGAACCAAAGCCAAGAGGACGAAAGCCAATACAACCGATAACAAAGGATATTGATATTTAAGGGTCAAGGAATGGACCAGAAGATTGTAATCCCGAAGCCGCATACACCGAAGCAGGATATTATCATGCGTTGCTTCTTTATCCCTGGTCTTCTGGAGTTGTGGGTATCTTGTGGAACAAAGTTTGGCAAAACGCTTGGCGGGATATCGGGGATATCGGCAAAGGCTTGGGTCACAAAGAACGGGATTTTTCGTTGGACTGCTCCAATTTATTCACAGGTTAAATATGGATATCGTTATGCAAAGAAGATCTTTCCAGGAGAACCGCACGTCAAGCTCAATGAATCGGGTCCGTATATCACAATCCCGAAAACTGATACCATGTTGGAATTTCGGTCTGCAAAAAATCCTGAAGATCTTGAGGGAGAGGGATCAGCCGGAACTGGACTCGATGAAGCCGCAAAGATGGTCAGACAAGCGTATGACTCAATCAAAACAACGCACACAAGAACCGGAGCTCTAATTGCTGGGTTCTCAACCCCAAGGGGAAAAAACTGGTTTCATGAGAAATGCATGGAATCGAAAGATATTATGGAATGGTGTCTAAAGAACAACAAACCACCAACTCACATATTTCTCACAGCAAGAACCATTGATAACCCGTTTATTAGACCAGAAGCGGTTGATGAGGCAAGAAGGTCTTTACCAGACAGACTATTCAGACAGTATTATCTCGCAGAGTTCGTTGATGACGGGACGGTCTTTGTCGGAACAAGGGAATGTATTCAAAACCCCGAGAATGAACTAGAGCTATTCGGCCGAGTCCAACGGTGGATTCATAGCGATGCCAAGCAAAGAAACGTAGTCATCGGCGTCGATTGGGCGAAGTCTGAAGATTACACAGTATTCTATGCTTTAGACTATGAAAAGAAGCCGTATGAAACCGTTGGCATCATGAGGTTTCAAGGAATCAATTACACTCAGGCGGTGAAAGAGCTTGTGCTATTCGCAAGGTCATTCAAAAAAGCAGAACTTGTTAAACATGACAAAACTGGCATTGGCGGAGTTCTCGAAGATCTTCTTGGAGCAACGCCCCTTGCTTTTGAAGGGTATGTATTTTCGAACACATCTAAATCATACATCATAAATAATTTGATTCTCGGATTCGAGAGAAGAACCCTTACAATTCCAAACTGGACAACATTACTTCAAGAGCTTGACAGCTATGAAGTTCACGTATCTGAAGCTGGCAACATGAAATACTCTGCGCCTAGCGGTATGCATGACGACCTTGTAATTGGTTTGGCCCTCGCTTTGTCCGCAGCCGAGGAGTTCTCAACTAAGGCGATGAATCTTAGGTTTCTTGAAGATTTGCCGAACACAAAGTTGTCAATGGATGATTATTACAATGATATGATTGAAGACACAGACCAACTAAGTAATCAGATCTTTGGATTTAATATAAATGACGATTAATTAGGAGATTGGCCATGAGTCAAGCTGAAACAAAGGTTCTCGACGTTGCAAACGAACAATTTAAGGCCATTGAAAAGCAATTCGAAAGCGAGCTTATTGAGCATGCAAGAAAGTCGTATGACCATTCGACAGATGGCGAGCCAGGATCATCAACTGGTCTTGGAAATTGGGCAGAAGAAATCAAAGCTTATATTGATACGTGGTCTTTAAAGTCTCTTATCTTCTCTGAAGACTGGGTTTATATCGTCTGTGATTTGATTGCTCAAAAGATCTCGTCACAATACATGATTGTCATGTATGAAAAGGTTGATGAGAAAACAGGAAAGAAGATCATCGAGCCCGCAGAAGATCATCCATTAAATAAAAGGGTCGAAGAGCCAAACGAGTTTCAGGATTATCATTCTTGGATGTATCAGCTTATCCTTGAGTATGTCCTAATGGGTAACTCTATTGTCTGGGATCAGAAAGCAATACAACAGCTTCTCGTTATTCCAACTGAACAGGTCACCCTATCATTCGATCAGAAAACAAAAAGAGTTGACAAATATGTAATCAGTACGCTCACTGAGTTTCATGGCGAGATGATGGCTCAAAAGGTCATCGATATTGAAAAGAAAGAAGTCATTCACCCAAAAAGACCAAATCCTTCATCGCTTCTTTGGGGACTATCTCCATTCATACCCGGTCGAAAGTCGGTGTTATTTAATAGATACACATCAGACTATTTGAATTCATTCTATCTAAAGCAAGCAACACCTGGCTTTGTACTTGAAATGGATCGAGCAATTAACGAAGAGAATGCATTAAGACAACTTCGATCTTTCGAGATGGCATACACTGGACGAAGAAATCAAAGAAGAACCTTGATTTTACCAAAAGGCATCAAGGCCAACCCCGTAACTCATACAATCACAGATCAGAAGATCATTGAGCTTGTGAATCAGAATAGAGAAACGATTATCAACCTATTCAAGATTCCAAAGCATGAGCTTGGCATGCAGACAGCCGGCTCGCTTGGATCTGAAGAATACAAAACCGCACTCAAGAATTTCTGGGTTTCAACTCTGATCCCAACGATGAGAATGGTTTCTTCTTCATTCACAAAACACTTTAAGAATCAGCTTGGAGAGGGATATTTCTTTGACTTTGATATCTCTGGCGTTGAGATTCTAAGAGAAGATCAAATGGAAAAAGCGCTTCTTGCGAAAGAGATGGCGAACACGCTTGGGATAAACGAAGCAAACCAAAGGGTATGGGATGAGCAAGCAATTGATGCGCCAGGCGCAAATATACCTTTACTTATTAAAGAACCTTCACAGCCGCAGTTCTTCAATGCAAAGCCCCCTGAAACAGGAGAGCCAGTTGATAACTTTGAAGCAGAAATCGAACAAGAAATCCAAAGAATGTTTCATCCAGACGTTCAAAAGATTCTTAACAAACGCCCTAATTGGTTTAATGAAACTGCTAAGGCATTGACGGACGTATCAGACGGTCAAGAGGGCAAGATATTCGAAGATATTGTAATGGAAACAATCATCTCGATGTCAGAAGCAACCGTTCCTGTTCTCAATGATTATCTGGTTGATAAGACGCAAAAGGCCGCTGATATACCAGATAAGAGAGAATTAAGAAAAAGACTGGAAAAGGTCATGGATCAATTCAACGAGGTTTGGGTTGATTCGTATATTGAAGCTTTAGAGGCAAAGATTGATATTGGATATAATACACAGACGCAATTCGTATTTAACTTCGATGCCAGCCGTGAAGTCGATGTCTTAAGACAGAGAAATGCACAAAAAAGGCGAGCAATTCTAGAGGCAAGGGGTATTGAATCATTCTCGCAGATATCTAAGACACACACAGAAAGAATCATGAGAGAGATCATAAGGGGAGTCGATGCAAACGAAACAGTCGATCAAGTCGCGAGGAGAATCGCAGATACCTTCACCGATCCGGAATCTGTTCGAGGAAAAGCCAGAACCATCGCGAGGACTGAAATTCTTACTGCGGTATCTATTGGACAGAATGCCGCGGCTCAAGATGCGAAAGAAGTAATTCCAGGACTTAAGAAAGCGTGGATTACTGCGGACGATGAGAGGGTGAGGGATTCACACACCCAAGCCCAAGATCAAGGGCCAATAGACATGGATGAAGAGTTTTCAAATGGGTTGAAATATCCGAGAGATGTAAGCTCGGGCGATCCAGGAGAAGTTATAAATTGCAGATGCACGCTTATTCTTGTTCCGCCTGAAGAAGAATAGCGGCCAACGAAAACCTTATTTGGAGTATTGACATGAAAGCAAAAAGTAAAAGAAAGACAGCTGTGAAGGTTCCCAAAAATCTACAAAGGCTTTCTTGCGTCGCTTCTTCAGTTAAATCTGGTAGCGATGGCCTTTATATCGAAGGCTTTGCAAATAAGCCTGTTATCGATCGAGGCAAGGAAGTCATGGAGCCCAATTGTTGGAAACTGGATAACTACAAAAAAAATCCAGTGATCCTTTACAATCACGGCATGGACTCGGAGCTTGGCGGAACACCAATCGGTAAGGCGGTGATGGTCGAGCCAAGAAAGGAAGGATTGTTCCTGAGAGCAAAGATCACAAATGCCAATGATAAGAAAATCAACCTTATCAGGTCATTGATCGACGAAGGCATGCTGAAAGCCTTTTCCGTTGGCTTTGACCCCAAAGATTCTGAGAGAGATGCGGACGGCGTTACACACATCAAATCAGCTGAACTCTATGAGGTATCTGTTGTTGGTATTCCAATGAACCAAGATTCTTTGTTCTCAATCACTGGAAAGATGCTTGCAACGAAATCACTTGATCAGATCGGTGAAGAGATTTGCTCTAAGAAGGGCGCAAGGGTTGCCGCGGCAATTCACGCGAGGCTTGCAAAGCTTCAATCGAATGAAAATTTTGATCGGGATAAACTTCTCGGCAAGATTGGTAAATTATCCGACATGGACATGGATAAAATCAAGGAAATTCTTTCCGGAGATCTCACACCCATTCCAGAAGAAGCGCTTGAGGCATTTGCAACAATTTTGGGCATCGACGAAGCAAAACTCATAGAATTCAATAGGGCTGACATGGGGGACAACAACAATGAAGAAGGCGAACAAACAAACGAAGGCGATGAAAGCCAAGAGGGACAAGAAGAAGGCGGAGAAGAAAACACAGAGAGCGAAGAGTCAAACGAAGGGGCCGACTCCGAGTCAGATCGCATGGCAGAAGCCGAAGACCAAGAGACAGGCGAAGAATCTGAGAATGAAGATGATAAAGCAACAGACGAGGGCGGCGACGGCGAGCAATCAAATGAAGATGGGGACGACAGCGACAAGTCTGGAAAAGAAGACGGATCAGACGACGACGAAATGACAGAAGAAGAAAAGAAGCAAAAAGATTTTCAAGAATGCGTTAACGAAAAGATCCCGACCTTGATCGACGAAGGCATGGAGCAAGACCAGGCCGTTGCTGTTGCAATCTCAATGTGTGAAGGAAAAAATTGCCGCAAGCCATCCAAGGAAATGTATCAAGCTTGGTTCAAGTTGGCAGATGATTACACTGAGAGCAAAAAGTCCAATAAAAACAAGAAGCAAGCTGACCAAGACAAGGTCGATCAGACAACTTCAACCGTTGCAGCGGCGAACAGTGAATCAGATGATAATGATACTGGAAGCCCTCAACTCGACATGATGAAGCAAACCAATGTGTTACTCGGCGCATTAATTTCGGAAATCCAAGGTTTATCTGCTAAAATAGAAAGCATGATGAACAAACCAGAAGAGACCGATCAAACTACGGATGATCAAACACAAAATTCCGGAATGGATGAAAACGAATCAAACGATGAGAATGAAAAGGGTTTGGATTCAAAAAAAGAAATTTTTGATCTCTTAAATCTAAAATATCCGTTGAGTTCGACCGAAGAATGCAACGAAGCAAGAATCAGATTGAAGAAGTTTGGTTCAAGGGTCTGCAAAGACCAAGAAGAGCTTAATGCGATTTACGCCGAAGTCGTTGAGGCTCAACTAAGTCATGGTGAAAATCCCGTTATTGACGAAAATGATTTACTGGACAAATCGCTTTCAAATGATTTAAAGGTAAAGATAGCCAATGCAACAAATGTCAAAAACGAGAAAGAAACTATTGACTTATATAAGCAAAGACTTGAGAATTTAAGCAAACGGCTTAAATCACTCGGGATGTAACAGAGGATTAAGTCATCCGTTCGTATTTTTCTTTGGAGGAAAAGCAATGAACTTAGAGGAAATGAAGAAAAAGCAAGAGGAATTGGAGGCCCGAGTTGAGAAGGCCGAGAAATTCAAAAAAGACTATGAAGCGAAAGCTGCGGCTGATATAGCCGGCGGCGGAGCTCCTGAATTCCAACAACCAGTCTATGGCAGTCGGTCAAATTCCGATGAGCAAAGAGCCATGACATATTTTGGTTGCAAGTCTGCGCGAGATCTTCTCGACGTGAACACATGCGATCCAAGATATCAGCATGTTCCAATGGAACTGAAACAACTTGTCATGTCTTTCAAAGAAGATATGGACATTTCCAGAATGATTGCTCAAAGATTCCATGGCGCTCCAATGGATCGTGAAGATCAACTTGGAAAAGTTAAGGGAATTCTTGACACTCATTACGGAAAGACCGTTCTTGCGCCAAAGATCAAGACATTCGATTCAACAACACCTGGCGCCGGTGACGAATGGGTACCAACAGGACTATCAAGTCAATTCATCGAAGAATATGAACTTGATCGCGCTGTTGCAAATAAGTTCCGCACAATCAATATGCCAACACAGCCATATGAACTCCCAGTTCAAAAGGATGTGACTCGGGCAAGAATTCAAGACGAGAACGCGACAAAGACAGACGTGAACTTCGGAACAGACAAGATCACATTCAATGCAACAAAGCTTTGCGAATTCATGATCTTACCTGAAGAATTGAACGAAGATTCCGCACCACAAATTCTTGCGTTGATTCGTCAAGACGTTGTAGCGGCTCAAACAAGAGCCATTGAAGCTGCAATTCTCAACGGCGACACAACAGCAACACATATGGACAATGATACCGATGGCGGCGCAGCCGATCTTGCTGAAAAAGCTTGGAAAGGTCTTCGAAAGCTCGCATTGGAAAACTCAGCAAACGGAGTTGTTACAAACTTCGGCGGCGCTGTCACATCAATAACAAATCTTCGCGCAATGAGAGCCTCAATGGGCATCTTCGGCAAGAATGAGCGTGAACTTTGTTGGATCGTTTCAACTAAAGTTTACAATCAAATGCTCGATCTTGAAGAAGTCACAACCGTTGAGAAATATGGCCCAATGGCTACAATTCTTCGCGGTGCTTTGGCAGCCCTCGACGGTATTCCAATTGTTGTCAGTGAATTTGCCCGTGATGATTTGGCCGCAACCGGCGTAAATACAGCTGGTGGACCCAATGATTTCTCAGCAATTCATCTTGTGAATACAAAGCGATTCTATAACGGCATGAGACGACCCATTCGAGTTCGTGCTGTTGTCGATCCAACTCCTCCAAACGATCGTTGGTTGATCGCTTCTTGGACACGGTCCGATTTCCAAGGTCACGAACAAGGTACAAGAGAAAAATCAATCGCTCTTGGCCGAAACGTAGCCTAAGAATCGTGTCGTATTAAATACTAGAAGCGGTATCATGATAATATCGTGGTGCCGCTTTTTAAGTATTATCCTTGGAGTGTCTCAAGATGGTTCAGCCAAAAATCCCCCAATTGAGACTTTACGACTCGAAAGCGATATTCCCCTTAGAGTCGAGAACCCCCGACACATATCTTGAAAACTTTGATGTAAAAGGAAATTCAATTCTTTCGTCGGTATTTGTGAAAGACATGGATGCCGGCGCAACGCTTGAAGTAAAGTATTACGACAAAACAACCGGCGATCAAGTCGAAAGATATGATTTAAATAATCATGGAACCATTAATACCGCAGAGGGGCCATTCCCAAAAACATTTCGAATCATCGTAACAAGGATTCATCATAATCTATTTTGCGAGGTAACTCTTTCTGGTGGAAACGCAAATTTCTCCGTCTATACGAGTGCAATCGCAGATTTTCCGCAACAACCAAGTCTAAACGAAGGGGAGACCGTTGATCTAGTCGGTCATGCCGGTAACCCATTTGTTTTATATGATGAAACTGAAGGTAAATGGTATTTCGCCAGGGGCGACAACGGGATTTTACTTGTTGATTTTGCCGAAGGCGGATTAAATATATTTAATGGTACTCCGAAACAATCTTCGTCGGCGGACGGGTTGCAGTCAACTCCGGGATCTGAGCAAACTCTGATAACGGCGACTGTCCCGACCGGAAAAATTTGGAACCTCTATCGTGTCGTCGTGTCCTGTAGGGGCGTTGGGACCTTCAAGATTTTCAACGGTGCAAGCAGGATAGGTTCGGCCAGAACAGGGCCAAGCTCGGTAAATACCGCGTTCGATTGGAAGCCTCAAAGTGACCCCATTGTAGCATCCAGTTTGATCACGGTAAAATATACTCAAGCCTTTGGTCCTGCAATGGATGTTGAATCATACCTGTTTTACACCGAGCAGGACGCGACATAATTTCCAATCGTTATTAAAGGAGTATCACTATGGCAGACTCAAGAGAACTTTTCCCAGTATTGGCCGCATCCGATGGCGCGGGCGTCCCACTTGACCAAATGCAACAGGGCAACGACCCAACCAGTAAGAATGGTTCTATTGGATTCGCATTCCGCGATTCTTCTGGAAATGTCGTTCTCCCACAACTTGATTCAGCTGGCAGACTTCCTGTCATCACTGAAGGTCTCGGCGGAACAAGACAATATGCTTCTGGCGTTGCGACCCCATCGGCTTTATTGACTGACACTGATGTCATCACCGAAACTCTCACTGTTTCCACCGATTATATCGTTGGAACCCTTACTGGTTCTTCATTCCATTCAACATTGTGGAAATTGATTTTTGATGATGATGGCTCTGAAACTGAGCTTGCAAGATTCTTGACAGGACCCGGCGATTTCAATCACACAATCCCAACTGATTGCATTCAGTTCAGCGCTGGCGCAACAGGAACACAAGAGCTTAAAGTTGTTGCACAACAGCTTTGGGGCAAGCTTTCTGATATGCACGCTTCATTGTGTTACATTGAAGTTAGCTAATAGGTAGCCCATTACTTCCTTTAGGGGTTCTCATACATTTATGAGGCCCCGTTTTGAGGGGAAAATGATAAAAAGATTTTTGATATTATTTATTGTCTGTTTTTCCATACAGCTACAAGCCGCTGATTTTGCTCCGTCTTTTGAAACACAAGATATTGATGGCTCATCATCGCATTACAACGGAACCGTTGGGACTTCAGCCGTTTCGATCCCATCTAGTGCCGATAAAGTTATATCTGAGTTTATTTTGAAATGCCCAATACAAACTCCATTAACAAAAGAATGTCTTGTTTCTCTTGACGGCGGAACTAATTTCTTCAGTCTTCGAGTTGGGGAGCATTTAGGTTGGTCGCCAAAGGGAAGCATGAAACAAATACAGGTTAAAGGCTCAACATCAGGCGTTGAGTATGAGATATTAATGAATTTTGAGTCATTTTAATGAAGCGATTTATTCTATTTTTCTTGCTTTTGATATCTCTCAATGCCGAGAGTGCGGTTAACTTTTATGAGCGTCTTCAGATTGCCGGAACAATCATATTCGATAATTCGACCAATGATTTTACGGCCGATAATGTTCAAGACGCAATCGAAGAAGCAAAGAATACAGCCGAAGGATTTCCTAGGGCTGGCATTAGGGCAATAGCAAACGGCGTTGTTGGAAATGATGATTGGATTGGTCCTAACGAATTAATGCCAGATACTCCAATGGTTGTTTTTCCTGTTAAGACAAGGATAAACGAAATAACTTGGTCAAACGATCTAGATAGAACAAATAGGCAGTTTAGAATACAATTCAGATCAGGAAGTAAAACAGGAACAATATTCTATACCCTGACCGTCACAAGTACAAATCCTGGCTATGGATACGTTGATGGTCTTAGCTTTGAGTTTAATCCTGGAACAGCAATATTTGCTCAATATAAAGATGATGGCAATAACTGCTCTGATTTTGATTTAATACTTTGGATATCAAGGATACCTTGATGATAAAAAGACTTTACAATAAAAGCGGAAGCACAACACCAATCCTTGGTAGGGATGTGGCAAACGATGATTATTACGATGTTCAAAGAAATAGATTCCTAGAGCTTGCTGATGATATTTATGAAGAAGGTGACATATATCAAAAGATTCAAAGCGGAGATATTTGGGTTCATGATGGCGATGACTTTATTCTAGACAAAGATGATGCGATAAGATTTTGCGTTAAACTTAGCAGAATAAAAATAAAGCATAACGACGGAACAATAACTAGAGATCCTGACTCAATTAATTTCATAGGAAATGTATCAAGTCAAAAAGTAGGTGATCAGACCAATCTAAACATTGGCGGTGTATCTAACATTGGCATGCTTTATCCGATGTCGTTTGTTAAAAATGGATCAGCTCAAAATAAATATTCTGATAGTGAAGCCTGCAATATACCATCTAATAATGTTATGCAACCACTTCCATTCAACGCACAGCTTATTGGAATTGCGTTTACAAACAATAGAGAAGGCGCTGATTTTGATATCGAGGTTTGGAGATGTCAGAGAAACGACGGAATAAACGATGTCAATTGGTATGAATGGCAAGTGAGAGATGGCAGATTAGGTTATAAAACTAACATTTCTGGAAAGTCTGCAAATGCAGGAGATAAGTTTGCATTATTCATAGATGATGAGGGAAAAAATCCAAATGATATGGTTATTACATTAATTTGGAAGGTCTTAAATGACAACAACAAAGAAGAGTTTATTGAAAACTTTAGTGGATATCTCTAGGAGGAGAAATGGACGTAACAAAAGTAATTCAAATAGATCTTAAAGAAATGATGGTTCAATGCTGTTGTCTTGCTTGTGAAGCAAAAGAGATCGACAACGCCTATTGGGATACAAACGCAAATACATTGGTTTCAGCATTATCAAGTGACACCGATGCGGCAACATTGGAAACAAAGCTTACAAAGGCTGAATACATTGCCGGAATAACAATGGTTCAAAATCTTTTCAAGATGTTCAACAACGAAGCTGTCTCAACGGCTGATTACGAAGGTACATGCAATTTGCTCCGGTATGGTTCTCATGCGACAGGAAGTAAATTATCAGAGGCAACCGAAGAAATCGGCAACAGAATGAAACAGCTAGCGGTTGATATGATGACAACATATGGATATGCGAAGAAAGTTCTTCAGATTTACAACGCCGAAGAGGTTGGCGACATGATTGCCAATCTAGATAACGAAAGAAGAATTCCTGGATCAAACATGAACAAACAACAACTTAATGCCGCAATCACATATTGCAGCCAGTTTGTTAATTTCATGACATCTCAGGCGGTCACAACTGGAGATTACGCGACAACGGTTGCTCAATGGCAAACAATTTAAATAACAGGAGTATCGAGATGAAACCAAAGAATTTATTAGTTTATTACGGTTGGCTCAACAGTTTTAACAGCGCAGTAAATGGTTGGAATAATGAGAAGGTTGCTCAAGAACTTTCTAAATATCATTTATTGGTATTTGGTGATGGTATTCAAAGTTCTGGTCATGGAGATTACTCAAATACAACAACGATTATTGCAAGGATAAAAGAACTTAATCCCAACGCTCAAATATTTGGTTATGTGACAGTAAATCAAACATTTGCAAACCTAAAAACAAAGGTTGATGAATGGGCGACTCTTGGTATTCACGGGATATTCATGGATGAAGCCGGTTATGATTACGGAACATCGGCAACAAACGGTCGAGAAGCGTTCAATGATAAGGTCGATTACATTCACAGCAAAGAAATGATATGTTTTGCGAATGCATGGAAAGCCCAATATATCTTGGGAACTGAAAACGACGCTTCATATCCCAACACAACCTGGAATCCAAACCTTGTTGAGTCCAATCTATCTGAAGACGATTGGTGCCTCATGGAAAGCTTTGCCATTAAGTCTGATAAGAGCTATGAGTCAGCAAGTCAATGGGCATCTAGGGGCGATGAATGGAATGAATATGCCGCAACATATGGTATTAAGCTTGCAGGAAATTCCGTGATCAATGACTCAGATGCAAACGGACAAGACAAGTTTGATTTCATTTATGTTTCCGCTTGTTTGTGGGCTTTGGATGCCGTTGGATCTTCTCATGATAATTATGGAGCAAGTTCAGCAACATCGAAATTCTGGGATAGACCAGACGTTGATGTCGGGGAAATAAAAACAGAAAATCCTGTTGTCGAAGACGATGGCAACAAATATCTGAGATACTTCGAGTATGGAAGGATGATCTTGGATTTCACAAGCTCAAGCGAAGATAGCACCATAGAAAAATATTAATCTATTGAATGTTATCCAAAATATAAGCTATTGTTTGGAAAGGATTTGTTAACAATTTCTTTTCAACGAGGTAAAGACATGAAGCTTGTTTTGAAAAAGCATAGAACTTGGCAAAAGAACCCCGTATCGGTCTTTTTAAAGAGCGGCGGGATGGTCACATGGAACAAAGTCGGTGATGTTGTTGATGTGAAAGAAGAAGATTGCGGCGATATTCTTGAAAAATACAGTGATATTATTGGAAAAGATGGCGAAGTAAAGATCGAAACGCCAAAGGAAAAATCTGAGATACCAAAAGAAACCAAAATATCAAAAGCAACAAGCGCTCCAAAAAATAAAGCTGCAAAGCCCGAAGAAAACAAAACACCGGAGATTTAATCCATGGCGTGGACCGTTGACCCATATGCCCTAGTCGATCTTGCTGAAGCCAAGGAACATCTTGAGATTCCGACAGGCAATACCGGTGAGGATCAAGTTGTTACAAGGCTTATCAATTCATCGCTTACTCTCATCGAGCGTTATATCGATCGAAAGATTGTAAAAAGACAGTTTGATGAAGTTCAAGACGGTCGGGGAACAAATAGGCTTCTTCTTAGACATTGGCCGGCGGATAAACCAACCGAGCTTTGGGATGATAATGAAGGTTTGTTCACTGACACAGATAAGCAGATAGACACCGCTGACTTTGTTCTTGAGGGGACAGACGAGGGCGGAATTGGCGTGGTCCTACTTGGTGGTTTGCGCTTTTCAAAGGGAACAAGAAACGTCAAGATTGTCTACGAAGCCGGTTATGATCCTGTTCCTCATGATTTAAAGGAAGCCTCTTTGTGGACAATCGATTTTCTTAAGGATATTCGGTCAGATAGGCGTGTTGGGAAGTCTTCAAAGTCAAAGAATGCTGAGACTGAAAACTATTACGCTGCATTGCCGGATTTCATCAAAGAGATACTCGATCCATATAAACGATTCGAATTTCCTGGGGCATCAATTCCAGTAAGGAATGTTTAATGGCAAAAGAAGTGGCATTAGGGAACCTTGAAAAGGAACTTGAGAGTCGCGCTCTCATGAAGATTCGTAGATATTCCCCCAATGACCCGAGATTACGCGAGGCTCTTTTGCGTATTGGTATTATGCTTGAAGCCCAAATCAAGATGAATATTCAGTTTCGCAAATTGATTGATACTGGTCGCCTTTTAAATTCAATCAGATATGAGCTTCGCCGCGAAGGTTCACGAAATGCGCTTGTCGTTGGTTCTTTTGGGGTTCCCTATGCCGCTATTCATGAATTTGGCGGTAAGACCAGAAACGTCAAAGCAAGGCCATATTTAAGGCCAGCCATCAAACAGAAAAAAGGCGAGATAATAAAAATTTTGACTGATTTATTAAAGAGATAAGACGCCATGGCTATTAAAGAAGAAGAAATTGCCGACAAAATAGTCAGCATTTTAGAGACTGATGTTTCAGAATTAAACTATGTTGCATTCGACAAGATAAGAACGGCGATTGGTGATTTTAGAGATCATGAGCTTCCCGCTGTTCAGGTTTGGGATGTTGCCCAAGTCGCAGAACATGTGAGAGGTAGGATTCAAGTAACATGGTCTCTTTCGGCGGAAATCATTAATCGATCGCAACAAGAAGGTGAAGTCAATCAAAAAGGCATTTGGACGTTAAGACATACGATCCAGAAAGCTTTATGGGATGTCCCTAACCTCGGAATCCCTGGTGTAATTCATTTACGCTATACTGGAAATATAACAGACCTTCATATGGTCGAGCCCAATTACATATCCAGGCTCGATTTCGATGTTTTGTTCTATGACGATTTAACGGGGTCATGTTAGAATTTTAAAAAATAGCTATTTTTTTCGAGGAGTAAAGTCATGGCGAAAAATTATGTGAATATCTACGAGGGCGGAAACGTCTCCTCTGCCCTTGAGCAAAAGATTTTTGCAAAGGTTGAGTCTGTCAGAGGAACTATGGTGCTTCCCGATGGGACGGACTTCTTTTATCATATGGGCGGTGGATCTGTTAATAAAGGCCAGCCCTATGAATCATCACCGCATAAGACAGGACGACACCACACAAGTATTATCAAGAACAAAGAATCCAGTCAGTGGACAATTCCAACTCTTTTCAACATTGACGAATCCCTCGGATCAGCGTCAACCGCGGAAATTGATCCCGCTGTCAGGTTATTGCACAAATCACTTTTCGGAAAAGAAGATGTATCAGGCGGCTCGCCTGTATTCAACACCGAAGACACCCCATCAATCACTTTTACCATCATGGAAATCGGTGATATGTGGGCAAAGCAGGCGCCCGGTTGCTTTGTTGAGTCTGGAAATATGCAGTTCCCAGGTGATGGCATGGCGCAGACAGAATGGTCTGGATTTGCCAAAACTGTATATACGATTGGGATGGGAAAATCCACGACAGACAACAACACAGGAAATACCGTGACGCTTCAAACCGACGAAGGTAAAAACTTCCAGGTTGGCGGTTATGTCATGCTTATCAAGAACGACAATTCCAAGTCGGCCGATACCCCAGCCGATACTGGTCGATTGATCACTGGAATCTCCGGTGATGTTATCACGGTTGACGGCGCTGTTTTGGCAGACGCAGACGGGTCAAGTGATCCAGTCTATTTGGTCTATTTCGAGCCAGAAAGTGCGACAGCGATTGACAACCCCGTAACTGGTCTCACTGGAGATCTTGAGATTGCAGGATTCTCGACAATCACAAATTGTGTTCGTTCTTTCAACCTCAATTGCGCAAACAACCATGAGCTTCAAGACTATTGCTTTGGTGAAGAAGGTCTTGGCGGGAAACTGTTTGTTCCTGGCGGACGATTCACAGCCGAAGTTACCATGGAGCTCAATGTAACCAAAGAACTCATCGGATTTATGAACAATCTCCAAGAGTTCTCCGGTGAAAACATTACTCTTTATCTCGGTCTCACAACTGGTCGTCATTTGAAGATCGAAGTTCCAAAAGCAATCTTCAATGTTCCAGAACTTTCAGTTCCTGAGTCTGGAGCTATCCCCATCACGTTTAATGGTACCGCATTCCAAACAGCGCTTGACGCAGCCGACGAAGTGACGTTAAGCTATCTCTAAGAATTAAAAAGTAAAGACCCTGGTATTTACCGGGGTCCGAATTTTCTTAGGGAGTTTGATGAGATGGCCCTTAATTTTGAAAATGAAAATGATTTTTTCGAAGTGATTTCATTTAAGGATGAATCAGTTACTTGCGATCAAGAAAGTTATGGCGAGTATCTGAAGACGCTTGACGAAACAATTCTTCAATTAAAGCCTGATGTCATGCCGACCAGATTTAAGATGAAGAAGATCATTCCATATGCAGTTAAAAAGAATCTTCGAAAAGATCAGTATGGAATGGATACCGAAGGTAAAAACATCAACGTCAACTTGGGATTTATCATTGATGAAGTAAGGGCGTCGCTTGTCGATATCAATAATCCAGGAAAAGGCTTGGAATTCAAGAAAGATGGCGACAATATGGCGAGCAAACTTCTTATTGAGAAGCTCGATACCTACGGAATTGTGCAAGAGCTTTATGCTGCAAGGCAAGGGGTTCTTGGAGCAAAAGGATCGGTTTCAAAAAAAAGTTAATTGCCCTTCTTGAGTTATCTTTCATTGATCCTGCCAGAATACAAAAAGACGGTCGTAATTTTGAATGTAGCATATGCCCTAAGAACGTTAGGGCTATGCGCAGATGCGATGAGGATAAGGAGTTCACGTCTGAGGATGGCCCGATTTGGCCGATGTATATTGTCAAAGGCGGAACTCTTTACCCATTTTGCCCTGGAAAAGTTAACAGGGATTACTCTGCGGTCGAATTATTCAGATATTTAACTTTGATAGCAGAAACAAAGGCTTTACCGAAAGCAGGTGGTATTTTAGATCAAGACGATGATATCATTGAGCATATGTCATGGTTTTTGCCGATGTATGATCAGATGAAATGGCAAACAAGAATGGATGCCCTTTTCGGAAATATTGAGAAAAAAGAGAATATGCCGAAAACACAACCATCAAGACGAAATGTCAAACCAACGCCCAAAGGACGGGGCCGGAGAAGGTAAATGGCAGTAAGTGAAGAACTTCTAGTTCGTTTGACCGTTGACTCAAAGGGCGCTGTTTCCGGCGTCGAGATGCTCGAAAAGGGTTTAAAAGACTATACGAAGCAAGCAAAGACTGCGGAGAAGACATCAAAAGATCTTGGCATGTCATACGATCAGCTTGCCCTCACTATAACTGGAATAAACCAAGCTTTGGAGCTCGGAGCCAAGGCATTCAATGCAATAGCTGGCCCAATCAAGAAATCTATTGATGCGTTTTTACAGCAAGAAGCCGCACAGACAAAGCTTGTCAATACGCTGAAAGTTCTTGGAGAGTTCACTCCAGAAGTCGCAAAAGACTTTGAAGAATTTGCGTCTAGTCTTCAGCAAGTGACAACGGTTGGGGATGAAACAAGTCTTGAGCTTATATCTATCGCAAAGTCGATGGGTCTCACAAATAAGATGACAAAGCAGTTGATTAAATCATCTGCAGATCTCGCTGCGGCTCAAGGAAAAGGTCTTAATGAAGCATTCAGGCAATTACTGAAAACAACCGGCGGGATGGCTGGCGAGTTGGCCGAGGTTTTGCCGGCAGTTAAGGAATTAACGAGTGAGGAACTTAAGGCTGGGAAAGCCATCGAACTCGTGGGTAAACAATTTGAAGGTTTCGCAACAATTCAAGCGCAGACTTTACAAGGCGGATTACAACAAGTCAAGAATGCATTCGGTGATTTGCTTGAGGAGATCGGAAAGGTCATTGTCACAATAGTCGATTTGCCTGACATGACCAAAGTATTAAAGGATTCGATTGTTTCACTTCAAGAAGCCGTAAAAGATATCGGACAAGACTTTGAGCGATTAAAGAACGCCATGAGCGCGATAGACTGGGATAATGTGGCGAAGTCAGTTAGAAACCTGACAATAGCATTTATCGGTTTGTTTGCAGCTATCCAGGTCGGAAAGTTTTTGGCATTTACGCGGGCTGTCGGTGGTCTTTCTGCGATTAAAGATGTGATCCCGTTGGTTCAATTGTTTGCGACTCAGCTTGCGGCGACTAAAATCGGTGCAACCGTTGCGGCTCTTGCTGGCATGGCAAAGGTTTTCATTCTTATTGCGGCGAAAGTAATCATCGTTGTTGCGGCGATAGGTGCATTGGTCGTTGCTATCGATCTTATTGCGAGAAATCTTGAAAGACTTCCCGAGCTTTGGGACTTGTTTTATGAAGCTGGCCGATGGGCGATTATTCAACTTCTTCAGTTGTTTAACAAAGCGACGGACATATATTTAAAATCGATTTTATTTATATCTGAGAAAGTAAAGGTTCTTGGACTTGCTTCTCAAGAAAGCATCGATAGAATAAATCAGAACATACGAGAAAACAACGATGCTCTTAAGGACCTTGAGGGTCAGGCAAGCAAGACCGGTGAAAGAGTTCGAGAAATGTCTAAGGCCGTTGACCTTGGTCTTCTTGGAGAGGGCATAAACTTTGTAAAGGGCTTATTTGAAGATATCGCGAAAACATCAAAAGAGACATCGGACAACACAAAGAACCTTCCCGGAGACTTGGCGCTCACCAAACAACAGTTAATGGCGATTGCCAGCATTAAAGAACAGAACAGAAAGCTTGATTTCGAGATAGAGACGATAGGATTAAATCAGCTTGAGATATTGGACAAACAGCTTGAGTTCCAAAAGGCGTCCGTTGACCTTGCAAGAGAAAAGCTCAAAGAAGAAGGCAAATGGTCTAAAGAAGCTGATGCGGCTTTGGATAGTCAGATTGCGAAGCTTGAGATCATTACACAGAAAAGAAAAGAAGCGGCTGGCGCTGGGGCTGGCGGAATAGGCGGTGAGTTAACTCAGTTTGCCGGAGTTCTTGATAACCTTCCTGGCGTTGCGGGCCAAATACAAGGCGCTATTGGTGGACTTCAGAAGGTTGTTGATGGTCTTCAGAAGATGGTTGATGCTATTCCAAAGCTGTTAAATAGCATTGCAAATCTTATTGAATCAATCACAAATCTGCCCCTTGAGATCGCAAAGGGAGTCACTAGAATAGTGGACTCTTTGATAGATTTTGTGAAAAACATTGGACCCAATCTCATTCAAATGGTCGATGAGATCTTGGTTGCTTTGATAGAGGGTCTTTTAATAGAGCTTCCCGATGCGATATTGCAGGCTCTTGTCACCTTACCTGAAATGATTGTGAAATTCATTGAGGAAAGGTTACCTCATTTTGTTGAAAAGCTTGTTGTTGGACTCATCACGGCGATGCCAAAAATCATGATTGGAATGGTTGTTGCTTTGGTGAAGGGCGCGCCAAAGATCGCAATGGCATTAATAAGAGTTATGATTATCGAGCTTCCAAAGGCGATATTAAATGGACTTATTGAAGCATTTAAGATGCTTGGAGATCTTATTCTTGGTGTTTTCGAGGGGTTCAGCTTTGAGAATATCACAGAAGAAGTTCAGAAGATGGGCGATAGCATAACTCGCGCTGCGTCCGAACTTTTCCAAGTGATAGATCTTGAAGCAGAAGCAAGGGGTCTTGATATCGCTGACAGAATTCAAGGGGCTGTGAGCTTCAGCGTTGATATTCTTGGAAGGCTTTTCGAGCAATTCCTGGCGGCCTTAAAGTCTGTTTGGCTTTGGGTTTGGGATAATGTTCTGAGTCCGTTTTTTGATATT
>Ga0180432_10002966_pt1 | contig 24870 bp, 42 predicted proteins | sample SS_ome_10_FD_132414 | JGI IMG/M metagenome (GOLD analysis project Ga0180432, IMG submission 132414) | Hypersaline lake sediment archaeal communities from the Salton Sea, California, USA - SS_1_MS_2 metaG | ecosystem: Environmental > Aquatic > Non-marine Saline and Alkaline > Hypersaline >... | reverse complement strand
GGGACGTATTCTTCTCGGCTCAAGACCATTTTCGACAAGGTGCCCGCGGACAAGAGGGACGCATGCAAGGAGATCCTTGGCGATGAGGTCTGGGAGATTTTGCAGGATGCGGCCGGGGGAGTTTCCGACGAGGCATTTCGCGCTTTGGTCCGTCGTGTCGCCGCCAAGATGACCAACCACGGTCAGACCTTTATGCGGCTTGCTGCCGCCATGGGGGAAGAAAACAAGGGGCTCGTCGCGGCGCTCGCCAAGCTCCTACAAACGGCCAGCGCCTAGACGGAGCAGTCTCAATGCGAATCGACACCAAGGAAGTCCCCGGACTACGCGACCTCTCTCTGGACTCCGCCGACGCGGTCGACTTCAAGAGCGACCTCCCCGACGCGGAGACCATCCGCCTTGCATGGGGGAATCCGGACCTCGAGCGGATCGTTTCGGAGTCCGGCCTTGGCGAGTCGATGACCACCAACGCCGCCCGGGCGAACCGGTGGGTCCAAGGCATCTCTGCCGTCAACCTCGGCGTCCCCTCGGCTGTCCTGCCCGCGTTCGAGCAGGCCGTGTGGAAGTGGGGGCCGGCGAACTGGCGCAGCTTTGGTGAAGGCACTCTCACCAGCGCGATGGATCTCGGGCTCGAGGGGATGGGCGCTGTCCCCATCATCGGCGTCGCGGCCAAGTTCGCGATCAAGCTCGTCGACACCATCGTGCGGATGAGCCGGAAGAAGAAGCCGGCACCGCAGGCGATTCGGTACCTGAAGGCCCTCGACCAGGACCGAGCATCGGACGCGCTTCGTAGCTACTACGGCGGCGACCTTCGAAGAGTCTTCATGCCCCCCGCCGAGCGAGTGACCGCCTGGCGTGTCGAGCCTACTGCGGAGGGCGGCTTCTCCGTCAAGTACGAGGGCGATAGCTCAGCCGGCGGGTTCGGCGTTGTCCCCGGGACCAACATTGTTGCGGGCCAGTTGAACTCGTCGATCCACTGGACCGCTGAGAACTACCTTCCGTGCAACAAGGCGGGCACGGTTTGCAGCGACCCCTCTGGCACTCTCACTTCATCTCAACGCGCATCTGTCCGACGCGACTGGGATGCTGTTTTTGAAGGCACGATCTCGTCTTCCGGGGACGCGACGCCTTCCCTCCGACGAGTGGGCTCAGCGCTTTGGAGCGCGGTCAGTTCGACTCAGACCGCCGCTGTTTTCGACCTCGATACGAGGGGCATCACATTTGCCTGGGAAGCGTGGGCGGACGCGGCCAACGGTCTCGCATCGGAGGCAATGAACGGCGGCGTGAAGATGTACCTTGACCGGTACGTCGGGTTTCAAGCGCTCCAGCGTTCAACGAAGGTCGGGTTCTACGGCGTCGCGGGTCAGTGGGACCTTGGCCAGTTCGCGGCGCACCGGATGGCGGAGATCAAGCGAGTCCAGAACGAGCTTCTAGACACCCTTGTCGTTGCCTACTGCTCAGAATCGCAACCCGCATTTCGGAGTTCAAAGCTTCGACAGAAGCTTCGCGACAGAAGAGCCCGGCTCCTTACACACATGGCTCGATGGAAGGTGTCCTCAGCGGACATACCAGATGCTGACTATCGCGCCGAGTTCGAGACCGCCACCGCTGGCGATCGCCCCTTGGCCGCGCCGGGTCTCGGTGAGTTCGAGGGCAAGCCGGAGCGTGTCTCTCCGGTCGCAGGTCCCTCAGAGACGGGCGGAAGCGCCGGGGGGCTCTTTCTTCTAGCCGGCGCTGCACTGGCGGCCGGCTCACTCTTCTAAGCAAAGGTCTGGGGCCGGCCGGTTTTCCCTAGCAGAACTGAGAATCAGCTGCTCCCCGTGGCGCTCTTCCATCACGTTGAACGCTGCAGCCCAACACCCCGCACCGTAGTCTCGCGACTCCTCCCGCCACCCTGGGCAGAGTTCGTCGTCCATGATCGCGACCGTCGTGCACAACGGGTCATTCTCAACCGTCAGCGGTTCTACACCGTCGTCTTCGTCGCATGCCGGAGCGACGAGCAGCAGGGCGAAGAGAAGGCGTCTCATGCCTGTCAGCATGCACGAAGAAGCGCCCGGGGTCGATGACCTCCGGGCGCTTTGCGTCGTGGTCGATGGGCCTATGTGCACGCATCGGGCGGATAGACCGCTGCCCCGTCCACAACGTGCACGAGCAGCAGGTCATCGAAGCGGTTCGAGTAACGGTTCTCGGACTCCGAAAGCGCTGCCGTCCAGCAGCCGAATACGAAGCTGTCGTCTTCACCTTCGCCCGCGAACCATCGCCAGTCTGCGCAAAGCTCGTCCATCACTGCGACCGCCGCACAGTATCGTTCGGAGTCTTCCAATTCTTCGGCCTCGGGCACTGATGAATCCGCATCATCCCCGCCCGCGTCTTCTGGGGAGCTAGGCTCGTAGGCCTCTTCGCAAGTCCCAGAGTCGGGGGAGTCATCGCAGGCCGGAGCGACGAGCAGCAGGGCGAAGAGAAGGCGTCTCATGCCTGTCAGCATGCACGAAGAAGCGCCCGGGGTCGATGACCTCCGGGCGCTTTGCATCGTGGCCAGCGGGCCGACTAGAAGGGGATGTCGTCGTCCCCGGGATCGGAGGGAATGTAGTTGTCGTTCCACCCGCCATCGTCGGGCATCGCGGGTGGGTCGCCTCCGGAGCGCGCCCCCTTGGACCCCCCACGGGCGCCGCTGCTACCGGTCGACTTTCCGCCGCCGTCTGACCTCGACCCGAGGAACTGCACGGTGTCGGCGACGATTTCGGTGGAGTACCGCTTGATTCCCTCTTTGTCTTCGTAGCTTCGAGTCTGAATCCTGCCCTCTACGTACACCTGCCGTCCTTTGCCCAGATAGGTGTTGCAGTGCTCCGCACTCTTCCCCCAGACGACGACTCGGTGCCACTCGGTTTCTTCGACCCGATCGTTGTTCTTGTTGGTGTACGCCCGCGTCGTTGCGACGCTGAGCTGGCACACCGGGCTCCCGCCCTGTGTGTACCGGAGTTCGGGCTCTCGCCCCAGGTTCCCGACTATGATTGCTTTGTTTACGCCTGCCATTGTCTTCTCGTCTCTCTCGTGGGTTCTCTCGTTAGTTCTCGTCTTCTGAACTTCTGAGGGCGTCGTAGAACAGCCCCTCGAGCTCGGCCGCGAAGCGTGCTCGCTCGGCTTTGTCCGGGCTGACTCTTCGGCCCGAACGCTCGATCTCGACATCGGCCAACCGTTCCTCGAGTTCGTCGAGCGCGGCCGTGGGACCGAGCGGTAGGTGGTCTTCGATCGCGTGGGCTACCGCCTCCACTGCGAGCGCGTCGGCTTCTTCGCCGTGCCCCTTCGACGCGGCCAGTTGCAGCTCGTCCCAGAAGTCCCGGGTGACGGCTGTCAGCCCCGTGAAGCGCTGAATCTCTCGGGTGACCGACTTTGCGAGGAAGCGCCGTAGTCGGTCGCCGTACTTCCCGAGCGCCTTCGACCACTCGATCGGCTCGAGGTCGATCCCAACCTCTTCGACGAAGTCTTCGTAGGCGGCATCCGCCTCACCGCGGAAGAAGACCGAGGTTTGGACCGCGTAGTCTCCGGCCTCCGCGACGTCGACGATGCGCGGGAGGCTGCTCATCTCTGCCGGAGCGCCGTGCTTTCGCATCCGGTTCCCGACCGCGACGAGCACTTCGCCGACCTCTCGCCAGTTCTTTAGTGCCGCGCCGTTCTGCGCCGCGAACTTGACCGCGGCGAGCATCGCCTGGTGTTGGCTCTTGGCCAGCCGCTCTTGCCGGGTGAGGGCTCGGACGTTGCGGGGAATCTGGCGGATGTCTTTGTTCGGGGCGTCGTACCCCAGCCGGATGACGTTCATCCACGCCGGATCGACCATCGCCCGGGTGAGCCTCGAACGCTCGTTCGCGGGGCAGGTCAACCGCCGCTTGCTGGTGACGTACTGCCAGACGTGTCGACGCGCCTCGGGTTTGAGCAGCATTGCCGGGTCGCGAAAGTCGAAGAGGACATCGTGGCTCTCGGGGTCGACGTAGATGAGCGCCTTCTTCCTCAACCTCAGCTCGACGCGGGTGATGTCGCTGTGCCCGTCCCAGCCGTTCGCTCTCCACTCGGGGGCGTACATCGACGCGGCCGCTTCGACCTGTTTCTCGTCCGCGAGTTGTTCGGTCTTCTTGTAGACGACGAGACAGGTGTCCGACGTGAGTCGGCCGAGGTACAGCGTGTTTGCGAAGTTCGGGTTCGCCTTCTTGAACTCTTCAATGTGGGCGAGCTCCCGCCGGTGAACGGCGGACGCCTCCCGGCGGTTTTCGGCCGCTCCGCCGTCGCCATATGCCCGTCCGGAGAGCCAGCCGCAGACCTTCCACGCGTCCTCGGTGAGCATGTGCAGCCCCGTGAAGTCGCTGTTCACGTGCCATTGCGTCGTCCGCCATCCGAGGGCGTGCGCTTCGCTCGGGAGGCAGTAGCGACCGGCGAGCAGCCACCCCCACAGCCCCAACCATCGGACCATCCACAGGTTGAGGCCGTCGGCGTAGAGCTCCCGCGCTTTGCACTGGACGCGGCACTCCCACTTCGTGACGCCCTTCTGTCCGGGCCCCTCGGCGGGCTCGGTCCGCTGGTACATCGTGACGAACATCCGATCGGCCGCGTGGAAGTGCAGGCACGGCGTATCGCCGCCGGTCACCCACGCTTCGACGGGCACGCGCGGGGCGAAGGGGTTGTCTCGAGCGGCGTCAGCCCACCCGAGCATCCGCGGGTCGGGCGAGTCATCGTCGGTCGCGAACGCATCGCCCTGGCCGCGTCCGGGGACCGAGGGGACCGGGAGGCCCACGATCGGGTTCGTCTTCCGGGCGCGGCGCTGCTCGGCTGTCTGATTCACCAGCCATTCGAACGTCTTGCGGAAATCCGGGTGCCAGTCGCTGGCGTTGGTCTTGATGCAGAACGTCGTGCCGCCGTCGGTCCGGAGGCGCGCGATCGCCTTCGGCATCATCCCGTCGAGCCGCTGCGCGATCGAGCGGTCGAGAGGGGCGACGGTCCACGGTGCGTTCCGCAGCTTCACCGACGAGGCCGCATCCTTCCCCGCAGCGCGTACGAGCGGCCGCGGCCGGGTCCGTAGACGACGCCGAAGATGTCGTCTACCTGCATCGACTGGCGCGGGACTTGGTCCGCGTGCTCTCGACAGAGCGGAGCCGCGAGCACCTCACCGCGGCATAGCCACGCAACGAAGCCACCCGATCGCTGACAGATGCAGCACACGGACTCCCCATCGGAGAAGAAGCCGAGGAAGTGCGCGACCGAACGCATGCTCACCGCTGGTCCCCCTTCAGGCGACGTTGCATCTCGTCGACAGAAAGCGGCTCAGAGGGCCCTTGCCGAGCCTCTTCGACCAGCGCGCGACCCTTTCGGCTCTCATCGAGCAAACGGCCGTACGACTCCTCGGGTGGGAACTCCTCGAGAATCGGCGCGATGTAGGCCGTCGCCCAGGTCAGGACGTCGTGCATCGCATCGGATGCGCCCTGTCGACGAAGCTCGGCCATGGCGGCCAGGCACGCGCCCAACACACCGGCAATGACCCCGTCGCTGTGGCGGTGAGGGATCAGCACCCCGGTCCACCCGCAGTGCTCGCAGCCCTCGTCGAGCTCGCACGGGCAGCGCTCCGTCTGGGATTCGACGGCCATTTTGAGCACCGTCTCCAGTCGTTTCTTGACCTCCGGGTTCACGACGCCTCCGGAGGGGTGGGGAGGGGGCGCAGCCCGTTTCGGCCGCGCCGCCTGTTTCTTTCGGCCTCCTCGTCTTCGTAGATCTCGACCAGCGAGAAGCTGAGCCTGTCCGCCGACGGGACTTCGCGTCCAATCAGGATCGCGAAGAACGCGACCAGCGCTAAAGCCTCCCCGTGGACGACGGGCACCCCGGCGTCATCCACGTGTCCGTGGAAGTGCGAGAGGGTCAACGTGAACCTCCGACGGTGCGGCGTGGGGCGGCCGGGAGGGGGTGGGTGGTCTTTGGCCCCTGGGTTCTAAGACCAGGGGCGTTTTTCCGCCTACTTGCAGGCGAGCGCCAACTGCCCGCTATCACTGTATTTTCGGACCGCGAGGCATTTACAGCCCACCGGACCGCCAGCCGGTCTGCGACGGCCCAATTGGCTGGGAGGGCGAGGCCCGAAAACGGCGTCGACGTCGCGCACGCTGAGGCCACTTGGCGTCCATGCAGACGGCCAAACCGTCGGGACAGGGGCGGTCGGCAGGGGAGGGCGCGCCCGTGCGTGGCGTGGCGGACAGGGCAGACCGGGGGCCCAAACGATCCGACCGTCGGGGGCCGGGTCGCTGTGTGGCATCCAGCCGACGGCGAGGGGCTCGAGCTCGACGACAGCATCACCGCTCCGACCTCCGAGCTTCGTCGTGCTTGGCTTCTTCGTCGTGGCAGCGCGCCAGGACCTCAGAGTCGGGGACCCAGAGCCCCTGGAGCCCGCGGCACGGGACGGGGCGGGAATACACTCGCGCCGACGTGAGCCACCAACCAATCCGTCCGGTGTACCAAGGGCTGCTCCGGAGGGCGTCTACCCAAAACTCCCCCCACGCTCCCCACGCTCCCTTCGTTGTCCCCGAAGAGAGCCCACCATCCATGCGCCATTCGTGGGCGTCGAACCATCCCGAAAGTACCGCGGAGCCGACGACCGCACCGCGAGGGAGATGGTCGACGTCGTCGTCCATATCGACAGCTGCGAGCGCGTCTGGGGAGGGGGTCCCCTTGCCCGCGTGTATGAGGATCCGAAGCCCGAGTCTCGAGGGGCGCCAAGTCCTGTTTTCGACGTTCTTGAAGCCCGCGACGATGGCGTGCGCGAACGGCTGGTGAACTGTCAACGCCTTCACGCCGCCACCTCGCCCTTCCCCTGACAGACGGGGCACGGCACCGTCTCCGGTTTCGTGCCTTTCCACCTGGGCGCCGCGTGGGCGGGGGCCGGGACGCGCCTACTACCGCCGCACCGGTGGCACGACTTCGTCTTGTAGGCAACGGGGAGCGGGTTCACTTTCAGCGCGAGGCCCGGGTTCGCAGCAACACAGACGCCGCAGATGAGCGCCCCTGCCGGGAGGTCGAGCACCGCCGAACCTCGAGCTCGACCGTTCTCTACGCGGTCGAGCTTGAACGGGCTCGCGCTGACGTAGAACACGCGATGGCGACACACCGCACACAGGCGTTTCTTGGCGCCCTTCATCGTGTGACGGGGCTTCATCGACGGGCCAGCCTTTCCAGCTCCCGATCGGCCACGGCGATGGCGAAGGGGAGGCAGTAGCTCGCTGCCCGGTCTCCGGGGTGGCTCGCGAGGAACGAGACGGTCCGCGTAATGTTCTCGCGTGCACCATCGGACAGCTTCGCCCAGCAGTTCGAGCACCACCGCCGCGCGTACTCGCAGATCTCGCGACAGCCCGCGCCGCGGCACATGACCTTCTGCCGCGGACGGGGGCGCCGCCTTGGCTGCCCGATGCGACTACGCCTTCGCATCGATCGTCCCTTCGAAGCCGTCCGCAGTGACGCGGAGCTCCATCGCGAGGAAGCCGAGCCGGGCGGACACCGAGCGGTTGCCCGGGATGAACCGCACGGCCGCGTCTATCGAGTCCGCGGCCTTGCGAAGCAGCGCGCAGAACATCCGCCGATGCCTAGGATTCACGCGGCACCTCGTTCCCCCACGAGTCCCAGCCCTCACGGAGCGAGCGGGCGAAAAACTCGACCCGTGGGCCCGGGCTGACCTGCTCGATCGCGGCGTAGGCCATCTCGGGTTTCTTCGAGTGCTTCGTTCGGCGTAGCAGGCCCCCGCCCAGTAGCGAGGGGGTCACCTTCGACGCGCCACGAAGACGGCCACGGACCCCGAACAAGAGGAGTTCGTGTTGCCCGCGCAGGTACTGCCCGAGCCCCATCCTGTCCTTCGCCCACACCGCGTTCGTCACGTATCGGAACCCGAGGGCCTTCATCACGTGCAGCCCGTCCGGCAGATAGTTGTTGGTCACCCAAAGCCAAAGGTGGGCGTTGGGGGCAGGGCGCCAGCTGTCCGCCGACAGCATCACGCGGATGATGTCGGGCGTCTTCAGGAGCGGGTAATGACGATCGGCGCCCCGCTTGCACTTCCCCCCGCCGCTCTCGTGCCAAGGCGGGTCTGCCAGCAGGCACGAGTACGTGCCTTGCGAGGACATGTCCGGCGCCTGTTCTGTCGGAGAAGACGTCATCGGCGTTTCCTCCACATCACGAGCACCATGTAGGTCAGCCCAACCAGCCACGTGAAGCTCACCGCGGCCCACTGGGTGATGGGGTCAGTTCCGGACATGAGCACCTCCAGCGGGCGGCTCCATGGGAGTCGCGCGTGCGATGGCTTCCGCTGCGCGCCTGTAGGCACGCTGCGAGCGCTTGGCGAGGATGCGCCGGCGCTTGGGGTCACGCTCGAGGGCAGAGCGTGATTGCAGCGACTGGTAGAGGTCGCGCCATCGCTCCCAGCGGTGCCATTCGAGGTAGCTTCTCCCCAAATAGAGCCCACTCTGCGTGAGGCGCAGCGCGTAGCCGCCGGGGACGTTCATCCACGCGGCGACGAACCCCATCCGCGAGAGCCAGTCGATCGACTCCGCACTTGCCGTGGGAACGACGCGTCCGAGGTAGCCGGCGACAAGCGTTTCCTGCTCGGGTCGGTGTAGGAACCGGCTCATCCTTCCCGCCTCCCTCGTGCATAGCGAAGGGCCACGATCGACTCGTCGGCGGCGATCGATGCGAATTGCGCGCCTCCGAGAAGACGTCCCCTTCGATCCTCGCTGTTCTCCCCGGGGCCTCGGGACGCTTCTTCGAGTCTTGCGAACTCCGTTGCGTAGACCCGACTCCAGACGAGTTCTTCGATGGTGCCGTGCAGGGTCATAGCGCCCCCTTGGTCACGTCGACTTCGTGCCCGACGCCAAGGACGAACAGCCCCCAAAGCGTCAGGCCAAATCGGTCGCCTTCGATGTCGAGAGCGCCGGCCGTGGCAAGCGACTCAGCAACCGCTGCGTCCACGTTTCGAAGCGGAAGGCTGGCGGGGTAGGGGTCGTGGTCAGTGAGCGAGACGAGCAACGCTCGTTCGGCGTCGCTGAGTTCTCGCCAGGCGAGGGCGGCCAGCTTCTCCGCCCCCAGACGCCGGGTCTGCATCAGGTTCGGTGCGGCGTTCATTCGGCACCGTCCTCTGCCGAGTGGCGCTGCATTTCGCCGGCGGCGGCGACCACCTCATGCGCGGCCTCGACCAACTGCTGGGAGCGAGCGGTGAGGTCGCTCGGGTCGACGAGGGTGCCGTGGCTGTTCCCCAAGAGGATCACCTCCGCATCGAGCACCTTGGAGAGCGCCTCGTAGCGAGCGGACGCGGCCTCGTACGCCCGCTTCGCGGCTTCGAACGACGCCTTCATCGGGCACCTCCGGTCGAGAGCACGAACTGCCCCCAGAACGTGACCGAGCTCGACGAGAAGGGTTGCTCCCCCTTCACGCATCCAGCATCGCGAAGCCTCTGTTCGACAACGGCATCGCAGCCGACTGGCACCGCTGTCGATGCGAGCGCGTACTGGAGGACGCGCGTGGCCTCTTCCCCAAGCGCGTCGTAGGTCTCCGCCGCGAGGCCGTGCGCCTCACGAGCCGCGATCTGAAACGTGGCCGGGGAGGGGTACTCGCCCTTCATCGGGCACCTCCGTCGGCGATGCGCTCGTCGTAGCGTCGAGCACCTCCAACTTCAGCAACCATTGCTCCCCACGGCAGCAGGTGATGCCCATTCAGCTGAACGAGCCCGGCCTCCGAAAGCGCGGCGCGCAGCGACACTCGTACTGGCACTGCGTACTGAGACAACGCCAGCAGCTCGCGCTGGGCCTCGGCGTCCAGCGAGCGCCAAACCTCGCCGGCGAGGTGCTGGGCGACTTCCGACGCTACGCAGAGCTCCGACTTAGCCGGGGCCTCGCTCGTTGCATCCGACGGCTTCATCGGGCACCCCCGCTGACGTCGTGGGTGCTGTCCAAGGCGTCGGGGTCGACCTCGGCGAGTTGTTCGCTGAAGGTCGCGACCTGACCGCGGTACTGCGCGGCTCGTGCCTCTCGGCGCTCGAGCTCGGCTCGGAGCTCAGCGATTCGTGTCGTTTGCCGGCGAAGGCCCCACCGAGCCCGAGTCAGGGACTTGGTGAGATTGGAAGTCGCCGGCCTGGCTTTCTTCCTGATGTCAGAACACGGACGATCGGTCGGCCGTCGTCCGCAGTCCGTTTCAGGAAACTTTCCGGCAGTTTTTGCCGTCGTCCGGGATGCCGGACACTCCGAGCGGTCCGCGTGCTGCTCGGTGGCGGGGTGATAGGTGACACCCCGGGCTGCGCGGGCCCGGGGGTCTGCGTTGTTGGTGCTCGACGACCGCGCTCGCCGAGATGTGCTCCCGTTGGGTTGGGACAGTCGGAGCCGCGCGAGCGGGAGCTGCCGTGGTGGGCATGCTCGGCGGCGGTAGAATTCGAGTTCGAGGGCTCGGGGATTCAGGGCTTGCATCGGCCGTGGCCGACTTCACGCCTCAAAGATTTGACATAATATACAGAGTCGTCGTTATCGGGCGGAGGCCAGGGGCCTCCGAGGCTGCGCAGGTAGTGGCTGCGGTCCGGGACTTCAACCCGGCCCCTGTACGCGTCCCTTTCGGGTATCGCTCCAGGCGTTCCATCGCGCCCGCGCCATAGGTCCATACGCCGATAATTTCGCTACTGTCTACTACGTCGCCTCTTCAAAACATCGCCCGATCGCGAAAAAGTGGGTTGACCCCGGAGACTTTCCATGATCGGGTTGTGAAGTCTTCTCCTTTCGTGTGAGGGAGGCATCTCGGACCCCCTGTCGGCACCATCGCCGGCCGGGGGTTTTCTCTTGCCTCCCCAAGATCGTCGCCCGCTCGATCCGCGAAGTCAACCCCCGCGCCGATTTGGGCTGCTACCCCGTCAGGAATCGATCGCAGCGCCCCCAGTACGGCCCGTGCCACGCGTCCGGGACCGGCAGGCCGCCGAGAGCAAAGCCCGGCGCGGGCACACTGAGCCCGAGGACAGCCCCGGCCCACTCGCCAGCCTCCGACCACACGCGCGAGCCACAGCAGGCTTGCCGGTTCGGACGGCCGTTGCGGTCTCGCCCCGCGATGATGTGCGGAACGATGGCCTCGACTTCGCCGCCGAGCTCGGAGACTTCCTCGCAGAGCGAAGCAATCTCAACCCGCGTGGCTTCGATCTGCGCGTCGGTAGCCCGACCTCGCCCGAATCGGTCCGGGTTCCACCACGTTCCGGTACCGTCGAGCCGTTCGAAGTTGCCCGCGACCTCGATCGCGATGGCATGCCACGGTGCCCGGTCGAGGCGGTTCGTTGCAACGAGACGGGTTTCGAGCGGGTGTTGGCGGTAGCGAACGCCGGTCGGCCCGATGAAGCGATGCGACGTCACCCGGTCCGCCGTCTGCCGCCAACGCGCCTCGGTCCGCTCGACCCCCGGCTGGTGAAGAGACACGACCACGCGGCGCTTCGCGAGCGACACGCGTGGGTACCGAGTCCGCTTCAGCTTGCCCGGCTTGCCGTTCTTGCCCCGGTACCGCGCCTTCGCTGCGCGGCCCTCGAGATCGACCACCTCGAAGTCGGCGATGACCTCTTCGGTCGCGCACCGCTCCGCCTCACATGCTGCGAGGTCGTCGGGGGACTCCGCCTCTCCGGGCTCCCACATTCGAGAGACGTCCGTGGGGTGGAGCAGCGCTGCGAGTCGGGCGGCGAGCAAAGACGCGCCGAGCATCAGCCGTGCCCCCGATCTTCGCCAGCGCGAGCGATTGCGCGGTCGATGCGGTCGTCGATGCTGTCGAGGCGGGTGTTCACCTGCATGATCGAGCGCCGCCAGTTCGCCTCGGCTTCCTTGGCCGCGTCCCACGTCTTCCGCTCGTCTCGAAGCTCCCGCAGCAAGTTCTCTTCGGACTCGAAGTGCGCGCGCTGAGCCTTCGCATCCTCGCGCCACTGGGCGACCGCCTGCTTGAAGGTGTCGACGAACTGTTTTGCGGCCGTGCTCAGTCGCCACGCCGCGACTGCAAGCACGGCACTGAGCCCTCCGTTGCCGACGAGTGAGCCGACATCGAGAGCGTCTGCCGATACCGACTCCACCATGGCCGGTTCTCTCTACTCGTGCGTGGCTGCGATCTCGTCGGCCAGGCGGTCTAGCGAGTGGTCGAGCTGCATTGCGAGCGCGGCTCGTTCAGGCTCGCTCATGTCGTCCGCGCCGGCTCCCTTGGCCGATGCAAGCTGAGCGTCCTCGGCGAGCCGCGTCGCTTCGTCCATCGCCAGGCGCAAGCCCTCGGTCAGCGCCCGGGCGCCGAGGCACTTTGCGGCCGCCTTCGCGTCGCCGGCCTGGGCACACTCGAGAAGCCGCGGGACGTCAACGCGCGCAACGACGCTCTGAAGCGTCGGCCCAACGTTCGAGCCGGCGGCACACCCGGACAGCTCGCATGCCCCCACGCCGAGCGTGAGAGGAACAGCGAGGGCGGAGGCGAGAAGCAGGCAATGAGTTCGGAGTCTGGTCATGGGAGTTTCGTTGTTCGGGTTGGCGTTGCGTTGAAAGGGGCGCGGAGGTCTAGCCGCCCGTGGTCAGGTCACCGTCGAGCACCCACGTATCGGCGCGGATGCAGCGGGCGCGGGCGCGGGCGTACTGCCCGGTGAGCTGGGTGCGGTCGTCGCGAGACAGGACCGTCTGTCCGGGCAGCCCGAGGATCGAGACCGTGCCCGCTCCCTCTTGCATGATGTCGACGGAGAAGCCGGGACCGACGGTGCCCTCGAGCGAGATGAACACGGGCCCTGCGCTGTCCACCACCAGCAGCACGCCGCCGTCGGTCTCCCGGACCTGGTAGTCGGCGGTGATGGTGCGCGCGGCGTTGGTGCCGGTGTAGTCAGCCTTGCGGCCATTGAGGTTTCCGGGGGATGCGTGATTCATGGCTTGCTCTCAGATGGCAGCGAGTTCGACGGGGCGGATGCGGAATCCCAGCTTCGACCCCTGCACGTTTCCGGGCAGCGTGTCGATCGGGGCGTTGGTGGTGTTGGCGGGGAAGCTCGCCTCAAACGGCGTGGTGGGGTCGATTGCGAAGCCCGGGTTCGACGAGAAGGACTCGTACTCGGGTTCGTTGCCCGGCGTGTTGTCGGGGTAGTCCATGGGGTTGGTGTCGGGACCCGCGGGCCCGGGACCGGGGACGTTGGAGAAGCGCACCGTTGCTCCGCCGTTGTCCCGAGCCGCGCTCCAGATGAGTCGCGTTCGATCGATGGGGGCGTGCACAGCCGCCGGCACGTTGCGCCGGTACCAGCCGATCGGCAGACCAGGCCCCGCGGGACCTTGGCCGACGTCGTAGACCAGGTCAGCCGTGTTCGGGTTGAGCAGTGCTCCGCCCTGATAGGCCGCGAGACGGAACGATGCATCGTCGTTTGCCGCGATCTCGACAAAGTCGAGCCCGAGCCCCTCGAGCTGCGGGGGCAGGGCGCCGCCCTGGAGAACGTTTGCAGCGAATGCCGTGGTGAACGCGAGGTCACTCGCGGCCACGTGCACGCCGTATTGGGTCTGTAGCGCCCCGTCTCCTCGCAACGGCAGCGTGCTGTAGATCAGTCGCACGTTGAAGGTGAACGTTGCCGACGTCAGGCTGCCGCCGGCGGGGAAGGTCCCCGGCAGTGCTGCGGCCGGGTTCGGCGGAATCGCGGCGTTGACGTTGAAGATGCCGCCCGGGCTCGTCTCCCAGTCTCCCGCACCGCTGGCGCCCTGGTAGCCGACCTCGGTTGTGGTCCCGGCGGCGCCCACGATGATTGCCTGCAACCGCGTGCTTGCGGGCACCTGAACGAGCGAGGAAGGGAAGAGCGTCAGGTACTGGCCAGTCACCACGGCCGCCGGCCACACCCCGGAGTCCCACAACAGCGGCGTCCCGCCGGGCGCGTTGACCCCTCCGCCGACGTAGAGACCGAACCGCAACGGGTCCACGTACGCGGAGCCGATGTCGACCTGAACCGCGAAGAGGTACGTGTCATCCGCGAACGCGGGCGTCACGAGAGAACAGACGTTCGAGTCCGGCTGCGTGAAAAGGTTGCTCGACGAGACATCCTGCGTGCCGAGCATTCCGCCACCGCCGCCGCCACTCGAGGGCAGGAAGGCCCCCGCGGCGTCGATGTTCGGGTCGGCGATCGTCACGACGTTGTCGACGCGGACGGCGGCCGCAAACACGGTCGCCGCAACCGATCGGAACATGTCGGCGACGGCGTCCATGTCGTTCACCCCCGCGGGCATGTCGACCGCGTGGGGGGTGTATCCGGCCAGCGCAGCGTACAGAGCCGCAGTCGAGAACCCGACGACGCGGCCGTATTGGTCGGTCTGGCGGAAGTAGAAGTAGTGATTCCCCAGCGGTGCGTTGCCGGGCACGGCGATGGTGAGCCCTTGCAGCGAGCCGCCGGCGGAGCCCTCACGGGCTGCCCGCTCCGTCTCGAACATCGCCGAGCCGCCCTGAAAGGTGACTTGCAGCGAGAGCACGGCGGAGGCCGTCCCTCGACCGCCCATCCATCGCCAGAGCCGGCTCACGAGAGCGCCCCCTCCAGAGCCCATGTGCCGGTCTCTCGGCGACGCATGCGTGCCGAGGTCCATTGCTGGGTGAGCTGGGTGGCGCCCGCTGCCGAGTCGATCGACGTCCCCGCTGCGGGGGCGAACACCACCGTCCCTGCGGACACCTGCATCACCTCGGTGAAGTAGCCGGGTCCACAGCTGTCGGCCGGAAGAGTGATGGTCAGCGCTCCGCCGGCGGCGGCGGGGTCCGCTTCGAGCACGCGCCCACCGTCGCTCTCGACCAGCGTGGTGCTCGCCGTGACACTGCGCTCTCGCAGCGCTCCGGTCTGTCCATTCTCGCCGTTGATGTTCCCCATGGGTCTCACGATGTGCTCACTCCGACGTTGTAGTAGGCGTCAGCCCACGCCTTCGCGGCGCCCTTGGCTTCCTCCGTGTCTCGAGCCGTGCCGACTTGCGCGGCGTCGTCCCAGTCGCGACGCGGCCCCTGCCAGACCCACCACGCGGCGTCTCCGGACGGCATCGGCCGCACGACGATCGCGTGCTCGTTGCCGTTGTTCGCCCCCGTGTGCAGGAAGGCGCTCGCGCCTTCGACCGTCGGCGCCGACATGTTGAGGACGCGGGCCGCGACAACCTCTTCTAGCGGCTGCACGCTGAGCAGCTCGCCGGCGAGGATTTTGTCGATGACCGCTTGAACGCGCTCCCGCGTCTTCTCCCACGACTGACCGCGAATCGAGGGGCTCGCGCCCGAGTCGAAGCCGCGTTCCGGGAACGCCCCGTGAAGCGTCAGCCGCATGATGTCGTCGGCCTGCGGAGACTCGACGTCGTGCCCCTTGATGATGGGCGCGGCGTGGGCGATCCACGCGTCGATGTCGGTCACCGACACTGCGCTGCCGTCTCCCGACACGCGGACGCCCCGACGTGTGATCGCGGGTTCCACGGGGACCGACGTCCCCAACGGCCCGCGCAACTGCGACTCCGCCCACGCGCGCGCCTCGGCCTCTGCTTCCTCGCGCGTTGGCCAGTCGAAGCCCTGGCCCTCTTCGAGGCCGTCGATCTCGTCGCGCGACTCAAACACCGTGGTCAGCCACGCGCGCCAATCCCAGTTGCCCTCTTCATCTTGGCCGACGAGCACCGTGTAGGTCAGCACTTCGAACGTGTCGACGTTGTTGAGCGGCACATGTCCGGAGTTTCCGACCGGCGCGGGCGGAGGATTCTTGTTTTCGGCGGAGGCGACAAGCGCCACGGTTGCAAGTGCGAGTAGCCAGAGCATCAGACCTCGGTGAGATGAACGTCCGGTGAGGACGGGTTGGCGATGCCGAACGCGCGGGCGATGTCGTTCGGGGAGACCGGTCGATCGGAGGGGAGGGGGATGCGAGCTTGCAGACGAGCCGGCAAGCACTCGTAGACGAGCTCGGAGCAGATCGTGCCGCGGCGACGGCCACCACCGGAGGTCAGGAACAACGCGAGACCGTCGTACGCCTCGCCGACCCGAGCCCGGGCGCACCCATACGCCTCACGCCCCTCCAGCAGCGGGAGGAAGACGCGAACGTGCCGACGGGCCCCGACGATGTCGGCGAGCGGCCGACGATGCACGCCCTTTCCCGGGCGACAGTCGATGCCCACGTCGACCCCGTCGACGGATTCGCATGCGTCCCAGGCCGCGTGTGAGAAGCCCAGGCCGCCGCTCGCCGTGTCGATCGCCTTCGACATCGCGATGCGGTCGGCTTCGAGGAGAAGAATCGAGACGCTGCACGAGGGGCGCACCTGGGCACGCGCAGTCGCCGAGGTCCGCCCGATCGAGCCGACCGCGAGCAACGCCGCGAAAATCCCAATGATGACCCCATCAAGCATCAGCCGACGACTCTCCCACAGTGGACGAACGGCTTTCGTTTCTTGGCCGTCTTCTTCTTGGCCGTCTTCTTCTTGGCCGTCTTCTTCTTGGCCGTCTTCTTCTTGGCCGTCTTCTTCTTGGCCGTCTTCTTCTTGGCCGTCTTCCTCTTGGCCGTTTTTCTCTTGGCCGTCTTCTTCTTGGCCGTCTTCTTCTTGGCCGTCTTCCTCTTGGCCGTCTTCCTCTTGGCCGTCTTCTTCGCGCGTCGTTTTGTCGTCTTCTTGCTGCGTTTCTTGGTCACGTGACTAGCCTCCCCATGATCACCTGCGGGCGTCTTGGCTTGCGTTGGCGTCTCCTGGCGGCGTGGCGCCCCATCACCCCTGCCGCCTCTTTCACTGTGCATGGCTCCTTCGGCGCTTCGTCCTCGAACGCCTCGACCGGCAGCAAAGGCTGTTCGTCGGCACGTAGCGGCTCTTGAAAACCAGGCCGACCGCGCTCGAGCTCGATCCACTCGGGATCGTACTTACTGCGGCACGCATCGCGCAGTCGCGCCAGCTCGCCTTCGATTCTGGGGTAGTCGCAAAGCATCCCGCCCGACTTTGGGTCCGGATCGCATGCGTAGGCCGGAACCCGGGCGGGGTCCTTTGCCCAACGCGTCCACTCGCGGATTCGGGCCTTCACGTGTTTTCGCTGGGGCGGGGTCAGGCATCCCTTGCGCGCCTCAAACGTGGAGGACAGACGCGAGACCAGCTCCCGCAGATTCTTTTTGTGCTTCTGCGCGTAGTAGAGGTTTGCGACCTCGGGAGCGAGAGACCCGACATCCTCGTCCGTAACTGCGGCCAACGGCTTCCACACGAGGGTTGGCGATTGGGCTGACCTTTGGCCGTACGGTTCGTAGAACGGTGAGAGCGATTCCTCAAGTCGGCGGACCTCGTGCCAATCCACAGCGTCCCAGCGTTTTCGCCGCGGCTGCGCGAACACAAGCGCCAAAGCGCCTTCGATCATCTTCCGCCCAGAGCGTTCGGCTAGGATTTTTCGCCCGGCCGTTGTCTCTGACACGCGACGCCCACGCCTGTCGTTGAGCCCATCCAGGAAGTCGCGCACACCGTCGACCGGGTCCCGAACGTTGTCGAAGAACGCGGCATTCTCCCCGTAGAACTCTCGCGCCGCAGCTTTTCCGCTCGGGTATGTGGCGCGGCTGCCGGACTTCGAAGCAGGCATCAGTCGTCCTCCGTGAGGGCGTTGGCCAGCGACCAGAAAATCCACGTACCGATCGCGAAGTAGAACCCTCGCGCCACGTAGTTGCTGGGCTTCGCGTCTTCGTCGAATGTCATGCGTTCCCCCCACCCATGCCCTGGTACAGCTCGACCAGATCGCGCCTTGGGAACGCGGGTGCCTCAGCCTTGAGCCGAGAGGCGGGCAACCCCACCGCGTTGAGCTGCCGCTTCCATTTGTCGGACTTCTTCGCGATGCGCTCAAGGTCATCCATCGCCGAGGGGAGTCCCCAGCCGGAGCGCAGCGACTCCCACGTGCCGAGGAAGCCCGCGCGCATCGTCAGTCCGCGCGCGAACCCGTACGCCGCCGCCATCGCGAAAGCGGGATCGAAGACGGAGTACGGAGACGCGCACTCGAGCGCCGTACCCTTGAACTGTGCGAGCGCGTAGACGGGGAGAAATGCGAACAAGCCGCCACTGCCAAACGCATACGCGGACTCGGGATGCGGGCAGCTGCCCAGCCACCCGCGGTTTCGGTCGTAGGCTTTGCGGGCAGCGTAAGCCTCTGCGACCTGCAACGACTGACTGGCCTTCGTGTTCGGCCGCGTCCCCGGCGGGAACAGTGCCGCGTCCCCAAGCCCCACGTCGGGCTTCAACCCCGACTCTCCGTATGCAACGAACGTGAGGAAGTCGATCTGCCCCGCCGTCATCCCTCCGCGCTGGCCGAGCTCGCGGACCAGCTTTGCGCCGCCGGGCGGCCGCGTCGACGGCGTGCCGGGGTCGCTCGGCGAGTTCGCCAAGAGCGTCAGCGCGGCGAGCAGCGCGATTCCGATTCCAGCGCGAGCTTTCATCCGATCAAGTCCTGCCCCACGTAGGCCGTGACCCGTTCGGTGAGAGATCCGTACCAAGCCCGCATTGCTGGCCGCCAGCTGTCCACTGGTGCCGTGGCGCACGTGGGGGCGACCTCTTCGAGGATCCTTGCCGCGATGACCTCCGGCTCTGTCACCCCTTCGGTGTCGGTGAGGTAGTCGATGAAGCCCAAGACGGTATTGTCTCGGCCGATCGCGAGTGTTCCTCCGACCGTGTCGGCCTCTTCGGCTCGCGTGTTCACCGTCGCCCAGTCGAAGGGGAAGAACCAACGTCCTTCGGCAACGGCTCCGCACTCCTCGTCGACTTCGATGCCGTTCCCGGCGAAGTCAAAGCCTCCGAACGTTGAGCCACCGGAAGAGTCCCAGAAGCGCCCCCCGTCCTTCTTTTTGCCGTCGGCGGGCACGCTCGATCCACGCCCGCGGGAAGCGAGCACGAGCAGCAGCAGTAGCCAGAGTCCGCTCATCACTTCGACTTGAACCAGAGATAGGCAGCGCCGAGCGCAAGCGCGAGCGTCCCCGCTCCGGCGATGACGGTTTTGGGCTTCGTCGCACTCCCGTGGGTGGGAGGTTCAACCGGCGGCGACGCGCCGGCGCGGGAGATGACCTTGTCGATCTCCTCCATCAAGCACGCGGTCTCGATGCACAGTGACGCGGCGTCGCCGATGTTGCGCGTCGTGTCCTCGTACATAAAGCAGCACGTCCAGATCGAAGGCAGCGCCTCGTACCGCGCGCGCAGCGACTGGAACTGAGCCTCGAGTCCTTCGTATTGCTGACGAAGCTCCCCGGCCTCCGGCGCGGTCGTCTTGAGCCGCTCGAGGTGCGTGAAGGCTCGGAGGCCCAGACGCCGGGCAAGCGCCAACCACTCATCGTAGTCGAAGTGACTTGGAACGAAGCCGGTCTGATTGTCGATCGTCAGGCCACCGTGGGTGACCACCAGGTCCCTGTATGCTTTTGAGCAGCTCACCGCACCACCTCAACTTTCACCTTGTCTCCGCAACCGCGAAGCAGGTTCCCCCTCGTGACGGACTTTGAACGGTCGCGCACGCCGAGATCGAGCACCCACTTGGGGGGGTGCGCCTTTGAGCTCCCGTCGGGCCACGTTCCGCCGCCGATGGCCAGCTTCCCTTCAATGATCGGCGCCAGGTCGACGCCCGGGAGATAGAGGGTCTCGTGGCGATCGCCGCCGCCGCCTCGTCGGACTCCGTTGGTGCGGTCGCTACTCTTGCCGAAGTGCATCTCACGAACGGCCCGCTTTCCCTGGCGAAGTCGCGACAGGTTGTCTGCGTGCTGAGGGAGAAGCCGGATCGCCCGACCACTAAGAGGCGCCGCCCGGGCCTTGTCGCCGTAGCCGTACGTGGTCACGGTCGCGTCGTTCCAGGACTCGCAGGTGATTTTGTCGAGGTAGGCGTACTGACGGGGACCGTCGCTCGAGTAGGCTTTGGCGAACTCGCGTGCGCCATCGTCGGATGCGCCCAAGAACTCTTTGGCAGCTCGGAAGGCCGCGTCTGCGAGCGCTCGTTTTGCGATGCGTAGACCGGTGTCGCCTTTTTCCCCGTCTTGCGCCGGACGCACGACGTAGAAGTGACCGGGCACCGGCCAATCCGTGTTCGTGATTTCGTCGATCGGCGGGTCGACGACTTCCGGCGTAGGCTCGACCGGTTCGACCGGCTCCGGCCCGGGGTCGGGCTGGGGCGGCGGCTTGATTTTGTCGGGCCCCTTGTTGGGCGGTTCTCCCCCTGACCCCGACGCGAACAGGAGCAGCAAGAGCGCGACGATGCCGACTTCCTCGGTCTTCATCCGCCACCTTCGATCGCGCGCGCATCGTCAAGCGTCGCCGCTTGGTACCCCGCCGAGCTGTCATCCTCGAGAACGATTACGACTCGGTACCCGCCGCCGGGCATCGCCCAAATCGAGCGGCGCACGCCGGACGGCAGCATCGACGCTTCGACGAACGTGTCCGCCTCGGAGACCGGGGCTCCGAAGAAGTACAGGGCTCGAAGCAACGCGGTTCGGGCGACATCCAAATCGTCGAAGCGGAGGTTGCCGCCAGGGTCGTCGATGCGGTGGTCGTAGCGCCACGTCGCGACGTAGTCGCCGTCCCGGATCGCCACGCCCCCTTCCGCGTAGGGGGTCATCGCATCGGTGCACTCGGCGATGAACTTGTTTCGTTTGAGGAGACGATCCAGTTCCTTTTTGGTCGCGTCGTACTTCGCGCGGTCATCGACCGGAAGTGCGCCGACGTCCTTGCGGTCCCACTCCTCTCCCGCCGGCCACGACACCGCGGGGTAGAGCTCGCGCAGCAGAAGCGGAAGCATGCCGTCGACGAAGTGCCCCGCGGCTACGAGCGCGCAGACCCGCTCCCGGAGTTTTTTCGGGTCGGGCGTCGGGGGAGGGGGGAGTTTCTTCGCACCGCTGCGACGCGATCCGGACATACCGAGGAGAAGCACGAAGAGTAGGGCGAGCATCAGGTGTCCATTTCCTCAGTGACGTCCTTCACGCCTTCGGGCGTGACGACGAGCGCGTGCCAGTACCCCTCCGGGGCGTGCGGGTGATGCCGCGGCTCGAGCACCACGCGGTGCTGGACCTCTGCCGTCTGGGGGTCCGCTCCGTTCCAGAGCGCCAGAGCCCTCTCACGGCCTGCGTAGTACGCCGCCGCAGACTGGCAAGATGCAGCCCCCCTGGTGAGGACGTCTCGAGCGCCCACGATTTCAGTCACCGCGGCGGGCTCGTCGGGGAGATGGCGAATCTCCGCGCACCCAAGACAGCAGGGGGGCTCCCTCCCGGCTTGCCATTCCTCGAAGAAGTAGCCCACATTTCCGCGGGTCACCTCTTCGATCGCAGCTTCCAAGAACGCCTGAGAGGGCGCTTCTTCGCTGCGCAAGCGGACTCCATAGAGCATCGAGAGGGCCTCCTAGAACGTGGACTGGACTCGGCGGATCTGAAGGGACGCGGTGCCTTGCGAGATGCCGCCGCCGCTGCCGTGCACGCGAAGCTGCGCACCGGCAGCCCCTGCCGCGATGCCTGCCCGAATGTCGGCGTTGCTCACCGATACAAGGCTGGTCAGGGCACACGAGGCGCCGTTGCCCGCCGCATCTTGCCCCTCGGTCACGTCGACGTCTCGCGTCCCCGCGGTGCCGAAGTTCGGAGGGTTGGTCAACGCGAAGGCGTCGCAGTTGACCGTGATGCCCGTGATCAGGGTTCCGTTGGCCGTGTTGTTGCCGCGCAGCTGCACGGCGTACAGGCCCGCGCGACTCACCGTCACGATCGTTCCGTTGTCGGCCGTGGTCACTTGCGCGAGGCCGGTCCCCATCGGGGAGCCGGTCCCCACGAACCGCATCACGGTGGTGTCGACCGCTCCGTAAAGCGCGGCATCCAGGCCGGCAGAGAAGAGCAACGAGGCGAGGAAGGTCCCGGGGTTGAGCTGAGCTTGAAGGTTGTTCATGGCGCGATGGTCCAGGTGATGGCGAAGATTCGGACTGCGGGGTCGGCAGCGACGCTCAGATGCGTTGCGGCGGGTACGCGCAGGGATTCATCGGAGGGGGCAAACGACCCAACGGTGAGCGATGACGCCAGGACTGCGGGGTCTCCCACGTGCCATGTCCAGGCGCCCGGGGCCGCGAGGTCGGCAGGTGACACCAAGACCGATTTTGCGGCGCGCGGGACCGGTACCGATGTCACGGTGTTTGCCGGCGCCACAACGTACTGAGTCAGCGTCGCGGTCTTGGCCCCGATCGGAGCCTGGATGCCTTCGATGGCGACACCCAAGAGGTCGTCGACGGCAATCTGTCCAGCGGGGACCTCGAGCGAAGACGTCGAGCGGACCTCATCGACGGTCACCGGCACGAGGGCAGCGACGCTCAGAGACTGGGCGTAGAGCTCGATCGTCTGGTCCGCGTCGATGACGATCGGCTGTTTGCCGACCGCCATCCCTGCGACTTGGATTGCAAGCTTCGCCATGGGCCGACTCGTCCCGTCCGCCACGCGAGACGCCGCAAGGGGAGCCAAGGCGTTGTTGGCGTCGAAGCGTTGCACCGACCAGCCGCGACCTGATACGAGCCAGAGCCGCGGGCAGTCGTGCTGTACACCCCACGTGGCCGGAACGGTCTTGCCGTAGCTGGGCCACGTCAACGGTGCCGCGGGGTCCCCGTACGAGCCGAAGACGTGGATGCGCTCGCGCGATGACCCGCACGTTGAACGCCCGACGTCTTCGGTCTTCTCCATGGTAACGAGGCCCCTGATGGCTCCTAGGGGCGGTAGCGCGGCTGGGTTGAATCGGCGATGCCGGCGGGTACGCTGTTCGCCCCGTTTCCGTACAACGACACCGAGAGCAAGACGTCCGTGGTGTTCGGAATGCCAAGGGCGATTCCGTGGACCTTGAGCTGGTTGGTGTTGCTCTCTCGAGAGATCCACCCCCAGCCCACGGGGACGGCGTAGCCGTCGGGGTCGATCCAATCGTCCGACCACCAGCCGTCGATACGATCGCCCGCGGCTGCGGGAGCCGTCGGGGTGATGTTGTTCACCGACTCTTGCGGGGTCTCGTTGATCGTCACGCCCGTGAAGAACACACGGTGGCTCAGGTCGCTGTTCGACAGGTCGGTGATGACACACCGAACGCCAAGCGGCTGAAACCAAGTGACCCGCGTGGGCTCGATGATGATGCTGAACGGCTGGCCGCCGGTGACAACCTGGGTTGCGCCGACACGCGACACATCACAGGTGCGTCCGGGGCGGATGCAACCGGGGACCACAGGAGGACTCGGGCAGTTGCTCGAACCGGGCGGGGGAGTCGCGGTGCGAGGCGTGCAGCCTCCACCGATGCCGAACCGGGCACGCGGCGCTGCGCCGCGGTGCTGCAAACGGATCGCCTCTTGGACGTTGGGGGACAGTGCTTCTTGGATGAGTCTCATGGCTGTGTGCTCCGTGAACCCACGCTTGTTGCCCCGGCCGTGGGGTCCGGGAGGGTCGCCTTGGTCCCCCGGTGCGACGTCCGGGAACTTCTGAATGTGCGCGCGAGCGGCTAGCTGCCGCCGAGGAATCCGCCGAGCTCGAAGTTCGTCCCGATGTCTTTGCCGATCTTGTAGAGCCCGATCACCGCGGCGGCGGAGCCGGCCTCGCGAAGCTTTCCGCTCTTTTTCGTGGCCAGGTAGTAGCCGAGGCCCGCTTGGACGTACGAGAACTTCAACGGCCCGATACCGTCGGTGACCAGGCTCATCCCCTGTTTTTCGGCGAACCCCTCGGCCGCTCCCATCGCAAAACCGGCGATGAACTCTTGTAGTTGCATCTTTTCGGCCCGCTTCTTGGCGGACTGACGGGCGGCCTTCTCTTCGAACTTCTTGATCGACGACATCTGAAACCTGCGTTTGGGGCCTCGGGCATGTCGCCGGGCCAACGCAAACACCATGCGACCCAACTTTATGGACCGTCCACCATGATAGGTGGTGCGTTGCCTTGTTTTTTGGTGCATTTTTGGGGTCCGAGATGTCGACCTACGGCCGCTGCGGCGCCGTTTTCGAAGGGAGAAGAGGCAACCCCGAACCCAAAATCGAACCCAAACGAGTACCCAAGACAGAAGACAAGCCATGTCTACCGCTGAAAGCTGGACCTTACTGACCGACGCCGAAGACGGCGCCTCGTCTCTCGACCGTTTCCTTGCCGCGCGAGTTGCGGCGAAGCTGAGGACGAAATGGACCTACACCGAGCGATGCACGATCGAGTTCAAGAGCGGGCCGCACTGGCGAGAGACCGGACGCGGGATCGCGATGCCGGACAAGCGAGAGAACGTGTCGCCTGAGGGAGGCGCGGCCGCATTGGTCGCGATGGCTCACGAGGTCTACGACAGGCACGATGGGAAGCGAGTCGTCCGCGTTGTTGCCCTTGGAGAGAGTCAGTCCGGGGAGACGTCGAAGATCCTTTGGGTGCATCAGCTCGACTTCAACGACCACGACGACGACGAAATTGCGCAGCTCGACCCCAGGAAGGCCGCAACGCAGTCGAAGCTTGTCGAGGACGCCGCCGACAAGGACGTTCTACGGCGCGCTGCGGAAGACGCTCACGGGCATTGGAAAGAGGCGGTCGAGCTCGTGCACAAGGTCGTACGGCAGACCGTCGAACTGAGCAGCCAGCTTGCCGACAACAACGCCGGCCTGGTTGAGGCGATGCGGCTCGACAACCAAGAAAAACGAGAAGCCCGCGAACACGCGGAACGCATGGCATCGGACGAGCGCAACGCAGCCCGAACGGACCTCCTGTTCCAGAAGCTGATTGGTGTGGGAGAGGGCATCTTGGAGGACTACCTGCGATCGAAGATGGGCGTCCCGTCGGGAGCGTTTGAGGGGACGTATTCTTCTCGGCTCAAGACCATTTTCGACAAGGTGCCCGCGGACAAGAGGGACGCATGCAAGGAGATCCTTGGCGATGAGGTCTGGGAGATTTTGCAGGATGCGGCCGGGGGAGTT
>Ga0180432_10002965_pt1 | contig 24871 bp, 22 predicted proteins | sample SS_ome_10_FD_132414 | JGI IMG/M metagenome (GOLD analysis project Ga0180432, IMG submission 132414) | Hypersaline lake sediment archaeal communities from the Salton Sea, California, USA - SS_1_MS_2 metaG | ecosystem: Environmental > Aquatic > Non-marine Saline and Alkaline > Hypersaline >... | reverse complement strand
TGCCGGTCGACCGGCTGGGGTTCGATCACGAGTTCATCGGAAGGGGTGAGGGTGACCCGGGCCTCGAAATCGCGCAGGGTGACCGAGATCGTCCGGCCCCAGTACCCGTCCGACGGGTTCCCGAGCAGTCCCGCCCGGGCGTACGCCCGCGTTTCAATGGTCATCGCTTCCCCGATTCCGTGCCGGTTTGGAGTCGAGATTCAGATGCGGTCTGTGTTCGGATATGATACTAAACACAAGTGGGTACTCTGAAAGGAGATCCTCATGAGGAAGAAGATCGCATTCGTCGCGGCTCTGGCAGTTCTTCTGTCGGCCTGTACCGGATCCTTCACGCTCACGGGGAAGGTCTATCAGTTCAACCGTGATATAGATGATCAGTGGATGGAGGAAGTCGTCTTTCTCGGTCTCTGTATCATCCCGGTCTATGAAATCGCACTCATCGCCGATGCCGTCATCTTCAACAGCGTGGAATTCTGGACCGGGGAGAACCTGATCGCCGATGCCGGCCAGGCCGCTCAATCGGTGTGGGTGAAGGTTGAGGATCAGGAGGCGACTATTATTCATCTCGAAGACGGTCGGGTTCGGGTCGAGACTCCGACCGGCGGTTTCATCCTCGCCCGTTCGGATGAAGGGGTGACCGCGGTCAGTCTCGATGGCACGGTCCGGCACCGGACGGTCAGGAACGCTGACGGTACGGTTTCGATCTATGATCAGGCGGGGACGCTGATCCGGACCTTCAGGCCGGGAGAGATCATCCTGCCGCTCCGGTAACCGGCCCTTCCGGCTTCCGGACGGTCCAAGTCGTGAGTCTCATCGGTCGCATCATCGCGACCGGGATGGCGTTCCTGCCGGGCATCCTCAGAAACGGGGGAGGGGATCGAGGGCAGCGGTGAGACGGGCCGGGAAAGTGTCTGCCTGATCCCGGCCGAACATCTCCGTCAGGGAGGTCATGAAAGCGGTGTGGGAGCGTCCGCGGCGGTATTCGGGTTCACGCGGCGGATGCTTGAGCCAGCGTTCGACCTTTCCGAGGTCGGGATCGACCAGAAGAGTGGTGGTGTAATAGAGCAGGCCCGGGGCACGCCAGATGCACGATCCGCCCAGTTTGCGACCCTCCAGGGCCAGATCGCTCGAACCGGCGCGCTCGACGCCCGGTACCTCGATCCGTTCCAACCCCTCGATCAACCAGTCGGTGAGCCGGTCGTAGGCTTCCCGGATGCGGGTCAGACCGGGCAGGGGCAGGACGACCGAGATGATGAGGTTGCCGGGATCGAGTATGACCGCGCAGCCGCCCCCCCGCCGGCGCTCGATCCGCACACCGTCGGCAGCCACGGCCTCGAGGTGCAGCTCTTCGGCGGGCCGGCTGCCGCGGCCGAGCACGACCGCGGTGTCGGAGTGTTCGATCAGACGTACCCGGGGACCTGAGTCGGCGCGTACCGCCGCGATCAGGTCCTCGTCGAGATCCCAGGCGCCGATATGCAATTCGTCCGGGTCCAGAGTCGAGTCCCTCTCCATCGGTTCAGCGGGAGCGGAAAGGGGTCGCCGATCAGGTCTTTGTCGCCGGCGGGATGTGGATCGGCTGACCGGCCGTGACCTCGGCGGCCTCCATGACCGCTTCAGACAGGGTCGGGTGGGGGTGGATGGTGACCATCAGATCCTCCAGGGTGGCTCCCATCTCGATCGCCAGGGTGCCCTCGGCGATCAGTTCCGAGGCGTGCGGTCCCACCATGCCGACCCCCAGCACGAGCCCGCTCCCCGGCTCGGCCACGATCTTCACCAGTCCCTCGGTCCGGCCCATGGTCCGGGCCCGGCCCAGGGCGCGCAGGGGGAAGCGGCCGATCGCGACCTCGATCCCCCGCTCTTCGGCTTCCCGTTCGGTCAGGCCGCTCCAGGCGATCTCGGGATCGGTGAAGACCACCGCCGGGATGGCCCGGTTGTCGAAGGCCGAGGCATGACCGGCGATCACTTCGGCGGCCACTTTGCCCTCCCGGCTGGCCTTGTGGGCCAGCATTGGACCGGGAGCCACATCGCCGATGGCCCAGATGTTCTCTTCGGCCGTCCGCAGTTCTTCTGAAACCGGGATCCGCCCTCCGGCATCGACCTCGATGGCGGTGTTTTCCAGCCCCAGGTCGTCGGTGTTGGGCCGGCGGCCGATGGCGACCAGAACCCGGTCGAAGGTCTGCGTGCGGGTCTCGCCCTCCCGTTCGATCTCGACTCTGAACTCGCCGTCGCCGTACTCCACCCCGGTCACCTTCGAGTCGGTCAGGATGGCCTCGAAGCGGTCGGTGACCCGCTTGACCATGACCTCGACCAGATCGAAATCGGCCCCGGAGAGCAGGCGGGGGTTGAAATCCACCATCGTCACCGCCGAGCCGAGACCGGCGTACACGAGCCCCATCTCCAGCCCGATGTAGCCCCCGCCGACCACGAGCAGCGAGCCGGGGATCTCGGGCAGCAGCAGGGCCTCGGCCGAACTCCAGACCGGCTTCTCATACGCCGGGGGCAGTTCGTTGATGCGCGACCCCGTGGCGATGATGGCCCGTGAGAACTCCACCGTGCCCGCCCCCTCGATCGCCAGGGTGCGGTTGTCGGCGAACCGGGCCCGGCCGTGGATGACCTCGATGCCGCGCTTCTTGACGAGCGAGTTGACCCCGCCGGTCAGCGTTGTGACCACCTTTTGCGACCAGGCCAACAGTTTCTCCCGGTCCACCTCGATCGAACCGAAGGACAGGCCCATGGCGCCGGCCTCTCGGGCCGAGGTGATCAGCTCCACGGCGTTGATGAGGGTTTTCGACGGAATGCACCCTTCGGTCAGGCAGACCCCGCCCAGTTCCTCCCGCTCCTCGATGAGGGTGACTTCCAGGCCCAGGTCGGCGGCGCGCAGGGCGGCCACATAGCCGCCGGGACCGCCGCCGATGATGGCCAGTTCGGTTTCCTGGTTCAGCTGTCCCATGACCATGGTTCAGGCCTCCAGAAGGAGCAGGCTCGGATCGGAGAGATGACGGATCATCTCGGTCACGAAGCGGGCCGCATCGGCGCCGTCGGCCACGCGGTGATCGAAAGCCAGGGTGAGGGGCAGGATTGTGCGGATCACGATCTCGCCGTCGCGTACAACCGGTTTCTCCTGTGCCCGGCCCATGCCCAGGATCGCCACCTCGGGGTAGTTGATGGTGGGGATCAAGGCCGTGCCCCCCAGCGGCCCGACGTTGGTGATGGTGAACGTGCCGCCGCGCAGATCCTCGATGGTCAGTTCGTTGGCCCGGGCCCGGTCGGCGACGTCGTTCAGGTCGGCGGTGATCTGCGAGATGCTCTTGCAGTCCACCTTGCGGACCACCGGCACGATCAGGCCGCGCCCGGTGTCCACGGCGATGCCGATGTTGTAGTACTTCTTGTAGACGATTTTCTCCCGGAAGGGATCGAGACTGGCATTGAAAGAGGGGGTCGCCTTCAAGCCCGCCGCCACGGCCTTCATGACAAAAGGGAGCAGGGTCAGTTTGGGCTCGTCGGGGCCGCGGCGGGCCTTTTCGCGCGCGCGGAATTCCTCGAGCAGGGTCACGTCGGCCTCGTCCATGTGGGCCACGTGCGGCACCAGGATCATCGAGGTGACCATCTTGTGGGCCACCTTGCGGCGGATCGAGCGCAGATCCTCTTCCTCGATCTCGCCCCACTGACCGAAGTCGGGCAGGGGTTCGATGTCGAGGAAGGGGATGGCGCTGGCGGCCGTGGCCGCCATTTCGATCTCGGCCCGCTGCTCGCCCGATTCGGGGATCTCGAAGGCTCCCGCCGCCGGCACCAGGCCCTCGGCGAAAGCGCGCACATCCTCCGGGGTGACCCGGCCCCCCGGGCCGGTCCCCTGCACGGCGTTGATGTCCACCTCCAGCTCCCGGGCCAGTCGGCGGGTGGCCGGGGCGGCGGGCACCGGACCGGCAACGGGGACGACGGCGGGGGCATCTACCGCCGGTTCGGGTACGGGCGTTTCCTTTTCGGGGACCGGTGCGGCGGCTTCGGCTATTTCTGCTTCGACCTCCGGTCCGGCTTCGGCTGCGGCTTCGGGCTCGGCCGCAGCGGCGGGGGCCCCGGCTCCGTCGCCGATCACCGCCACCACGTCGCCCACATTGATGATGTCCCCCACCGCCCCGGCCAGACGCACGACCGTGCCGGCGGCGGGCGACGGGATCGTCACCGCCGCCTTGTCGGTCTCCACTTCGACCAGAGGGGCGTCCTCAGCGATCGCCTCACCTTCGGCGACATGCCATTTCAGGATCTCCCCCTCGCGGATCCCTTCGCCGAGATCGGGCAGTTTGAACTCGTACACCATGGCCTCCTGCTCGTTCGGGCGGTCCGGAGCCGGGCTCCGAGCGCCTCAGAAATCGAGGGTTGTCTCCAGCCCGCGCCGGATGCGGCCGGTCTCGGGCAGGTAGGAGAGTTCTCGTCCGAAGTACGGGGTCACGACATCGTATCCGGTGATACGCTCGACCGGCGCTTCGAGCCAGAGCAGAGCGTGATCGTTGACCCGGGCGGTGATCTCCGAGGAAATCCCGAGGGTGCGCGGGGCTTCCTGAACCACCACCAGCCGGCCGGTCTTCTTCACGCTCTCGAGGATCGCATCGCTGTCCATCGGGGCGATGGTGAGCAGGTCGATGACCTCTATCGATACCCCCCGCTCGGCGGCCACCGCTTCGGCCGCATCGAGGGTCGGTTTGCGCATCGCGCCCCATGTTACCACACTCAGGTCGTTTCCTGCCTGCACGATCTCGGCCCGGCCGATGTCGGCTGCCTCTTCGGCTTCGGGGACCTCTTCCTTCCAGGCCCGGTAGGAGTGTTTGGGTTCCATGAAGACGACCGGATCGGGATCGCGGATGGCCGCGACGATCAGGGCCCGGGCGTTGCGTGGGGTCGAAGGGATCAGGACCTTGACCCCGGGCAGGTGGGCCCAGGTTGCCTCGCGGCTTTCGGAGTGGTGCTCCAGCGCCCGCACCCCGCCCCCGTAGGGCATCCGGACCACCAGTGGCACCTCGACCTGGCCGAGGGTGCGCTGGCGCAGCCGGCTGGCGTGACCTTCAAGCTGGGCGAACATGAGGTAGCTGAAGCCCGAAAACTGCATCTCGGCTACCGGGCGCAGGCCAGCCATGGCCATGCCGATGGCGGTGCCCAGGATCCCCGACTCGGCCAGCGGTGTGTCGAGCACCCTCTCGGCGTCGAAGCGGTCATAGAGGCCGTCGGTGACCCGGAAGACCCCCCCGTCCACGCCGACGTCCTCCCCCAGGATGACGACGCTGTCGTCCCGGGCCATTTCCTGCTCCAGCCCCAGATTGATTGCCTGGACCATGTTCAGCTTAGGCATCGTCGGTCTCCTCGCTCAGGTGGGCCGCAAACTCCCGGCGCTGGCGCTCGATCTCGGGGTGAGAGGTGCCGTAGACATGGTCGAAAAGGCGCTTGGGGTCGAAATCGGTCCGGGCTTCGAACTCGGTCACCACGGCGTCGATCTCGGCCTTGAGCTCGGCCTCGAGGGCGGTCTGCTTCTCCTCATTCCACAATCCCTTGCCCTCCAGGTAGCGGCGGAAGCGGGGCAGGGGTTCGTTGGCCCAGGCGGCCTCTTCCTCCGCCTCGGAGCGGTACTTCTTCGGATCGTCGGCCGTGGTGTGCATCAGCAGGCGGTAGGTGACGGCTTCTATCAGGGTCGGGCCCTCGCCCGCTTTGGCGCGCTCCAGGGCCTGGCGGGCGGCCACGTAGGTGGCCAGCACGTCGTTGCCGTCGACCTGGATGCCGTGGATGCCGGCCGCGATCGCCTTCTGGGCGATGGTGGCCGCCGCAGTCTGCTTCGAGCGGGGAACCGATATGGCCCACTGGTTGTTCTGGGCCACGAAGACGACCGGGGCCTGCCACACCCCGGCGAAATTCATGGCTTCGTAGACATCGCCCTGCGAGGAACCGCCGTCCCCGAAGAAGGTCACGACGGCCGTGTCCTTCTCGCCCCGGTACTTCATGGCCCAGGCGATCCCGGCTGCGTGCAGGGCCTGCGAGCCCACGATGATCGAGATCGGGGTGATCCTGTCCACCCCCTCGGGCAGGACATTGCCCTCCTCGTAGCCGTTGTGGAAGAGCAGGGCGTTCACCGCCGGTTCGCCCCGTACCAGACGCGCTCCCAGTTCGCGGAAGGCCGTGACCAGCCAGTCACTCTCGCCCATGGCGAAAGCCGGGCCCACGACCGCGGCCTCCTGCCCCGTACAGGGACCGAAGGTCCCGATCCGGCCCTGGCGCTGCAGGTTCAGCATGCGGGCGTCGAGCTGGCGGGCCCGCATCATGGCCCGGTACATCTCGATCAGGGTCTCGTCATCCAGATCGGGTTCCAGGTCGGGATCGGCCCGGCCCTCGGCATCCAGAATCTGCAGGTGTTGGACCGTGAAGCTCTCGAGTTCGGTCAGTGGCATTGTTCTCTCCTCGTCGGCGCGGTAGGCGTCGGCGTTTCAACAGGGCTAACAGGCACCCTCTTCGAGTTCCTCGATCTGATGAGCGACGTCGGCGATCGTCGTCCCGGCCAGAACCTCTTCCATGGCCTGCCGGGCCCGCCCGAAGACATCGAGCAGAACGTCCTGAATGTGCCGGCCGCACATGCACTCGTCGCTGGGCGGCTGGTTGTGCAGGGGAAACAAACCCCCGTTCTCCATCAGGTGGTAGACCTCGAGCAGGGAGATCTCCCGCGCTGGCCGGGCCAGGATCGAACCGCCTCCGGCGCCGGGGTGGGTCTCCACCAGCCCCGCCTTGCCCAGTATGCCCAGGATCCGGCGAATCACGACTGGGTTGGTGTTCACGCTCCGGGCGATCGTCTCCGACGTTTTCGGCACGCTGTCCCCCAAAGCGAGCATGCCCAGGACATGGACCGCGACGGTGAATCGGCTTGAATGACTCATTAATTAGCCCTCCTAATTGTCACTAATATAGTTACAGTTGCGGTCGTTGTCCAGTCCGACCGCAGAGAAAGTGCGATCGCCAGCTCGAATCTTTTCTTCCGACACCGAGCAATGCGTCCTGCCGCTCGAAGACGGCCCGCAGATATGAGTCCCGGGCGGGCCGGCCGGATCAATCCGAAGCAGGTCCAGAAGGCGGAGTGAATACGTCCCGTATCGGCTCGGGAGTTGAATGAGGCGGACCTGATCATTCGGCCTCCTCATATTCTGCTTGCCCGAATATTTGTAACAGAACATATTACAGATAACCCGGCATGTGAAAGCGTATGCACGACAGTTGAGAGCAGGTGCACCGACCGGCACGTGAGAGCGGGTGCACCGACCGATGGTACCCCGACCGAAAGGGATACGACGATGGCCCACGAACTTCCGGCTCTGCCCTACGAGTACGACGCTCTGGAACCCCATATCGACGCCCGCACGATGGAGATCCACCACACGAAACACCACGGCGGGTACGTGACCAAGCTCAACGCCGCCCTGGAAGGGCACGCTGATCTCGAAGCGAAGGATCTGGCCGGCCTGCTGGCCGATCTGGACGCTGTTCCCGAGACGATCCGCACCGCCGTGCGCAACAATGGCGGCGGCCACGCCAACCACTCTCTGTTCTGGACGATCATGGATCCCGACGGGGGCGGTGAGCCGGCTGGGGAGCTGGCCCAAGCCATTACCGCCACCTTCGGTTCCTTCGCGGCTTTCACCGAGGAGTTCTCAGGCGCCGCCGCCACCCGTTTCGGCAGCGGTTGGGCCTGGCTGGTGGTGGATGCGGAGGGGGCCCTGAAGGTCTACTCGACCCCCAACCAGGACTCGCCCCTCATGCAGGGCGACACCCCGATTCTGGGACTCGATGTCTGGGAGCACGCCTACTACCTGCACTATCAGAACCGCCGCCCCGAGTACATCGAGGCCTTCTGGAACGTGGTCGACTGGAACCGGGTGGCGGCCAACTACGACGCCGCCAGGTAGACCGGACGACACCAGGTCACTGATCGAACGACAGTGTATTCCTGCGGCGGATTTCGGGCGGGAGAGCTGCCGGCGGCGCCGGCGGCTCACCCGCCTCTGAGTCTGTGCAGGCGGGCCCGGATCTCATCCGGCTCGGAGTGCGGGTTGTTTCTGAGCAGAGTTTCGTATTCCCGGATCGCGGCCGGGGTATCCTCGATCCGCTCGTAGTACTCGGCCAGGGCCTGGCGGGCGTCGAACCAGTAGGGATCGATCTCGAGCGCCCGGCGGAAGGCCGCTGCGCTCTCTTCGTACCGCCTGACCCGGCGCAGGGCCCGACCCCACGACGTCTGTACCAGCGGATCGGCGGGGGCGGATTCGACCGCCCGCCGATAATACTCGACTGCCTGATCGTCATGCTCGTGATTGAAGGCGAAACGGCCCATTTCCATCAGGGTCAGGGTGTGATAGGGATCGTTCGCCAGAGCCTCGTTCCACGCTCCCAGGATTCTTTCGGTCGATTTGTCTTCTTCGCGCGCCCTGACTCCGCGCAGGTAATAGCCATCGGCCGGACTCAGTTCGATCAACTCGTCGATCAGCTTGTCCGCCTTCCGTTTGTCTCCGCCCAGAAGGCGCGGGACCATGTAGTAAAACGCCGCCAGGATGGCCCGGCTCTCGACGTGCCGGGGATCGAGCTCGAGAGCCCGTTCGAGGTCCCGTTTCAACCGTCCGGCGGTGAAGAAGAGCGAGACGTTGCTGGCCGAACGTCCCCGTGTTTCGACCCAGCCCCTCAGCAGGGGAGCGGTCTCCCGTCCCAGATCTATCGCCCTCCGGTACGCCTCGGCGGCGCCCTCGAAGTCCCAGCGGCCCTGCCGGGCCCGGCCGAGCAGTTCCCATACCTCGGCGTCGTTCCGATCCCGGTTGATGAGCTCCCGCGCGGTTTCTTCGGCCTGTTCGTAGGCCCGGCTGTCGATCAGGCGGTAGAGTGCGGCTGTGTCCTGATCCTGTGTCGGGATCCGGGCTGTGGCACGGACCGGGCTGAGAGCCAGAACCACGATCAGCACGGGGGCGCAGAGATGCCCCGATGTCCGTCGCCGCCTGCGTTGATTCACCGGCACGTCCTCTCTGCATGAGCAGGGAACTCGCGCGGGGTCGACACGTTCATATCGGTGCCCGTATAGTGAAACGGACCGACTCTCCCGAGCGTTCCCGGACTGCGGTTCCCCGGTTGCTCTCCGGGACTGCGAAGGCTACCGGGACGCCTGCCGGGAGTCAACCGGAAGGACCCGATGAGCGACTGGCAGCGACGCATACGCGAACCCCGGATCTGGTTCCTCGCCCTGCTTGGGCTCGGCTCCCTCATCCTTCTGCTCTGGTTCTCCCGGGCTCTGGTACCGCTCTTCGGTGCCATGGTGGTCGGTTATCTGCTCGATCCGCTGGTCGTCGGACTCGAGAAGCGCAAGGTGCCTCACCTGCTGGCCATCGTTCTCGTCATGCTGGGCAGTATTCTTCTGGTCGGACTCATTCTCTTTGCCATCATCCCCACCCTGGTGGAGCAGATCAACGCTCTGGCCAACGAGGTGCCCGACCTCATCGCCCAGGCCGAGCAGTGGGTCGCCGATCTGCAGACCCGCATGCCCGAGGCATTCTCGGGCGCGCCGCTGCAGCGGTTCCTCGAACGACTCTCGGTCACCCTCGAGAATCTGCTCGGCAATCTCATCACCTGGTTGCTGGCTCTGGCGGGAGGGACGCTCGAAGGGGTGGTGTACGCCATCATCATTGCCTTTATCGTCTTTTTCCTGCTCAAGGACAAAGACGAGATCTGGGCCTATATCGTCAAGACTCTGCCCTTCCTGAAAGATCGCACGGTACAGGATGTGCTGGCCGATATCGACCGTCACATGGGCATGTTCCTCAAGGGCAAGTTCATCGTCGTCTTCCTTCTCTTCCTCTCGTCCACCCTGGTCTTCTGGCTCATCCGGCTCGATTTCTTCCTTCTGCTCGGGATCCTCACCGGTCTCTCCACGCTGGTGCCGTGGGTGGGAGCGTTCGTGGTCGGGATCGTGGTGGTAGCGGTCGGACTGCTGCAGTGGGGCCTGGGTGGTGCCCTCTGGACGCTTTGTGTATATCTGGTGGTTCAGATCGTAGACGCAAACCTCATGACACCCGTCATTATCGGCAGGGAGACGCACATCCACCCGATCGGGATCGTTGCTGCGATCCTGATCTGCGGAAGCCTCTGGGGCTTCTGGGGCGTCGTCTTCGCGGTCCCGGCCGCCGTGGTGGTCAAGAGCATGATGGAAGTGCTCTACTTTCCCTCCCTGGCCCGGGCTGACAGCGGGAGCGGATCCGACCAGGAATCGAAGCGGGATAGCGGATGAAATCGAGCCCATTCACAGACTTTCGCGGCCTGCGAGCAATCGCCCGGTTCCCGGCGGCCCGGCCGCTTCCCTGTTTCCCGCTGCTTTTCTTTCTCCTTCTCCTCTTCGGCCACGTTCCCCTGGACGCCCGGGCGCAGATGCCGGTCCGCGGGCCGGCTCCCTTCGCCGCCACGGTCGGTAACGCCTGGATCCTGCCGGGTGGAAACCTGGCCCTGAAGGATGCTGATGACGGTCGCTATGCCACCGCCGGCACAGCCTTCGTACAGCGTCTGATGTGGGCGCCGGGGCGCATCTGGGGGCTGATCCTGCAGGCTGCTTTCCCGACCTTCGGGGTGGATGCCGAAGCGGTTCAGGCCGATTACGGTTCATCACCGCCCATTGTCGACGGCGCCAACACGATCTCATCCTGGTCGCTGGGGCTCCGTCTGCGGGGAGGGCGGTCATGGCGGCGCGGACCTTACGCAGAAGCGGCTCTGGAACGGAATCGGGCCAGTCTCGAGGTCCGCCAGGAGGGCGAGTCGGCGGATTCGATCACGTTCGACCGGGAAACCGGCTGGATGGTCGGAGCCGGCTGGGTTCTGCCGGTCGGGCCGACGTTTTCAATCGATGGCGCCCTGGCCCTGCACCGCTACACCGAAGATTACTTCATCACCCGCTGGACCGCTTTCCGGATCATGGCGGTATTCACCTTTGGAGGTTCCCGTTGACGGTATCACATCAGTCTCTGTCTCACTGCCCCCGAAGACCCCGGCGGATCGGCCTTGGTACCGCCGGTCTCATCGGGGTGCTCCTGCTCGGAGCCGCTCCACAGGCCGGGGCTCAGAACGTCCGGATCCTGGCGCCCGAGAATGAAACTCTCGAACGCTCGGCGGTCTTTCAGCTCGGGTTCGGTGTCACCATTCCCCTGGCGCACCTGAGTGCGACCGACGACGCCATGGTCATGAACGCCAGCGGGGACATTACCCATATCGGCGACGGGTACGCCCGGTCGGGAACGAATCTCTGTCTACGGGTGTACATTCCCCTGACGAAGAAGATCGATCTGGCCGCCGATCTTACCCTGCCCCGGTTCAAGCTCGATCAGACCGAGTTCAGACGGGATTCCAGCATTCACATCACCAATCCCGACTACTACGGCCGGGCGCTCGGGCTGGGCGCGCGCTATATCGTCCTGAACCGGAACTGGGGTCGGGCTTTCCTGCTCGCAACCGGCGGGATGTACCAGCTCAACCTGGAGCGCTTTCTCAGCGGTCCCGAGGTGAAGACCCTTGGTGCCTACCATCCTGGAGCCTCGATCGGCGCCGGGGTGGAATACACGGTCTGGCTGCTGGCCACCGACTTTACCCTGCGCTACCATCGGTATACCGATTACGACCATTTCGGTGCCGGTGATCTGGCCTGGCTCGAGATAAGTCTGCAGGTGAGTTTCGATCTGGACGGGAAGTAGCGAGGTGCAGACCCGGGAGGTGAGGCGCACGACTGCTCCGCCCGGTGAGGGCGGAGGGTGCAAGGCGATTCGGTTACAGGGGTCGTGAACCGGGGTGTCAGACCTTCTGAACCCGACCTGACTTGAGGCACGAGGAACACACACGGATATAGCGGATGCGTCCGTCGACCCGCGCCCGGACCCGATGCAGGTTGGGCAGAAAGCGTCGTTTGGTCACATTGTGAGCATGTGATACATTCGCCCCCACCCGGGGTCCCTTGCCGCATATCTCACACCGGCGTGCCATCTGGTATACTCCTGGGTACCTGAGCGGGGTGTCGCACCCCGTTGCCAGATTTGCCTTCAGTTCGGATCGGCCGAAGGTTACGAACTGTTCAAAATAGGGACGGCCGGCCGGGGCGGCAAGATCTTCCGCCTCCAACCGGTCCTTGCAAAGGAGAGCCGTATGAGCCGTCGCCTCGTCTCCGCAGCCGCTGTCATCGCCCTTGTTCTCTGTACCGCCGTTCCGGTCCGAGCCCAGACCGGATTCGGTGTTCGCGCCGCCAGTCTCTCGGTTACCGGGGATCATGTCGAGATGGATCCGACCACGGCTTTCGGTGCCCATGTCGCCCTCGGGTTCGTTCCCTTTCTGAAGCTGCAGCTGGGAGCGGAGTACCTGAGCGGAACAGCCACCTACGGCTACACTCCCGCTATCCCCGGGAGCGACATCGAGGCCGATTTCACGAACATCGGAGTCTTTCTCGACGTGCGAAAACCGTTCGGTTTGATACCGCTCTTCCCGATCAAACTGGTCCTCGGCGGGGGCCTGAATTACAATCTGATGAGCTATGTCGATGAGGAGATGTTCAACGATCCTCCTGTCGGCGGTTTCAGCCCCGAAGACTTCTCGCACGTCGGCTGGCACGCCATGGGCGGTCTGCTCTTCGATCCCCCCGTGCTCCCCTTTACGATCACGGCCGAATACCGGCTGCAGAGCATCAAGCTGACCGACGAAACCGTCACCAGCAAGGGTTTCGTCATCGGTCTGACCTTCGGATTCTGACGGGAGCGGCAGGGGGAACCGCATTCACATGACCGAGCGGCTGGTCTCGTCCGTGCAGTATCTGCGCGGAGTCGGGCCCGCCCGGGCCCGGGCTCTCGAAAAAAGCGGTATCCGGAGCGTAGAGGATCTCCTCCTCTACGCTCCGCGTCGTTATGTGGACCGGCGCCAGTGCCGACGACTCGATACCCTGCAGGAAGGACAGACCGCCACCGTTCTCGCCGAAGTGCTCACCGCTCATGTCACCCGGGGACGACGGTCCCGGTTCGTGGCCCGGATCAGCGACGGCACGGGAGCGGCTTCGTGCGTCTGGTTCCGGGCCATACCCTACGTCAGGGGGGCCCTGCGGGCCGGCGATCTGGTCGTTCTTTCCGGCAAGGTCGGCAGCTGGCGGGGCGAATTGCAATTCGCGCACCCCGAGTTCGAGACGGTCGGCTCGGCCGACGACCGGGAGGGAGATGAGGAACTACTCGAAGAAACCCTGCATGCCGGCCGGCTGATTCCCATCTATCCCCTGACCGCCGATCTGCGTTCGGTCGGTCTGGCCAGCCGCGGACTGAGGCGCATTGTACGTACGGCTCTGGACTCTGTCGGCACCGATCTCAAAGAAACCCTCACCCCCGAACAGCTCGAGCGGCACGCCCTGCCCGGTATCCGCGAGGCCTTCGAACAGCTCCACTTCCCCGCCGATCCCGGCCACGCCGCCGCCGCCCATGCCCGCCTGGCCTATGAGGAATTTTTCTACATGCAGCTCCTGCTCGCCGATCGCAGCCGCGCGGTGAAGCAGCGGCGGGGACATGCCTTCCGGACCTGGGGACCGCTGGTGCGCGCCTATCTCGAGGGCCTGGGTTTTGTGCTGACCGGCGCCCAACAGCGGGTGCTGGCGGAGGTCTTCGAAGACATGGGGCGGGCCCGTCCGATGAACCGGCTGCTGCAGGGCGATGTGGGCAGCGGCAAGACGGTCATCGCCGCCGCGGTCATGCTCACGGCGGTCCAAAGCGGTATGCAGGCGGCCCTGATGGCGCCGACCGAGATTCTCGCCGAGCAGCACGCCGGATATCTGCGGGAGCAGTTCGCCCGGCTCGACGTGCCGGTTCACCTGCTGAGTTCGCGGCTGGGTTCGGGCGAGAGGAAGATCCTCCTGCAGGCCCTGGCCGGAGATCGCCCTCTGATCGTGATCGGCACCCACGCTCTGATCCAGGCCGATGTAGACTTTGCGCGTCTCGGGGCGGTCGTTGTCGACGAACAGCACCGGTTCGGTGTCCTGCAGCGGGGAGCTCTGCAGGCCAAGGGTGTCGATCCCGACGTTCTCGTCATGACCGCCACACCGATCCCCCGAACCCTGGCCATGACTCTGTACGGCGACCTGGAGACCAGCGTTATTGATGAAATGCCCCCGGGACGCCGGCCGGTTGCAACGCACCGCGTGTCACTGAGCCGGAAGGAAGAGGTCATCGGGCGGGTCCGGAAGGTTCTTGATTCCGGAGCTCAGGTCTACTGGGTTTTCCCCCTGGTAGAGGAAACCGAAAAGAGCGATCTGGCGGCTGCGGTCGAATCGTACGAACGGTTGAGCGGCGGGCCGCTCGCCGATCACCGTCTCGGTCTGGTTCACGGACGGCTCGGTTCGGAAGAAAAGGAACGCACGATGTCCCTCTTCCGACGGGGAGAGATCGACCTGCTGGTCGCCACGACCGTGATCGAGGTCGGGGTCGACGTCCCCGGAGCGACGATGATCCTCATTGATCATGCCGAGCGTTTCGGGCTTTCCCAGCTCCATCAACTCCGCGGCCGGGTGGGACGGGGCGGGGGCGATTCGACCTGCATTCTTCTCACCGGTTCGAATCTCACCCCCGAGGCCGAAAGTCGCCTGAAGGCCATGGTCGAGACCACCGACGGGTTCGCGATCGCCGAAGCCGATCTGGAAATTCGCGGCCCCGGCGAGTTCTTCGGCACCCGCCAGCACGGCCTGCCCTCCCTGCGGATCGCCAATCTCATTACCGACAGCCGTCTTCTGGCGGCCGCCCGGACCGATGCCTTCGCCGCCCTGGGACTCGGTGAGGATGACGCGCGCGACCGGCTTGGTGCCGATCCCGATCGACTTGCACTGTGGCGCGATGCGATCGCCAGGCGGCTGGGCGAGCGCATCGTTCTGGCCGATATCGCCTGAAGGGGCCGGGGATGACCGACCGAACGGAATCCGACGACCACATTTGGGGGATCAACACCGTTGCTGCCATGCTCGATTCCTCCCCCGACCGGATTCACAAGCTCTACCTCCTGCGCGGACGTCGAAATCCCCGTCTGCAGCACCTCTATGCCCGCGCCCGTGAGGCGGGAGTGCCGATCTCGCCGGTTCCCCGCGACGCCCTGGACCGTCTCGCCGACGGTCCTCACCAGGGAGTCGTCGCTGCGGTCGGTGCCGTGGTTGGCAGCGACTGGCACAGGGCCGTCGAAGCGGCCTTCGAACGCAACGAGACACCCCTGCTCGTCGTTCTCGACCATCTGCACGACCCGCACAACCTGGGTGCGATCGCCCGTAGTGCGGCGGCTTTCGGGGCGCACTCCCTCGTGGTGCCCCGTCACCGTTCCGCAGTCCCCGGGGGCGCTGCGGCCAAGGCGGCCGCTGGAGCCCTCGCCACCCTGCCGATCGCCCGGGTCCCCAACCTGGCTCGCTCTCTGGAGGCTATGAAGCAGAGCGGTCTCTGGATCGTCGGTACCGCCGTCGAAGCGGGCACCTTGCCGTGGCAGATCGATCTCACCGTCCCCCTCGCCCTGGTGATCGGAAGCGAACAGAAAGGACTGCGGCCGATAACGACCGCCGCCTGTGACCTGTGCGTTACCGTACCGCTGAAGGGAATGATGGAAAGCCTCAACGCCTCGGTGGCGGCCGGCATCATGCTCTACGAAATCATTCGGCAGAGGCGGAGCGCAGCGATCTGAACCGGTCCCGGTCAGGGTGCAGAAACAACTTGTCGCACCCCTTCGATCTCGGTCATCATCGCAGGGAATGTACGCCCGTTCCGGTCCCGCACGATCCGGGCGCACAGCCTGATGTAACTCTGATGGAGGAGTGCTAACGTATGCCTCTGGGTACGGTGAAATGGTTCAATAACCAGAAGGGCTATGGATTTATCAGCCAGACCGAAGGGCCCGATGTCTTTGCTCACTACACCGCCATCGCCGGTGAAGGATTCCGGACCCTGAAGGAAGGTGAAGAGGTGGAGTTCGAGATTACCGAAGGGCCGAAGGGGCCCCAGGCGGCGAACATCGTCCGCAGGGGGCTCAAGAACGTCCCGAACTCATAGCACACCGGGGTGGTCATCCGCGGGTGGCGGTCGGCACCTGCATCAAGGGTGCCACTCTGCAGATCCCGCCTGCGCGGGGATGAAAGACGGTCGGCATGCGCAGTGTATCAGTCTGCTCTCTCTCCCGGTCTGTATTCGCGGGTCTGATTCTGCTGCTCATCTCCGCCTGTGCCGGCCGGCAGGAGACCGGTACTCCCCCCGGTCTGGACGGCAACGAAATGTACGGGCAGTCGGATATGGAATGGGTGCTGGAGAATATCTCCATTTTCGCCACCCGCACCGATCTGATCCGGCCCGATCGGGCTACCGTCCGCTTCCTGCACGGGGTTCGCGAACCGGTCAGGATCACGATCTTCATGGGCTCCTGGTCGGTCGTGGCCCAGATCCACGTTCCGGAACTCTTCGCGGCTCTTCGGGCTGCGGATAATCGCCGCCTTGCGGTGCGGGTCGTCGGCCTCGACCGGCGACTGAGGGATCGGGACGGGCTCGCTCTCGAATACGGCATCGACACCTCGCTGACCATTGTGATCGAGAACCGGGGCCTTGAACTGGGACGGATAATCGAGGTACCCGCCAGCGATGCCGCCGGGGATGTGGTCGCGATATTGCGATCCACTCTCAACAGGTGATTCTCTAGAGGGGAAATTCGCCTCAGCGCAATATCACATTGCGACCGCTCCATCAAGCTCACTAATATTATAGGCCGTACCTAATCCGAGTCAGGACAAGAAGTTGCAGGAATGTTCAGTTCACTGATTCTCATCGGATTGCTGACCGTCCCCCAGGGACCGGGAGGGACGAACGGAAACGGCATGGGTCCCGGTTTGAACGGCCGTACGCCCTCGTCGGTTCTACGCCTGCCCGAAGGCAGTCATGCCATCGTGGTCGAGAAGGCCACGCAGAGCCTGGCCCTGTTCGGCGGTTCCCCCACGGGCAATCCCGTTCTGCTCCACGTTCTGCGGACCAATACCGGTGAGCGGGATGGAGACAAGGAAGTCGAAGGGGATCTGCGGACTCCCGAGGGAATCTATTTCTTCAACGGTGTGATCCCCGGTTCGGCTCTGCCGGCCGAGTACGGTGTGCGGGCTTACACGACCGATTTCCCCAATGTCTTCGATACCCTGCAGGGAAAAGACGGGAGCAATATCTGGCTGCACGCCACCGATGATCCGACCCGGGTGGAGGGCGGTCGAAATACCCGGGGATGTGTGGTCGTGACCAATGAAAGTCTCGAACTGCTCGCCGATACCATCCAGATGGCACCCGGTGCCGGAGCAACCCCCCTGATCATCGAGGAGCATTTCAACCTGCTCGAACCGCAGCAACTTACCGCCACCACCGCCGGTGTCGTCCAGCTCGTCAGTGACTGGGAAAAAGCCTGGGAGTCGCGGGACACCGATCGCTACATGAGTTACTACGATCAATCCTTCATCGGTAACGGGCGCGATTTCGCCGCTCACCGGGCCTACAAAGACCGGCTCAACCGGCAGTACCATTTCATCGACATCGAGATCGACCAGCTCCACCTTTTCGCCCACGACGATGAACTGGTGGCGACCTTCGATCAGACCTATACCTCCGACCGTTATCGGGCCGAATCCACCAAGAAGCTCTATTTCCGCCAGCGGGAAGAGGGTTGGAAGATCGTCCGCGAGACCGGCTATATCACCCGGGCCGGTGCCGTGACGACGCCGCTCCCCGCTCCGGCCGAACCTCCTGCTCAGGCCCCGGCAGCTGCACCCGACGTGCCTCCCGAGGCAGCTGAATCCGACCTGACTACGGTCAGGACTCTGGTGACGGCCTGGGCCCGGGCCTGGGAATCCCGCGATATCGACCGGTACATGGCCTTCTATGCATCCGCCTTCACCGGTGCCGGTCGCGATCGAGCCGGACACCGGGCCCACAAGGCCCGTCTGGCCCGCACCTATGAATGGATCGAGATCGACATCAGCGATCTGGAGGTCAGCGCCGACGGCGAGCGGGTCGTGGCCGCTTTCCACCAGCGGTATATCTCCGACGTGTATTCCGATCAGAGCAGCAAGCGCCTCGTCTTCGTTCGGGAAGAAGGAGAATGGAAGATCATCAGTGAAGAGGTGGCGGGGGGATTCTGAGATCCCCCTCGCCTGGAGGCGAGCATGAATGTAACGCGTCGACAGCTCACCTTCATCATCCTGAAACCGGACGGGACCAACTACACCCGGGAACTGACCGGGCGCTCCATCAGGATTCTCGTGACCGCCGGGACCCTGTTCCTGCTTGTTTGCGGAGGTCTCCTCTATACGGTTATCCATCAGCATGTGCGTCTGCGCCGTCTCTGGGCCGAGCATCAACTCCTCGTCGGACGTGAGATCGTGGCTCTGGCACCCCGGCCGACGTCGGCCGGGGCCGTGCCCGGAGCCGCCGATCCGTCACCTGCAACCCGGGTCACGGAATCCGGCGGTGGTGGGGATTCCCCAACCGCAGCACCGGACCAGAGTGCGGCAACGCCGGCCATCCGGTCGCAGACGGACCTGCAGGCACCGCCGCTGGATCAGGCACCTGCCCGGGTCGAGGCGTTCTCCCTGCTTCGCAACCAGAGCGGGATCGGCTGGGTTCTGGAGGCGCAACTGAGGAAGCGGGAATGGACCGGTGAGCTCCTGCAGGGTTACATTGCTGTCCTCATCGAAGACGGGCAGAGACCGGGCCGCTATTATACCATTCCCCCTCTGACGGTGGACGGCGGTTACCCTCTCTCGCCCCGGGCCGGGGACAGCTTCGCGATCCGGCGGTTGAAACCACTGCATTTCGAATTCACCCTCCCCGAGGGGTTTCTCATGCGCGAGGTCAGAATCCTGGTGTACGATCGGGAGGGCACTCTTCTGGCCGAGCAGGCCTTTGCGGTCCAGGGCATGCAATGAGAGGTCCGGCTACACTGTCTGTCGTGGTTCTCCTTCTGTTCGGCTCGACTGCCGGCACCGGTCACGGGGCCGGTCCCGGTTTTCTTTCCCGCGAACCGGCCGACACCGACGGTCCCGGTCGGACGCACCGCATTTTCTTCCCCGAAACCGATCACGAACTGCACGTCTACGACATCAGGGGGCGGCAGGATGGTCCCACCCTGCTTATCATCGGCGGCATGCACGGCGACGAACCGGGGGGGTACCTGGCGGCTGATCTCTACGCCGATCTGACCCTGCGGCGGGGCAATCTGATCATCGTCCCGCGGGCCAATATCTACTCCATTCACGAGGACAGCCGCGGTGTGCGCGGCGACCTGAACCGCCAGTTCGGGGTTGAGCAGGGACACACAATCGATCGTCAGATAGCTGGTGTGCTCGAAAACCTCATGGCCGAATCGGATGCCGTGCTGAACCTGCACGACGGTTCCGGGTTCTACCGGCTGACCTGGGAGAGCGAGCGCCGCAATCCCGCCCGTTGGGGGCAGTCTGTCATCATCGATTCCGAGACCTTCACCCGGCCCGACGGACGCCGCTATGACCTGCTTGAGGCCGCTACGGCAGTGGTGGAGCGGGCCAATACCGCTATCGAGAATCCCGACCATGCCTTCGCCGTGAAGAACACTCTGACCTTCGACGACAACTCGCAGCACAAGGAGCAGCGGCGCTCGGCAACCTACTATGCCGTCAGCCGGATCGGCATCCCCGGCTTCGGGATCGAGACCTCCCAGGACATCGGTGACGAATCCCTCCGGGTGGCCTACCAGGTCTCGATCATCAACGCCTTTCTCGATCTCTTCGGGATCGTGCCCGATCACCCTCGCTTTGCGCTCGAAACCCCGGCTCTGCACTACCTGGCCGTCGCGGTCAACGGCGGTCCTTCAGTACTCGTCGAGGACGGCGACAGGCTGGCCCTGCCGCCGGGCACGCCGGTGACGATCACACACGTGGAAGCCAATTACGAGCGCGGGCTGATCGTGGATATCGAGGACGTGAACGGCTTCAATGATCTGGGGCGGACGGTACGGCTCGAGCGCGAGACCCGGGTTTCGGTCCGCAAGGACAAATACCCCTGCGGAGGGATTGTCCTCGGCGTTGATCCCGACGCCGAACTTCCTCTGCTCTCCGCCCGGCGTGAACGGGGCACGCTCGAGATCGACGCCTTCCGCCTGGCTGTGAACGGCCGACCGGTGCTGCTCGAACCCGCTCGGACGCTCCCGGTGCTCTGGGGCGATGAAGTGACTCTCGGCGAACCTCTCGCCAGGGGCAGCGGCGAGTACAAGATCAACTTCCGGGGTTTCGTGGGGAACGCCGTCAGCAACGACGGTGAGGACCGGGGCTACACCATCCGCACCGACCGCGACCTGCTGCAGCGCTTCAGTCTCAGCGAAGAAAGCGGCCGGTATGAAGTGCGGGCCGAGTTCGGAGGCTACATCCACGCCACCGCCTATGTCGACATCGTGGAACCGACGCTGACGTACCTCCTCGTTCAGGTCGGAACTGGCCCCCCCCGGGCGTTGGCCGACGGCGATACCCTGCGCGTCGTACGACATGACAGTTTGCGGATCACCGATGTTCTCACCCGCCCGGAAGCGGCCGACCGACTGACCGTCAATTTCCGCGGCTTCCCCGGACCCGCGGGGGCCGAAGACCGCGGCCTCGTCATCCATCCCGACACCGACCTGCTTCTCGGCTACAGCCTCCAGGGCCGGGGGCGGCTCTACGAGATCACCGTGACGCGCCGGGGCCTTCCGGTCGGTCGGGTGATCGTCTGTCTGGAAGAGGGGACAGGCGGCGGGTGATGGCGGTCGCCGGAGGCCGCCTGCTGGCCGGTTGCATGTCGGGTACGTCGGCCGACGGCATCGATACCGCTCTGCTTCGCCTCGACGGCAAACCGCTTACCCCCCGGTTCACGCTTCTCGCCCGCCGTACCGATCCTTTCCCATCCGAAGTCCGCGAGCAGATCCTGGCCTGCGCCGAGGCGGGGCGGGCCTCGACCTCCGATCTCGCTGTGCTGCACGTCCGGCTGGGCGAACTCTACGCAGCTGCTCTGGTCCATCTCCTCGATCAGGCCGGTGTCGCGCCGGACCGTCTGGACGCCGTCGGTCTGCACGGCCAGACCGTCTATCACGCTCCCGAGCGCGGTGTGAGCCTGCAGATCGGGTCGGCCGCGGTCGTCGCCGAACGGCTCGGCTGTGACGTGGTGTACGATTTCCGCAGCCGGGATTTGGCGGCCGGAGGGCAGGGGGCACCCCTGGTCCCGTATGCCGATGCCGTTCTGTTCCGCAGCCCCGAAGCCGACCGGATCACCCTGAACCTCGGGGGTATCGCCAATCTGACCTGGCTGCCGGCGGGTCAGGGGCTGGCGGGCGTCTCCGGATTCGATACCGGACCGGGAAACATGATCATGGATGCCCTGGTCGGTCTCGGAACACGTGGTGAGCAGAGCTTCGACCGTGGGGGAGCGATCGCTCGTGCCGGTACGGTCGTTCCCGAATTGCTCGAGGCCTGGCTCGATCATCCCTTCTTCGGAATTGCCCCTCCCCGCAGTACCGGTCGGGAGACGTTCGGGACCGTGTTCGTCGGACCGTTCTGGGAGCGCGAAAGTGCCCGGCACAGCCTTGCCGATCTGGTCCGGACCGCTCTGGAGTTGACCGTCGAAACGGTCGGCCGGGCGCACGAGCGGTGGCTCCCCGCACTCGAATCCGGTCACCGGCGGGAGATGATCGTCTCCGGTGGCGGAGCCCGTAACCCCGTTCTCATGCAGCGGCTTGCCGAGCGGCTGGCGCCGGTCACAGTCATGACCAGCGAAGCCTATGATCTGCCGGTCGAAGCGCGGGAAGCGGTGGCTTTCGCCCTGCTCGCCGATGCCTGCCGGCACGGCGTACCGGCCGGTCTGCCGGCCGTGACCGGCGCCCGGCGGGCCTGTGTTCTCGGGGCCCTCGTCGCCGGTTCGCAGCAGTCCGCAACAGAAGGACAACCGTGAGTGGAACCGATCTGACCGTGCTGATCGTCTATCTCGGGTTGACTCTCGGGCTCGGGCTCCGGCTCGGCGGGAGGCAGCGAACCGCAACCGATTACTTTCTCGGCGGTCGGCAACTGCCCTGGCTGGCGGTGGCCTTTTCGGTCGTCGCCACCGAGACCAGCACTCTGACCGTCATCAGCGTTCCCGGTCTGGCCTATGCGGGAGACATGACCTTCCTGCAACTGGCCTTCGGGTATGTGATCGGGCGGATCGTCATCGCGTTCCTGCTCCTGCCCGCATATGTGCGCGGCGAGGCTGAAACCGCCTATGCCTTTCTCGGATCCCGGTTCGGCCGCACCCCGCAGTCGACCGCCTCGGTCCTCTTTATCGTTACCCGGGTGCTGGCCGACGGAGTACGCCTGTTCGCGACCGCCATTCCCCTGGCCCTGATCACCGGCTGGTCGTACGGTCTCTGCATTCTGGCGATCGGTGCCATCACGGTGGCCTACACCTGGGCCGGAGGTATCCGTTCGGTGGTCTGGCTCGATGCGCTCCAGCTCGTTCTCTACGTCGGCGGGGCGTTGATCGCTCTCTGGATTCTCCTGGTCGTGCTGGGTGGCTGGGAGGGAGTCGTGAGCCTGCTCCCGGCGGGCAAGCTCCGGGTCATCGATCCCGGTCTCGGCGAGGGACTGCGCGGCCTGTTGAGCGGCGGGTACCGCCTGCCCGCCGCGGTCGTGGGCGGAGCTTTCCTGAGCATGGCCAGTCACGGTACCGATCAGCTTCTGGTTCAGCGCCTGCTGGCTACCCGTGGATTGCGGCAGGCCCAGGCGGCCTTGATCGCCAGCGGTGTACTGGTGGTGCTGCAGTTCGCGCTCTTCCTGGTTCTGGGGGCGACCCTGCACGCCTTTTACGCCGGGGCGGCGATGCCCTCCGATGAGGTCTTCCCCCGCTTCATCGTCGAGGCTCTGCCGCCGGGCCTGTCGGGGCTGATGCTGGCGGCCATTTTCGCCGCCGCCATGAGCACGTTGAGTTCGAGCCTCAATTCCCTGGCCAGCAGCACCGTCTTCGATCTGGGGCGCCGGCGGTCCAGCCGAATGGCCGCAGAGACCGACCGCGACCTGCGGCGGGGCCGGCTGAGTACTCTTCTCTGGGCGGTCGTGCTCGTCGGCGGCGCCATGCTCTTCCGTTCGACCGAAAACCCTGTGGTCGAGATCGGTCTCTCGATCGCGTCGGTCACCTATGGCGGTTTCCTGGGTGTCTTTCTGCTCGGTCGGTTGACCCGGGTGCCCGGCGAACGGGCGGCGATGGTCGCTCTGCTCGGCGGGGTTGTCACGGCCGGCGCCCTGGCGCTGGGGACCAACCTCTTCTGGGTCTGGCTGGTGCCCTTCGGTTGCACCGTTTCGTTTACTCTCGGCTGGTTCGTCGGACGTCTGCCACATGCCGCGGCTCCACCGCCGACCGAGGTGTCGGAAAGGACATTCTGATGATGACACACACTGCGATCCGCTCGCTCCGGAACCCGATCGACGGGTATCCCGTTCTCCCGGTACTCGTCTGTGCGATCGTCCTGTGCCTGTCCGGTCCGGCGAAGAGTCAGGGGCAGACGGGTGGTGACCCTTTCCCCACCATCGAGACGAAGACCGCCGGCATGACGGCCAGGCCCGGTTTCTTCACCCTCTATTGGGATGAAGCCACCGGTCATCTCTTCTGGGAAATCGATCGTTTCGAAGAAGAATTTCTCTACGCGGTCTCCCTGGCGGCCGGACTGGGCAGCAATCCGGTCGGGCTCGACCGCGGACAGCTGGGATCCAGTCACATCCTCTTCGCCCGGCGGGTCGGTCCCCGGGTGTTGCTGATCGAACCGAACTACGGCTTCCGGGCCACCCACGACGATCGGGCCGTAGCCCGGGCGGTTTCCGAAACCTTTGCTCCTTCGACCCTCTGGGGTTTTCCGATTGCAGCCGAGACCGGGGAGCGGGTTCTGGTCGATGCCACCGATTTCTTCATGCAGGATGCCCACGGCGCCGCCGCCCGGCTATCGGGGGGCGGGGCTGTCTACCGGCTTGATCCGAGCCGCAGCGTCTTTCACCTGTCCCGCACGAAGGTCTTCGACTTCAACTGCGAGATCGAAACCTGGTTGACATTCACTGCCGTCGGGGCGAACCGCGAAATCCGCGGCAATGCTCCCAGTGCCAACGCAGTCACCCTGCGTGAGCACCATTCTCTGGTCGAACTTCCCGGGCCGGGCTATGAGCCGCGCGAGGCCGATCCCCGGGTCAGCGCCGGGGCCATCACCGTGCACGATTTCGGCGCCGCGGTCGACGAGCCGATCGTGCGCCGCTATGTGCGTCGTCACCGACTCATCAAGCGCAATCCGCGCGCGGCGAGATCGGAGCCGGTCGAACCGATCGTCTACTACGTCGATCCGGGAGCCCCCGAACCGATCCGCACAGCGCTCGTCGAGGGGGCGGCCTGGTGGAACGAAGCGTTTGAATTCGCCGGTTTCATCGACGCTTTCCAGGTGCGGGTACTGCCCGACGGAGCCGACCCCCAGGACCTGCGCTACAACATGATCCATTTCACCAACCGTTCCGAACGGGGCTGGTCGTACGGCGGCTCGGTCATAGACCCGCGTACCGGCGAGATCATCAAGGGCAATGTCAACCTGGGGGCTCTACGCCTGCGTCAGGATCAGCTCCTGGCCCGGGGATTGGTGCCGCAGTTCGCGTCCGCAGCCGGCGTGGCGACCGACTGGAGCCTGGCGGGTCTCGAGGCCTCTGACGGTCCCGATGCCGGTTACCTGGCGGCCTTTGACCCGGCCACCGATGCGGTTGAACTGGCCCTGGCCCGCGTGCGTCAGCTCTCCTGCCACGAGGTGGGCCATACTCTCG
>Ga0180432_10002963_pt1 | contig 24878 bp, 18 predicted proteins | sample SS_ome_10_FD_132414 | JGI IMG/M metagenome (GOLD analysis project Ga0180432, IMG submission 132414) | Hypersaline lake sediment archaeal communities from the Salton Sea, California, USA - SS_1_MS_2 metaG | ecosystem: Environmental > Aquatic > Non-marine Saline and Alkaline > Hypersaline >... | reverse complement strand
TCGGTATGGCACGACGGTGTCAGCCTTGGTGCGGGCCAACAACATCCGTAATCCGAACTGGATCTACGTTGGACAGAGGCTAACGATCCCTGGCACCGGGGGCGACGGGGATGATGGCGGAGATGATGGGGACGATACCCCCACGGGCGTCCACATCGTGCGCGCCGGAGAGACTCTCAGCCGTATCGCGCTGCGCTACGGTACGACCGTCTGGGCCATCGCGAGCCTGAATGGGTTGAGGAACATCAATTACATCTACGTCGGACAGCGCCTGCGCATTCCGGGAAAGAGCGGTGACGACCCGGCTCCTCCGACGCCACCCACCCCCCCGGTCACGGGCACCAAGAAGATCGACGTCGACCTGAGCGATCAGCTCCTGCGTGCCTACGTGGGGAACACCGAAGTGTATCGCTGTATCGTATCCACGGGACGCTCTCCCTACATCACGGTCACGGGACAGTTCCGTATCTACGCCAAGTATCGTTACACGCCCATGTCCGGACCCGGGTACTATCTCCCGAACGTTCCCCACACCATGTATTTCTACCGGGGCTACGCTATCCATGGAGCCTATTGGCACAATAGCTTCGGGACACCCACCAGTCACGGGTGCGTGAATCTCACCCTCACGGACGCGGAGTGGATGTACAATTGGGCACCGCTGAATACCCTGGTGGTCATCCATTGGTGACGTGCGCCGGTGCTGACCAGGGCGACGGGGCCCGTCCGTAGGAGTTCATCCGCCTACTGCCTGGTGCGCGCGGAAGGAGTAGACCGCGGAGGGATCGAGATGACTGATGCTCCACTCATGGCTGCCATCCTGGACAGTCTGAAATCCCCGCTGCTCTTCGCCGACACGACTCACCGCATCCGTTACATGAATGCAGCCGCGTTGGTTCACTACGCCGGTGGAGAGAAGCTGCTCGGCACCTCCGTGCTGGACTGCCACAACGCAGAGTCGCAGCGGATCATGGGCGAGATCCTGGTGGCGATGCGGGAGGGAGAGGATGAGCGTCTGATCACCGAGAGCGAGGAGTACCGCGTGTACATGCGCGCGGTGAGGGGGCCCGAGGGGAATCTCCTGGGCTACTACGAACGCTACGAACCTCGCGGTGACTGAGAGCATCGCGGCTCGCCGAGGCAGCGAAGCGTGCTTCTCCGTCCCGACTACTTCGAGTGCCTTCAATGTCCGAGGTCCTGCAGTAAGCTCGGAGGATAGAGAGGGTCGGACATCCCTCAGCATCACGACGGCGCGGTGTGCGCCGTTCAGTACATGAGAGACCGATGCAGTACTTCGGTAAGCGTTCCTCGCTACTCTGACCCCCGGGCTACTATGCCGTCATCCTGAGCGATCAACGGGAGCGAAGTACCTCTCTCCTCCAGCCGAACGATCGAGATTCTCCCTTGCGTTCAGTGCGGGGGGGCTGCTCCGACGACCGGCGTTCGCCGGAGGGACCAGGCGCGACCGGCGCGCCTGAGATCTGCCCTTGCGAAATGCCGAGCTTTGATGCTATAATGGCAGAAGAAACAACCCTGCCGCAATGAGTAGATCGGGTACCTGGATGGCAGCCTCCTCTCTTCAGACCCAAGTCCGCATTACGGCCGGTGGCTGAGCAAACTGAACGACTGCGCTGTGCCCGGCCGAGCGTGGATGATCCGAAGGAGTTGTGAGATGAAGCGACGAACGCGCAGGCTCTGGAACGTGGCACTGTCTCCCGGACTGGTCTGCTCGCTGTTACTGTTGCTGCTCTTGGCTCCCGCGGCCCAGGCCCTCCCGCCGACCAAAGGCGGAGCGGAAGCACGCCTGTTGTCTATCGCGGCGACGATGGAGAACGGCTACCTGAAGGCCGCCGCGGAGAGCAACGGCACGTTCGTCGTCGGCACGACAGGCGGCGATCCCTCCACGCCGAACGACGACAACAAGCGTCTTCTGTACGGGTATCCAGACTATGCCGGGACCGGCTCTACCACGGTGCGCATCGTCAGCAACGGATCAACCGTGGACCGTCAGCTCAGCGGGCTCACTCCTGTGCAGCCGACCGCGCTGACCGGTGGGCGGATCACCACCACATGGTCAGAGCAGGATGTCGAGATTCAGCAGATCCTGAGCCTGGAGCACAATCCGTACACCGGCCGCGAAGACACGGTGCGGATCGAGTACACGTTGACCAATCTCGGCGGGGCAGCGGTGGATGCGGGTGTGCGCCTCATGCTGGACGTCATGATCGGGGACAACGATGGAGCGCCGTACCTGGTCCCTGGAGCCGGCAATCAGACCACTGAGGTGGAGTATACGGGCTCCGACGTTCCCGCCTTCTGGCAAGCTTTCGAGTCTCCGACGTTCGATCCCCAGAGCCTGAAGGGCATGGGCATTCTGCGGACGTCAGGGGAGACGCCGCCGGACCGCTTCGTGATCGCCGGATGGTTCAGCATTGTAGGTACTCTGTGGGACTACGCAGTCACTCCGGGATCGAGCGTCACGAGCGATAGTGCCACCGCCACGTACTGGGATCCGGTCACTCTGGCCCCGGGTGCTTCGCGCACCGTCGCGACCTGCTACGGGCTGCCTGGCGCTGGCGGAGGAGACGCGTGGTTCGTCGCTCCCGCCGCCCTCACCTGCGTCGATCTCTCCTTTGAGGCCGTGCTGAGGGTGAGCAATACCTCTGCATCCACCTTCACCGGCGGAAACGCCAGCCTGGTGCTGCCTCCAGGGCTGGTGCTGGCATCCGGTGAGACGGCGAGCAAGTCCTTGGGAGACATTCCCTCGGGGGGGACTGCTTCGACCTCGTGGAACGTTGAAGCACCGGGCAGTCCTTCGGGCACCCTGGCCTACTCGGCGCAGATCACCTTCAGCGGCGGCTCGGGTCCGCTATCGACCGAGAATACGATAGAGGTGCCGGAATGCGGAGCTACTCCCACTAGCAGCCCGACCATCGCACCGACCAGCACTTCGCTTCCCGGAGGGGCAACGCCTACCCCGACGCAGACCTCCACCGGTGCCACCCCTACTGCGACTTACACCACGTCTCCTCCGGTGAATGGATCGGTGGCGCTGAGTATTCCCTTGCTCCTGAAGGAGCACTCATCCGCCCCGTCTGTGACGCCTACTCCCACGGGTACGGTCCTGCCCTGCGAGGAGACCGTGCTCAACGGAGGCTTCGAATACGACGGATACTGGAGCTTCGGCAACACGCCTCACAGGGCCGATTACTCCTCCAGTGCAGCTCACGCCGGCTCGCGCTCTGCCAGGCTGGGAGTGATGGCTCCGGACGAAGACGTGCACAGTCACTCTTCGGTCTACCAGGCAGTCACGATCCCCTACGCTGCGGAGTCGGCGCAGTTGTCCTTCTGGTACAAGCCCTACGCCGAGGGCTCGCAATTGCTGACTGCAAAGGATGTCGACTGGTCGGGCTACAGTCCTGGCGATGCCTTGCTCGGCAACGAGTCCGAAGTCCGTGGCGGTGGGGTCGGCCTCTGGCAAGCATACGACTGGCAGGAAGTCCTGATTCTCGATTCCTACTACGGCGTTCTCGAAACCGTGTTCCGGCAGAACTCGGATAGCCAGACATGGACCCACGTAAGTCACGACCTGAGCGCGTATCGGGGGCAGAGCGTCATCCTGTACTTCAACGTCTACAACGACGGCTCGGACGGCCTGCGGAGCGCCATGTACGTCGATGAGGTGTCGGTACAGGTCTGTGCCCAGGTCGTGGAAACGCCGACCCCTACCCATGCTCCCAGTACGCCTACGCCGTCGCTGACGCCTAGCCCGACCGGAACCGTGCCGTGGGAGTGCAGTGATGTTGTCGTGAACGGTGACTTCGAAGGTTCCCTGGGATGGGTGCTGGGAACCACGCCCCGGATGGCAGGCTATTCGGAGGATGAAGCGCACGACGGAATACGCTCGATGCGCTGCGGGATCGTGCCACCGACGACGGACTACTACGCCCACTCCTCTGTCTACCAGGCGCTCTACATCCCCGCGGATGCCGGCTCCGCGAAGCTGACCTTCTGGTACAAGGCCTTCGCCGAGGGCACAGAGTGGTCGGAGGCTCCACAAGTGGACTGGAGGGGCTACGATCCGAGTGCGGCCGTTGGCTCCGCTGCTGTGAGGGCTGTGGGTCCGCCTGACGCCACTCAGTGGAGCGGATACGACTTCCAGGAGTGTCTGATCCTGAACTCGTACTACGGCCTGTTGGCCAAGGTCATGCGTGTGAACTCGAATGCTCAGGCGTGGACCAAGGTCACCTACGATCTCGGGGCCTATCGCGGGCAGACCATACTGCTGTACTTCAATGTCTACAACGATGGGTGGGGCGGGGAGCGGAGTTGGATGTACGTGGACGAGGTGACCGTGGAGGTATGTACATCACCGGTGGCCACTCCGACGCACACTCATACGCCTACCGCCACCTGCGTACATACGCCTACGCCGAGCGCCACCACCAGCGCCACCCCTACCTGGACGCCGACGAAGACGTCGAGCCCTACCGTCACGTCCACGGCTACGAGGACGGCCGTTCCAACTCAGACCGTCACGCCGACAGCAAGCCCGACATGGCCTCCCACGTGGATATGCGAGGACGTCTCTCAGAACGGCGACTGCGAAGGAGCGTACGGTTGGGCGTTTGGTACGACGCCACGCATGGCCGACTACTCCATGACCGAGGCTCACGGGGGAACCCGGTCGATCCGCTGCGGGATCGTGCCTGCGACGGAGGACTGCTACTCGCATTCGTCAGCCTACCAGACCCTGTACATCCCCGCCGATGCGGGGTCGGCCGAGCTGGCATTCTGGTACAAGCCTTTCGCCGAGAGTCCAGAATGGGTCGAGGCTCCACGGGCGGACTGGGGTGACTACGATCCGGTGGACGCCATTCTGGGGGGGGCGAAGGGGAATACGGCCGCGAGTTCGGAGGCCAGGCTTGCGAGCGGTGATGACTTCCAGGAGTGCTTGATCCTCAACTCCTACTATGGTTTGCTGGCCAAGGTGATGCGTCTCAACTCGAACAGCCAGACCTGGACCCGGGTGACCTACGATCTGAGTGCCTACCGCGGACAGACCATCATCCTGTACTTCAATGCATACAACAATGGATGGGGTGACCAGCGATCGTGGATGTACGTGGATGACGTGGAGATGAACGTCTGTCGTTGGGGCACTCCGGAGCCGGTTGCATCGCCGACTTGGCCCTACCCCTATCCGGAACCCGGCGGCCAGCGAGGGGAGTCGCTATGGGACAGGTTGCTCGAAGAGGTAGAGCGCTTGTTCTCGCGCTGAGGGACAGCAGGGGGCAGGTCTCAGACCTGCCCCCTGACTCTGCCGCCGCAGGTTCAAGAGAGCGTCTCGAGGCGCTGCCGGATGCGGTCCCGCCGCTCTCGGTATCCCTCTAGCTTGTCCCGTTCCTTCTGGACGACCTCGGCGGGCGCTTTGGCCACGAAGCTCCCATTGGCCAGCAGGTGCTTTGCCCGAGCCATCTCCTCTTGCAGACGGTCCAGTTGACCACTCAGCCTGGCTCGCTCGCGCTCCAGGTCGATCATGCCCGCCAGCGGGAGGTACACCTCGACGTCTCCTATCACCAGGGCAAGCGCCTTCTCGGGTTTGTCCTCCAGTGACCGGACCATCCTCAGTTTCTCGGGATCGATGCGAGCCAGACGTTCCAGCGCGAGACGTTGCTGCTCGAGCATCTCGTATCGATCGCCTGCGACGATTATGGCCGAGATGGGCCGTCCCTGCTCCACATCGTACTCCGCCCGGGCGTTGCGCACCGCACGAATGAGTTCCATGACCTGCGCGATGGCTGCCTCTTCGGCTTCGTATCTCGGGCCGGCCTCAGGCCAGGGGGCCACGATGAGCGCCTCCCCTTCGTGGGGCAGATGCTGCCAGATCTCCTCGGTCACGAAGGGCATGTAGGGATGCAGAAGGCGCAGGGTGCGCTCCAGGACGTACACCAGAACTCGACGAGTGTTGTCCTTGGCGGCTTCATCCGGGCCATACAGGCGGATCTTGGCCATCTCGATGTACCAGTCACAGTACTCGCCCCACAGGAAGTTGTATAGCTGACGCCCGGCCTCACCGAACTGGAAGTTGTCGATCAGCTCGGTGACCTCGACGATCAGCTTGTTGTGACGGCTGATGATCCAGCGATCCTGTGTGGTCAGCGCAGCCGGATCGGGCAGAGCGACCTCGTCCGACTCCAGGTTGCCGACCACGAAGCGGGCCGCGTTCCAGATCTTGTTGGCGAAGTTGCGGTTCGATTCGATGCGTGCGGGAGAGAGCTTCATGTCGATCCCAGGTGTCGAGCCGGTCAGCATGGTGAAGCGCAGTGCATCGGCACCGTAGTCCTTGACGATGATGAGCGGATCGTAGCGCTCCGCGTCCGGCATCGACTTGCTGATCTTCCGACCCTCCTCGTTGCGAATCAACCCGTGCAGATAGACGGTATGGAAGGGTATTTCGCCCGTCATCTCCAGTCCCAACATGATCATCCGTGCGACCCAGAAGAAGAGGATGTCGTAGCCGGTCTCCAGCACCGACGTTGGATAGAAGTAGTCGAGATCCTCGGTCTCCTCCGGCCAGCCCACAGTCGAGAAAGGCCACAGACCCGAGGAGAACCAGGTATCCAAGACGTCCTCATCCTGATGGATCCCGGTGCTGCCGCAGTGGGCGCATTCAGTGGGATCGGTCAACTGACAGGTCTGCTCACCGCAGTCGTCGCAGTACCACACGGGAATGCGATGCCCCCACCACAACTGCCGGGAGATGCACCAGTCACGGATGTTCTCCATCCAGTTGTAGTAGGTCTTGGTGAAGCGCCGGGGAACGATGCGGATGTGCCCTTCGCGAACTGCCTCAATGGATGGCTCAGCCAGAGCCTTGGTCCTGATGAACCATTGCGTTGAGATTCGGGGCTCGACGATGGTGTGACAGCGCTGGCAGTGACCCACCGCGTGAGCATAGGGCTCGGTCTTGACCAGATCACCGCGCTCACGAAGATCCTCGACCAGGCGTTTGCGGCACTCGTAGCGGTCCAGCCCCTGGTACGGGCCGGCGTCTTCATTCATCGTCCCCTTGTCGGTCAGGACGTTGATGCTGGGCAAGTGGTGCTTTTGCCCCACGTCATAATCGGTGGGGTCGTGCGCCGGCGTGACCTTCACCGCGCCGGTACCGAATTCGGGGTCCACCGAGGCGTCGGCGATCACGGGAATGGTACGCTCGATCACGGGCAGGATGGCGTGCCGGCCGATGACGCTTGCGTAGCGCTCATCGTCGGGGTTCACGGCAACTGCGGTGTCTCCCAAGATCGTCTCGGGGCGTGTGGTGGCGACCACGATGTATTCGTCATCGCCAGATCCTGCAAGCCGGTATCGCACGTACCACAGATGAGTGTCCTCATCCTCGTGGTCGACCTCCAGATCGGAGATGGCCGTCCCGCAGCGGGGGCACCAGTTCACCAGGTACTCTCCCCGGTATATCAGCCCCTTCTCGAACAGTCGCACGAAGGCGGTCCTGACTGCATGGGACAACCCCTCGTCCAGCGTGAAGCGCTCTCGCTCCCAGTCACAGGAGATGCCCAGAGTGCGATGTTGGTTGGTGATGCGCCGGTGATAGACCTTCTTCCACTCCCAGACCCGCTTGATGAACTCCTCGCGCCCGAGGTCGTGACGAGTCAGGCCTTCCTTGGCTAACTCGCGCTCGACGACGTTTTGGGTGGCGATGCCCGCATGATCGCTGCCGGGCACCCACAGGGTGGGATCACCCTTCATGCGATGATAGCGGATCATGAGATCTTCGAGTGCCGCGGTGATTGCATGTCCCAGGTGCAGGGCCCCGGTGACGTTGGGAGGCGGCATGGAGATGACGAAAGGCTTCTTGGCCGGGTCGACTACCGGCTTGAACCAGCCCTTCGCCTCCCACCAGTCGTAGAGTCTTTGCTCGGTGGACTGCGGGTCGTAGGTCTTGGACATCTCAGGCTTCTTGGACTTCTTGGTGGCCATTCTGTACCTCCTTTGGAAACACAGAAGCCCCCTTCGTCAAGGACGAAAGAGGCTCTCGCTTCCGCGGTACCACCTTGCTTCAGCCACCTGAGCTCCTGCTCAGGCGCTGCACTCCGGCGCTGTAACGGGCGATCCCGGACCGGCTTACTTGACCGTTCGGCCGGTCGACTCCCAGGCTACCTTCGGCGGTCTTCGCTGGGGAGGGCTTTCACCCGGTGGCCCTCCTTCTCTAGCAGTCCCGTACCGCCTACTCCTCCTGCTCGCAGTCGTTGAACTATCAACTTGACGACATTCTAGCATGTTCTCCCATGGTTGTCAACCGGCGAGCGGGCATTGACACGCTGGGTCGCGGAGTGTACACTTCTTTGCAGAGGACATCGTGATGCACGCGATCGGTGCAGCGCTTGCCCTCGAACGGCACGATGGCTACTCTACATAAGGGTGCCGCGCCGGTGCACCACACCGAGGCCCTGCGGGCCGCGCGGCCAGAGAGCTTGGTCGAGAGGACTCGGTAGCACGAGTTGACGGTGACCCTGGCGAGGTGGCCCTTGGGAGCAGAAGATGTCCCGAAATGAGCCATTCGAAGAGCACGCAAGCGAGTACGATCATTGGTTTGAGCAGAACGCGTTGGCCTACGAATCCGAGCTGGTGGCCGTCAGGGCCTTGCTGCCGGAGTATCGCAGACCCCTTGAGATCGGCGTTGGGTCGGGTCGCTTCGCCGGTCCTCTTGGGATCACCGTCGGCGTGGAACCATCTCGGGCGATGGCTGAACTTGCCAGAAGCCGAGGCATCCGCGTCGTTGAAGCGGTTGCAGAGCAGCTTCCTTTCGATGATGCGACCTTCGACCTGGCGCTCATGGTGACTACCGTCTGCTTCCTCGAGGACATCGCCCGGTCATTCGGCGAGGCGCACCGGGTGCTGACTCCCGGTGGCCACCTCCTCGTTGGCTTCCTGGATCGTGAGACGGAGCTGGGCAGAATCTATGAAGAGCACAAGGCGGGAAGCGTGTTCTATCGTGGGGCACGCTTTGTCTCATCGAATGAGGTTATCTCCGAGTTCGAGCGGGCGGGATTCCGGGATCTGGATTCGATGGAGACGATCTTCTCATCCCCCGATAGGATGGACCGCCTGTCGCCTGTGGTGCCGGGCCACGGGAACGGCCTGTTTGTGGTGGTGCGGGGTAGGAAGGCCCAGGCCCGGGGGTGGGATCCAGCCAGTTCATGAAGCCGTCTCGTCAGATGTGACGCTCGCGCGTGACCGGAGATTCGCCGGGAGGGCCGGGTTGGAACCGGGCATTCTCGGCCGTCGGGGGAGGAAGGGAACTAGGCAAATGGGCGAAGCGCGCATCAAACCAGGTGGTGGCTCCCTCACCGAACAGACTCTCTTTGTTGTGACGGTCGGATCTGCTGAAGGGGAATGGCACGCTCGTCTTCTGATCGAGAGCCTTCGGAGGTTCGGAGGACGGTTGAGCGACTGTCCTATGTGGGTGCTCCTGCTCAATGGCACAGATGATCCCCGGGGCTTCGCCGGACTTGGGGGAGTGCGGGTGCTACCCCTCGAGATCGAGGAAGGGTTTCCACGCTACTACTTCGCCGGCAAGGTGTACGCCTGCTCGCGGGCAGAGGAGCTGGCCGGTGACGGCGTTCGCTCCCTGGTGTGGCTGAGCCCGCAGTGCCTGATCGTCAACCCGCCGGAGCTCCTCGATCTCAATGCGTCGTTCGACGCGGCATTCAGGCCGGTACACATCAGGAACGTTGGCTCACCGGCCGGAGAACCCCCTGACGGCTTCTGGAATGGTATCTACCGGACCGTAGGGAGTGCAGATGCTCCGTCAACAGTTGAGTCCTATGTGGGCCTACAGGAGATCCGACCCTATTTCAATACCCATCTCTTCTCCATCGATCCGTCTAAGGGAGTACTCAGAGAGTGGTGGGAGCTGTTCAAGACTATGATTGCCGATCAGGAGTTCCAGTCACGATATTGCGGGGACGAGGAGCATCGCATCTTTCTGCATCAGGCGCTCCTCAGCGGGCTCTTGGCGAAACGCCTGGAGTGGAAGCGAATTCGCGTCCTGCCACCCGAGTACAGCTATCCTTTACATCTTCACCACCGGGTCCCGCGGGCCCGCAGGCCGACGATGCTCAATGGGCTGGTTTGCCCTGTCTACGAGGAGTCCTACCGGTACCCTGATACGCTGAATGGGATCGGGGTTCACGAGCCCTTGAAATCGTGGTTGACGGAGCGTGCGCCAACTGAGAGCGGCGTTTGACACTCGGTCACCAAGGAAGACTCTCTACCAAGCGAGCGACTCTGGGCAGTGGGTGGAGCGGTGGCGCCAGACGTAAGGCTCCCCCGCTATGATGCCAACGAGGGGTTCTGTGCCGGCGCTGGTTTGGAAGGCTGCCCTCAGAGGGCTTGCCCACTGAGGAAGCCATCCGATGCTGCCGATGACGCTGATTCTCCTTGGGGTGGCACTGGAGGTGAGATCTCGTGAGCAGCAAGCAGACCTGGAAGGATGGATTGAGGCATTGGTCAAGAACCCTCGTGGAAGACGTCAGCTCGAGCCTGCCCTCGTGGATCGAGGACGTCCTGGATCGCTCTTGGGGAGAAGAGGAAAAGGAAGAGATCCTGGAACTGGCCAATCGGGACCAGGTACAGGGCCCGCGGGAGGCCGTGGTGTTTCTGCCCGGTGTCATGGGGTCGCTGCTGGCCAGCATCAGGGGCATCAATAGCTCGTTGTGGATCAGCCCGTCGGTCTTTCTGCGCGGCCGGGCCAATCTGCTCGAGCTGAACCACGATGGAACCGGCGATCGGTATCCCCAGGTGGAGGTCGTGCCTGTGGGTATCGAGCAGACCAACTATGTGAAACTGCTCCTCACTCTGAGTAAGGAGACGGATCTGTATCGGTTTCCGTACGACTGGCGTCGCCGCATCGAGCACAATGCAGACGTCCTGCACGGGTGCATCGAACGATGGGCGAGCGAGATGCCGGGGCGGCAATTCACGCTGATCGGACACAGCATGGGGGGACTGGTGGCCTGGGCCTACATGGCCCGGCATCGTCGTGCAGCCGAGAGGCGCGTTCGCCGATTGGTCATGCAAGGGACGCCCCATCTGGGTGTCGCGGGCAGCGTCGAGGTCATGGCTGTGGGCAATCGGATCACTCGGTTCCTTGCCAGCCTGAATGAGGGGAACGACATCCGCCGTCTCATCCTCAGTTTCCCTTGCCTGTACCAGTTGCTGCCCCCTCCTCGAGAGCTGTTCCCATCCGGCCACCCCTATCCGGTCAACTGGGACGTGTACGATGCCCGTGCCTGGCCGAGCGGTGACATCCGGCAGGACTACCTGGACAGAGGACGGAAGTTCCATACCTTGCTGGCCCGCGCGAGGCCACAGGTGGAGATCGCGGATATCGTGGGGTGCCACCAGTCGACCCTGGTGCAGGTGCGTCTGGTGGAAGGGGATCCCCCGACACACGAGGCCGTCTATGAATCCGAAGGCGACAAGGGAGGCGATGGTACCGTTCCGCTGTGGTCTGTGGGCCGGCCCGATATCACCAAGTACTACGTCAACGCTTCCCACAGCCAGCTCGTCACCAATGGGAAGGTGTTGCGTGCTCTGCTGGAGATGATCCATGGCGGACTGCCCGCATTACCTCGTGATGTCCCTCCGAATGGGGGTGAATCCGGGATAGCCAAGGAGTGGGGATCTCTGGAGAACCTCGCTCACGTGATGCGGGATCGACTGGAGCAGGGGAAGGCCACGATTCAGGATCTGGAGTGGTTTCGGTTCATGTAGGTCCGAAGTTGCTCTGAAGAGACGGGGGGGCGCACGGGTGTGCTCCGGCTATCGCCCTCTCTTCCTCCCGAGTCGCTCGATGAGATCCATGACCTGGTGTTGGAGGTGCTCACCGTAGCGCAGGAAGAGCAGGGCCGCAGCGATCGAGCCCACGATGAGGATTACCCATTGCCAGGGAGTGAGCTGCACCGACCCGGCACCGATCAGTACCGGGACCAGTACGCCGGGAAGGCGGCCCACGGCGGAGAGCAGCACGATCCGGCCAATGGGGAGGGTGGTCAGTCCGGCCACCAGGTTTGCTACGTCGTCGGGCGTGAAAGGGAACAGGAAGATCAGAAACAGCAGCAGTTCTCCCCGGCGGGAGCTCATGGTCTGCCGGTCCAGCCACGCGTCGAAGCGAGCCACCGTTTCGGGATTGGCCAATCTCAGCACCATTGGACGTCCGTATCGCCGAACAAGGATGAGTGACAGCCAGGTTCCCAGTAGCATCCCCACCATGCAGTATGCGATGCCCAACCATGTCCCGTACAGATAACCTCCTGCGAAGCCAACTACGTGGCCCGGTATGGGCGCAGCGATGGTCTGGAGGAACTGAAGCGCGATGATGACGAGGGGCCCCCACGATCCCCAGCGCTGCACGAGGTCCTCCAGTGCGCGACGATCGTTGAAGATGGTCCAGAGCGGCTCTCCCCAGAGTACTGCCACGACGAGGAGTCCCACCAGACCTAGCGCGGCCAGCAGACGCTTCAGAGTAGACGACTTCATCCAGCTATCCTTCCGGCTGTGGATGGCTGCGGAACTCGTGCCATTGATACTCTCCGATCTCCTGAAACCCCAATTGCCGGAGGGTGGGTATGTGAGCGCTGATGGCTTGGTCGACCAGAATGCCGATGCGGTCCAGCCCGGCGGATTGGCCCTCACACAAGACCTGTGCTACCAGCCTACTGATGATGCGACGGTCTGCGCGGCGCGCGTGCAGTGACTCGATCCAGATGCCCGTATAGAGGAGCGTGTCCACCCACAGCGTTTCACAGAATCCCATGTACGCACCGTTCTCTCTGGTTACCCAAACCTGGTGCTGTCGTGGGCGGAGACCGGCAAGGATCTCTCTGGTGGCAGAGTCGGTGCACTCTCCGGTGAGTCCCAGTTGCCTGAGTTCGTCGGCCTGCGACAGCAGGGCTACGCCGGCCTGACCATCGTCCAGGGGGGGCGCGCTCGGTTCCAGTCTGTCGTGCACCATCAGCCTCACGTTGCCCGTGGGGATGTAGCCCGCCTTGATGAACGCCTTGCGCGACGCCTCGTTCGGGGTGGCGACGAGCCCGCGCGCCTTCCTACCGCCGAGCGAGACGGCGAGGTTCCTGGCCTCGATCAGCAAGCGCTGGCCGATCCCCCGACTCTGCGCAGAAGAGTGCACCGCCAGCAGGTCGACCTCCAGATTGCGGCTGGCGATGGTGTCGGTCTCGAAGGTGGCGGCGAATCCTACGACCCGGTCTCCAATCAGGGCGACGAGGGCATGCTGCGCCGGTTGCCCGAAGAGACAAGCGATCTGCTCTGGCGAGTAAGGGCACTCTCCAAACGTGGTCTCCTCGATCGACAAGACGCCTCGCGCCTGATCAAGCGAGCCGTCGAACGGTTGAACCTGGCACGTCGTCATGGGTAGAGTCTCCTTGCCGGGGCAGTATAGTGAAGGCGTGTGGGTGTGTCAAAGAAGCTCGACAAGACCTTTGGGGTCTTCCGAGACCCCAAAGGTCTAGCACAACTGCTATTGACATCGACGGCGCCTTGCGGTATAATGATGATAATGCTAGAACATAGGTTCTATGGCGGCGCAGTGAGAAACCGCCGGCGAGCGAACCGGGAGTCGAGATGAGCGACCAATTGGAATGGGTGACCTACTGTGGCCTTCATTGTGACTTGTGTGGCGCGCGGGCACGTATACCCCAGAGGGCTGACGCCTTGCACCAGGCGATGGACGACGAGGGATGGCCCTACTGGGGTATGAGCGAGCCGGGCTTCCGTGAGTTCTGGAGCTTCCTTGAGAAGCTTCGCGTCGACAGTGGCTGCCCTGGCTGCCGCGCGGAAGGTGGCTGGCCCGGTTGCCCGATGCGCGCCTGCGCGCGAGAGAGAGGCCTTGAGCTGTGCAACCAGTGCCCGGACTTCCCGTGCTCCCACGTGGAGGGACTCGCTGCTCGCTACCCGATGCTAATCGCCGACAACCACCGAATGCAGGAAGTGGGCTTGGAACGATGGCTTGGGGAGCAGAAGGAACGGGTGGTGCGCGGTGTGGTCTACGCCGACACCCGCAACTCAACGGACGAGACATCTTGAGTTGAGGCAGGAGAGGGGCTCGCTGTGTGGAGCGACATTCGCTCTGGTGCACGCCTGGCGCTGATCCTGTAGGGTTGGGTTGCCGCCGTGAGTGACCGGGATGTGCGGAGGACTTCGGCGTCATCGCTCAAGCACGGGATGGGGGTTCGGTGGAATCGGGTGGACGTGTGAAGACGCTCCAGGAGGGAGAAGCAAAGGAGGCTAGCTATGGACAGGATGATCGCCTACTGCGGACTCGTATGCACGGAGTGCCCCGCGTACATCGCCACACAGAAGGATGACCAGGAGGCGCTCAAGCAGGTGGCCGCTCAGTGGAGCAAGGAATTCAATGCAGAGATCACCCCGGAGTTCTGCGTATGCGACGGGTGCCTGGCCTTCGACGGGCGGCTCTGCGGTCACTGTTCCGAGTGCGAGATCCGGGCGTGCGGGATCGAGCGAAAGGTGCTGAACTGCGGGCATTGCCAGGACTACGCCTGTGAGAAGCTGGAGAAGTTCTTCGGCATGGTGCCCGACGCGAAGGCGACTCTGGATCAGGTCAGACAGAGCCTCTGAGCGCAGCAGCGCCGGTGAGCGGATCGCGGCAGAGCGAAAGCGCTCGAAGCACCTAATAGTCAGACCTTCAGGGTCTCCGAGACCCCAAAGGTCTTGATCTCCACTCCATGTCCGGCCCTCGGCTGGCCTGGGTCCAATCGCCCTAGCTTCCAGGCCTTCGCCTACATCTCTTGGCGCCCTTCCAGGGCCCTTGCCAGCGTGAGGTTGTCGGCGTACTCGAGGTCCGCGCCGACGGGGAGCCCGCGCGCCAGACGGGAGATGCGCACTCCCAGGGGTTGCAGCCGGCGCGAGAGGTACATGGCGGTGTTCTCGCCCTCGAGACTAGGGTTGGTAGCGATGATGATCTCCACGATACCGCCCTGTTCTACTCGGCGGATCAGTTCCGCGATCCTCAGGTCACCAGGCCCAACGCCCTCTACCGGCGAGATCACACCTCCCAGGACGTGGTACACTCCCTGGTAGGCGTTGGTCCTGTCGATGGCCAGCACGTCCAGCGGCTCCTCGACGACGCAGATCAGGCCGTGATCGCGGGCCTCGCTGCCGCAGATGGGACACGGGTCGCTCTCGGTGATGTTGTGACAGATGGAGCAGTACACCACCCGTTCTCGGAGTTGGCGTACTGCCTCGGACAACTCGACTGCCTGCTCCTTGGGGGATCGCAGGAGATGGAAGGTCAGGCGGGACGCCGTCTTAGGACCGATTCCCGGCAGACGACTTAGAGCCTCAATGAGGCGTTCTACGGCCTGTGGTGTGACTGACATCACATGAGCCCCGCCAGATCGAGCCCGCCGGCCAACGGGCCCAGGGTGCTGGAGCTCAGCGCGCGGACCTGCTCCGTGGCGCTGTTGATGGCCGCGACGATCAGGTCTTGCAGCATCTCTATGTCATCGGGGTCCACCACCTCAGGAGCGATGGTTATGGACTGCAGGTCCTGGTGTCCGTTCATGACTACCGTGACGGCCCCGCCCCCCGCTGTGGCCGTGATGGTCTGCTCGCCGAGTTCTTCCTGGGCACGAAGCATCTGAGCCTGGAGCTGTTCCACCTGGCGCATCATCGGATTCGATGGGGCGCGATACCTTCGCTTTCCCTTGCTTCCCACGACTACACCTCCACTGCTATCGCATTGGAACACGGTCCGAACCGGGCCGTATCCCTATTCGCTCTCCAGGGGAGTATCCAGCCGGACGTCTACTACCTTGCCACCGAAGTTCCGGGCAGCCTTCACGAGTGGATCGTCCAGGATCTCCCTTCTTCTGTCCTTGTCCTGGCGGGGCTGGGTCTCCGGCCCTCCCGCCGACTGAATCACGCACGAGAGCTGAGACGGTTGGCCCGTGAGCTCCGTGAGTACCTTCTCGATGACCTGCTTGTTGCGTGGATCGTCGATCTTGTCCTTGTGGAATGGGTGGCGGACCGCGATCACGATTGTGGTGCCCTCTACTCTTGCGGGGCGGCAGGATCTCAGCAGGGCCTCGGCCATCCGATTGTAGGGTCGTACTTCCGATAGCAGGCGGGACCAGTTCTCCCTCAGCCAATCGTCGGAGATATCGCCAGATGAGGGGCGCCTGCCAGGTGGGCCAGGCGTCGGCGTCGGGCTCGGGTCCGCGGGCGTGGGCTCAGGCTGAGCAATCCTCGGTTTGGGAGGATTCCGGCTCGCCGCGTTGCCTGGAGGCGGCACCTTGCTCGACGGGCGCTCGACAGGGTCAGTTGTCGCTGTGCCGCTGTGCTTCGCGATGGGAGGCAGACCTGATGACGAGGGAGCCGTCGCCCTCTTCTCGTTCGGACGAGCGCGGGAGCGATCCCGCCGGGACGTCGATCGGCTCGCCGCCGGGGCGGCCCCGCCGGCCGCCTCCTGCGCGGGCATGGTAGCCTCGATGAAGGCCAACTCGATGGGCATTTGAGGCTGCGGAGCCGATCTCAGGCCTGAGGCGACCCCATTGAACAGTCTGATGGTCCTGACGAGTTTCCCCAAGTCGAACCGTTCGACCTGTCGCTGCATCACGGTGAGCTCATCGGAAGTCACGTTGATGAGCTCTGAGCTGCCGCTGGTCTTGAGAAGGAGAAGGCTATGTAGGTGTGCCAGGATCTCGGCATTGAACTGGCGAGGCGCCGCCCCCTCGAAGATCGCGTCATTGATCAAGCGCAGACCTGCCTTGCTATCGCCTTCGATGAGATGATCGACCAGGCTCGAAACGGTTTCGCGGGTGGCTGTGCCGAGCATGGTCTGTACCTGTTCGAGCGTGATCTGGTTCTCTTCCCCATAGGAGATTAGCTGATCCAGAAGGCTCTCTGCATCGCGAAAGCTGCCCGTGGCCTGGCGGGCGATCAGCTCCATGGCCTCAGGAGCTATGCTGATGCCTTCGCCCTCACATATGAGGGTTAGCTTCTTGGTCAAGTCCTTGATCGACACTCGGCGAAAGTCGAGACGCTGGCAGCGAGATAGGACCGTGGCAGGGATGCGGTGGGGCTCAGTGGTGCAGAGCACAAAGATGACGTGAGCGGGTGGTTCCTCCAGGGTCTTCAACAAGGCGTTGAAGGCCTCTCTGGTGAGCATGTGTACTTCGTCGATGACGTACACCTTGAATCGTCCCTCGGCGGGAGCGAAGTTCACCTTCTCTCTGAGATCGCGGATTTCGTCTATGCCTCGGTTGGAGGCACCATCGATCTCGATCAGGTCCAGCAAGCGCCCCTCGTTTATGCTTGTACAGAGGTGGCACCGGTTGCAGGGTTTCTCATCCGTTTCGCCTAGGCAGTTGACCGCCTTAGCGAGTATCCGGGCTGCGGAGGTCTTGCCGGTGCCTCGGGGTCCACAGAAGAGGTATGCGTGGGCAACGCGGTCATCCCGCAGGGCGTTGCGCAGCGTCTTCACAACGTGAGCTTGTCCGATCAGTTGATCAAACGTCTGGGAGCGCCAGCGGCGGTAGATGGCCTGCGCTGCCATAGAGGTGTCCTCCTGGCCCCGACCTGGGAGTGGTGAGTGGTTGCTAGTGTATCACCGTTGCAGCGTCTTGGCAAGTCATTTTGGGTCAGGGTGGTATTGGGTCGGATTTCCACCGAGAGGCAAGGGACCGAGAAGCATCGTGTCTCGGAGCGCGAGTGGATTCGTGTCGCTGATCAGGCAGGAGCGCGGGGTGAAGCGTACAGCCGTGCGCTAGACTACGCAGCCGACCACGCGTCCGAGCTCTCGCGGAGAGATTGCACCTGGTCTGACGATCTCGGGAGGGGCGGTGGTCAGATCCAGGACCGTGGAGGGGACGCCCACGGGCGATGGACCTCCGTCGACGACCAGCTCGACGAATCTGCCCAGGGCGGCAACGGCCTCCGCCGCGGAGGTGGCAGGCGGCCGGTCGGAGAGGTTGGCGCTCGTCGCGGCGATGGGCGCAGCGATCGCCTCGATCAGTGCCAGGACGAAGGCGTGATCCGGCATGCGCAGCGCAACCGTGTCGCCGCCGGCCGTAACTGCGTCTGGGATGGAGGGGTGCTTGGCCAGCACGATGGTCAACCCTCCGGGCCAGAACGCATCGATCAGGCGATGGGCGACCCCGGGAACATGGGTGGCGGCCTGGACCAGTTGCTCTGGCCCTGACACGAGGAGAGGGATAGCCTTGTGTTTCGGACGCATCTTCGCCTCAAAGATCCGCTCGACCGCGGCCGGCAGCAAGGCGTGGCACCCGAGGCCATAGACCGTATCGGTTGGAAAGGCCAGCAGGCCGCCCCCGGCGAGGACGTCCGCCGCCCTCGAGATGGTTGCCTCGTCGTCTGCAGGAATCACTCTCGTTATCACCTATCGGCTACTCCGTTCGCCACGGCCAGGTCCGTTCTCACCGATTCAGACAGAATCTCTCTATGGCCTCTGCGGCACCATCATCTTCGGCGCGAGGAGCAATGTAGTCGGCCACGGCCTTGACTCCAGGGGAAGCGTTGCCCATTGCGACTCCAAGCCCGGCCCAAGCCACCATCTCGATATCGTTGTCCCCGTCACCGATGGCCATGGTTTGCTCTTGGGGTATGCCCAGCTTCTCTGTCACGCGCTGGAGTGCCGTGGCTTTGTTCTCGCCCAAGGGGATGCCCTCGATGAACATAGGGTGGGATCGCAAAAGACGGATCAGGTGTCCGAAGCGTTTCTGTAGTGCCGTCAGGAGGTGCTCGTTCTCCTCTGCCGTGTTCATGATCAGCACCTTGGAAGGTCGCCGGCAAAGGCCAGCACTCATGTCCGTTACGAGATCGTACGGACGCCCGACGAAGTCGGAGAAGAACTCCTCGGAGAACTTGGCCGCACGCACCAGGAAGTCCTCGTTCAGATCCACCATCACATCAACGTCGAGCGGTTGCAGGTATTCTAGCAGCGCGCGGGCCGGTGCTAAAGGGATCGCCGCGTTGTGCATCAGGTCGTGAGTGTCGGGATGCACGATTTGCGCGCCTTGATTGCAGATGATGGGGGCTCCTATGGCCAGCTTCTCCACGTACTGGAGCATTGCCGGGAAGGGGCGGCCAGAGGCCAGGGTGACGACGATGCCGCCACTCGAAGCCCTCTCCAAGGTTCTCTGGGAGCGGTCAGAGATGACTCCATCAAACGGCAGGAGCGTACCGTCGAGATCCAAAGCTATCAGTCTGAATGGGGTCATAGCTCCTCCCTTGTGACGGTGGGCGCCCTCGTATCGTACGAGCCAAGCCGAACCTGCTCGATGGTCACTTCCTGTCGTTGACCCCAAGGCGGGAACGAGACTCTACTGACACAGGCAGTAGGTTTCGATGGCCACAGCCGCACCATCCTCCGCGACCGACGGCGCCACGCAATCGGCAGCTTGCTTGACTCCCTCCGAGGCGTTGCCCATGGCAACTCCCAGACCTGCGCGATTCACCAACTCGATGTCGTTGTCGGAATCACCTATGGCCATCGTTTCCTCTAGCGCGATGCCCAGGTAGGCCGCCACATGCTCCAGCGCTAGACCCTTGGACACGCCCAATGCCATGGCCTCGATGAAGAACTCGTGGGTGCGTACGATGCACATCAGTGATCCGAAACGCTCCTGAAGCTTGGGCATCAGCCGGTCGTTCTCCTGTCCTTCGCCGGTGATGAGGATCTTAGTCGGCTCGTGGTGCACGCCGGCCACCAGGTCATCCACCTGGATGCGCGGGAGGCCGAACCAACGCTCGTAGAACTCCTCTGGATGTCGCAGATCGCGCAAGTAGATGCGATCGTCCACGTAGGCGCTGATATCCAGGTTGAGCGATTGGGCGTAGCTCAACAGTCTGTGAGCTTCGGATAACGGGAGCGTACGATGGAAGATGGTCTGTCGCGTGGTCGGCAAGACGACTTTGCAGCCCTGGTACGAGATAACGGGTGCGGAGACGCCCAGGGCCTCCAGATACGGTAGCATCGACGGAAACGCCCGGCCGGACGCCAGAGTCACGATGATGCCCATCCTCTGCGCAGCCTCGATGGCTCGTCTCACTCGTCGCGAGATGCGCAGATCGTGAGAGACCAGTGTGCCATCGATATCCAGTACGATTAACCTGTAGGTCACGAGGTCACTTTCCCAATATAGCCGCCGGTATGGATCTCGAGGACGCGATCGCGGCCTGCGAGATCGCGGTGCAGGCCTATCCGAGCGCCGGGGAAGAATCGAGCCGCCAGTGCCAGAGCTGTCGGTCCATGAGTGGCGGCGATCTCAAGCAGGATGGCCCCTCGATGACGAAGGTGTTCCGCGGCCTGCCCCAGCAACCGCCGGACGAGATCCAGGCCGTCCGGACCCCCATCCAGGGCAACACGAGGTTCGTAGGTCGATATCTCTGGGGGCAGGGTCTCCAGTTCGGCCAGTGATACGTACGGGAGGTTTGCCACGATCAAGTCCACACGATCTCTGAGCGGAGCAAGCAGATCACCTCGCAGAAGCTCCACGCGCGCTGATACTCCATGGTGATTACAATTGGCTTGCGCTACCTCGAGGGCCTTCTCCGACAGGTCGAGCGCGTAGACCCTAATCGCGGTAGCGTGCCTGGCCAGAGCGATAGCGACAGCGCCGGATCCGGTCCCCACGTCCGCGACCTTGAAGCCGGCCTCGGGAGGTGGTGTGGCCTCCAGCCATGACAGAGCCAGCTCCACGAGCACCTCGGTTTCAGGGCGCGGTACCAGCACTCGCCGGTCAACTTGCAGATCGAGGCCGAAGAACTCCTTCCGACCCAGCAAGTAGGCGAGCGGCTCGTGATCGAGGCGACGTTTCGCCAGGTGGCGGAACATCGACCGCTCTATTCTGGAGAGCGGATGTTCGGGATAGGCGTAGAGGCGTGCCCTTCTCCACCCCAGGGCCTCACACAGCAGCAGCTCGGCGTCCAGGCGAGGTGTGTCTACACCCGCGGCGGCCATCAGCTCGACGGCCCACGTGAGAGCCGAGTTGGCACTCACGTCTGTCGGGAGTCTATTCGAGATGCGTGAGAGGCCGTGCGTGCTGCCGGACACCTGGTTGCTCTTGCTGCTGACCATCTGGGCCATCCGGTACTCAGACCGCGCCAACGGCTTGAAGGCGTTTCGCCTGGTCATCGAGCGCCAGCGCCTCTACCAGTGTGTCCAGTCCTCCCTCGAGCACGGTCTCGAGTTGGTGTATGGTCAGGCCTATCCGGTGATCGGTCACTCGGTTCTGAGGGTAGTTGTATGTCCGGACCTTCTCGCTTCGCTCTCCGGTACCGACCTGGTTCCGTCGGGCCTCCTCGATCTCCGATGCCTGTCTCCGTTGCTCGGCGTCGTAGAGTCTGGCCCGCAGGATCGACATGGCCCGCATCTTGTTCTGGAGCTGGGAGCGCTCGTCCTGGCAGGCGGCGACTATGCCGCTGGGGATATGCGTGATGCGCACGGCGGAGTCGGTTGTGTTCACGCTCTGGCCGCCGTGCCCCGCGGAGCGGTACACGTCCACGCGCAGGTCATTCGGGTCAATCGTGATTTCGACTTCCTCGACCTCGGGAAGCACAGCGACGGTAGCCGCGGAGGTGTGAATGCGCCCGCTGGATTCCGTGATCGGTACTCTCTGAACCCTATGAGCGCCGCTCTCGTACTTCAGGCGCGAGTAGGCACCTTTGCCTTTGATGAGGAAGATGATCTCCTTGAATCCACCGATTCCCGTCGAGTTGGTGCTGAGAACCTGAACCTTCCAGCGTTGCCGTTCGGCATAGCGGCAATACATGCGATAGAGATCGGCAGCGAAGAGGGCCGCTTCCTCCCCTCCGGTTCCTGCTCTTATCTCCATGATGACGTTCTTGTCGTCGCGGGGGTCCTTGGGCAACATCAATCGCTTGAGGCGCTCTTCCAACTCCGCCCGTTGGGTCTCGAGAGCCGCCAATTCGACCCGGATCAGGTCTCGCATGTCCTGATCGAGGTCATCATCCAGCATGGTACGGGTATCGCGCAGCTCCTCGCCTACTCCCTGATACTCCCGGAGAGGGAAGACCACCTTCTCCAGTTCTGCCAGCTCCTGCCCGTACTCACGCAGGCGCGTAGGATCGTTGGCGACGTCGGGCTGTGCCATCAGGCGGATCAGTTCTTCGTATCGGTTGCTGCGCTCTACCAAGCCATTCAGCCAGGACATGCTCTTGTGCCTCTTGCCGCTCTCGCCCAGATCCGCATCCCCCCCGGAGGATGTCGATACCTGCGAACTCGACTGTGGGTGCTAATAATGAGAGAGCCCCCTGGAATGATAAGGGGCCCACTGACCGTTCTCATTATACTAGCTATGGGTGAGTATGGCAAACTCGGCGCGTGAACGGCAGGGAACCCAGGGGGATGCAGTTGTGGACTGCTCAGCTTCACGTGCTTGTGGATCGCCCGGCAAGAGGTACTTCGCGGATGAACGGCGATCCGCGACGGCTATGATCAGCCATACAGCACTTGCCGTCACGGCGCCCCTGGCCAACCGAGCGATCCGCTGGCGCGAGAGCACGGTCAGCTCAACCCGGCCGGTCGGCCAGACGTGCTCAGCGGCGTAGCAGGACAAGTCCTCGCCCCGGCCGGAGCGACTTCTCAGATCAGCTTCCCTGAGGCTTCTTCGGCAGGAGAGCAAGCCCAGTCGGTCCACCGGGCCAACCCCTTGTCAGAAACCGGTCTATGTGCTAAGATTCTGTCCACGGCAGCACCGGCTGAGATCGCAGCGGCTTTCGAGGAACGCGGAGAGGCATGCAGGCATGATCCGGTTGGGCAACTGGAGGACAGTGATCAGCGTTGCTGTGATTCTGTACTTGGGGCTCCGAGTGACTCCCCTCTCCTTCGCCGAGGGTCCCCCTTCACCTCCGCTGGGAGTGGCACCTCGGCCTCTCGGCGAGAATCCGGCGGTGGCGATGTCCTCGTTGCAGATGGATGCTCATCTGAGAGATTCCCAGGGCAGGACTACGGTCAGTGTCCGGTGCAGATACCGGCTACGCAACACCTACGCAGACCGCTCCGTCGAAACGCGGATTGGCTTTCCGCTCCGAGTAGACGATGCCCCGGGCTTCGATTTGGCTCACTATCAAGGGTTCGCTCTGACTCTGAATGGGCAGAGTCTGCGGCCCGAGCCGCCCATGGCCACTCTTCCCTACTACGTCGTGAGCGCGAAGCTGCAGCCGAAGGGCGTGGCAGATGTCACCGTCGAGTACAGCATGGACCTCGGTGAGACACCGGCGGTCGACTTGCGCTACGACTGGCGCTCGGCAGCCGCGTGGGACGGGTCCGTGGGCAGCGCGAGGATCGCCCTTCATCTGCCCCGCCCTACCATTCCCGAGCAGGTGCTGAGTCAAGACCCCGGCCCCTCGGCGTTCGACGGCGAGACCATCACCTGGGACGGTGTGGATTTCGAGCCGGAGGGGCAGATCTCGATCAGCGTGATCGCCCCGGCGTTGTGGCAGGACATCTGTGATGCTCGGCAGGCGATAGCTGGGGGACGCGATACCGCAGCGGAACACTATCGACTGGCCTCCTTGTACGTGCGGCTGGACTCCCATCTGGGGCCTGCCTTCCCCGGGGGCCCGGGTCTCTACGCCGAGATCCTCAGTCACTTGTTGCAGGCCCAGAAGGCTGACCCCGCGTTCGTTGTAGCGTCGGAAGACTTGGCTACTCTATACCTGTCCAGGGCGACGCAAGATGAACTGAGCGCACACCACTATCTCAGCCTGGCCGCTGGGGCATTGCAGGCGGTGCTGGCACAACGACCTGGGGATGAGAGCGCGCGGCTCCAGTTGGCGGACACGTACCGGCGGCTTGCGGTCGCCACCCGGCAACAGGGCGATTACCGAATGGCACTGACGTATTTCGACAAGGCTCTAGGAGGGGCCATCTCTGACGAACGGGCTGGAACGGAGGGCCCTGTCGGGCAAGAGATCGAGACTACCTATCTGGCGTGGACGGCGGATCTGCTGAGCAGAGGCCAGATAGACGAGGCGCTGGAGATCGTGGCTGAGCATATGGGGGAAGATCCGGTCCCCCGGTACGGGAAGTACCGCCCCACATGCGCAGCCATGCGCGGGCAGATCAGCATCGGATCTGGCTCAAGAGAGGGACGCTTCGTCTTCACCCCGTACGGGGATTCGGCGGCAATCGAGGGAGTGCTGGGTGATCTGGTGGCGTCGCTGGATGCCGTTCAGGGGTGCGATGCTTCGATCAGTCTCGATGGTGAGGATGTGGTGGTGTTGGTAAGTGCGCCCTTCGAGGACACGGAGGGGCTCACCGAAACCCTGCGTGCGATGGAGGCAGCGTTTCCTGCGGGGCTGGAGGAGCCAGCGCAGTTGCTGATTCGCAGCGCGATGCTTCCGACTTCCGTGTGGGTGGCTGAGGCGGAGATTCCCTTGGTCATGGACGGGGGCTACCGCGAGAGTGTCGACCTCACTGCTCCGGCTGCGGCGCTGGATGTGATTCGGGAGCGGACCAACTGGGCCATCATGGATCTCGGAGGCCATGATCCGGAAGATGAGCGGGGAAAGGCGCTCCGGGATGTCTCGCTGGGTCTGCTGAAGAAGTACGCGCGCTCGTGGCAGAGGCAGCGCGAAGAAACTCGAATTGACTATGAGGTGGGGTTCGTATCGAGCTTCGCCGAACCACAGATCAGGAGATGGTCCCTGAGTTTGGGAAGGACGGAAGACCTTCGCTGGAGCGTGCGACTCTACGACCAGATCACGATCGTTCGTCTACTCTTTGGCCTGATCGCCGTCCTCGGCTTACTCCTGCTCTTGGTCAGGCTCGGACG
>Ga0180432_10002961_pt1 | contig 24887 bp, 11 predicted proteins | sample SS_ome_10_FD_132414 | JGI IMG/M metagenome (GOLD analysis project Ga0180432, IMG submission 132414) | Hypersaline lake sediment archaeal communities from the Salton Sea, California, USA - SS_1_MS_2 metaG | ecosystem: Environmental > Aquatic > Non-marine Saline and Alkaline > Hypersaline >... | reverse complement strand
TGCTCCTGAATGTGATCTTACTTGCCCTAAGGGTTACCAAGACCATCGAAATCGACATCTGGCAATACTGCACGTGGACGTACTCAGCAGCTGTGGTCTACCATGTCACAGGAAGCCCGATTGGGGCAGTACTGGCATTCGTGGCCACAGGTGTGATATCCTTCGTCTTGGGGGACCGTCAAGCACCGGCGATCCAAGAGCACTTCAACTTGGAAGGTTGCTCCTTCCCCCACTCTTTCTCCGCACCGTTTGCTCTGTTGGCTGGCCCAGCAAACAAGCTCTTCGATGCGATTCCATGGTTCAGAGACCTGAAGGCGGACCCAGCAAGCATACAGAAGCGCTTCGGGCCAGCGGGTGATCCCACGGTAGTAGGCGCAGTTGTGGGGATCATCCTGGCGCTGATCGCTGGCTACACGGGTGCACAGACGCTGCAATTCGCTGTCTCAATGGCCGGAATCATGCTCTTGATGCCGCACATGATCACCGTCTTGACTTCTGGGCTGTTCCCCATTCGTGATGCGGCAAGAGACTGGTTGACGAAGAGATTCCCCGGACGCCAGTACTACATTGGCCTAGACTGCGCCGTGGGTGTGGCTCAAGCCCCGACCATTGCTTGCGCGCTGTTACTCATACCTATCACTGTGGTGCTGGCCGCGATCCTGCCCGGCAACAAACTGCTCCCTATGGCCGATCTGGCCTTCCTGGGTTTCTGGGTAGCCTCTGCCCTGCCTTTCTTCAGAAACAACATCATCCGGGGCACCATCTACGGAACAGCAATGATAGCCCTAAGCTTGTGGATGGCAACCAATGGAGCCCCGATAGTGACATCCCTGGCAGCCGAGTCTGGAGTTACGATACCCGCTGGTGTGGAGTTGGTGTCGTATCTCACCATCTATCCACTAGGATGGCTGTCCGGATGGATAGCTTCGTTGCTTTAGGGGCCTCCCTGCAGCAGTACGGGGAAGGACTCCGATGAGTGATCAGAGGTCAACTCCGCGATAGGGCCGAGTAGTAGCACCTTTGGTGGTCTTGCGGCCGAGGAGTTGGCCTCTGTTCACGTCTTCTGGAAATGACAATCGTTGGTCGCCTATGCCTGTTGCATGGCGACAAAGCTCTTAGTTGGGAGGATAGGCAATCATGAAGGCAGCGTTACTGACTCGGCCGGGCGAAGTCAAAATCCAGGAAGTGGAAGGACCCAAGGTTGGTCCTCTGGAAGCATTGATCAAGATCAAGTCTTGTGGCGTGTGTGCCACTGATGTCAAGAAATACGTAGGTGCCAGCAAGGCGCCGTGGCTGCCGTTCATCTTGGGCCATGAACCTGCAGGGGTGGTAGTTGAAGTAGGGCAAGATGTAGAAGATGAGCTGTCACTGGGGAGTCGAGTCGCAGTGGCACCGGTCTTCACTTGTGGTCACTGCTACGGTTGCCGCAGTGGGCTAACGTATTCGCAAGGCATGGGAATGTGCGAAGACTATGAGGTCCTGGGGTATTCTATGAATGGAGCCTTCGCCGAGTATGTTGCGGTCCCTGCCCGCCACGTGCACCTGATCCCAGATGAACTCTCATTCCGGGACGCGGCTCTCATCGAACCCGTAGCAGCTTGCATCAACGGCGCCCTAAGGGTCTCGCAGACCCCTCCGGGCACTGTCGTGGTCATAGGATGCGGGTTCATGGGGCTAGCCACGGTACAGCTCCTCAAGCTTCTCGGAAACCGAGTTGTTGCCTCTGACTTGCAGGAAGAACGGAGGCAATTGGCTCTCGATCTGGGGGCGGACGCAGTGCTGGATCCCGGGAAAGAGGAAATCGTGTCCAGAGTGCTAGAGCTGACCGATGGTCGTGGCGCCGACGGAGTGCTCTGCGCGGTGGGCGGCAAGGCGGTCACCGAGCAAGCAATGGACCTGCTGGCCAAAGGTGGAAGACTGGTGCTCCTGGCTTCGGCGCCGGCGGGCACCAAGTTTGAGGTGGACCTGAGCAGACTTCACTACAGCCAAGCAGTCTTAACCGGCAGTGTTAGCTATACGGGGCCGGGATACGAGTGGTCCAGCCAGCTTCTGCGCCGCGGCAGTCTGGACGTAGATACGCTCATCAGTGCGGTGGGGCCACTGGAGCAAACCGGAGAGTTCCTTAAAATGACCAAGAATCTGAAGGGGCTCAAGAAAGTCGTCATGATCGGTGAGTAGTTGACACCCGAAACTCTGAGGAGAACACAAGTGACAAGAGACCGATACGATTCTGAGTTGTTTGCTCTGCCGGAAGTTGTTTCTGGCGGCGACTACGTGACAGCCAGCTACTTCCTGCAGGTGCCCTCGGGCACGGATGTGATTGCGCGCTGCCTGGGATTCGCCACCGAACAAACCACAGGCACCTGGGTAGATGTGCCTGGAGAGACGGCTGAACTGCGTCGAGAACACGCGGCCAAGCTGGTAGGGCTGACCGAGATGCCTGACTACGAGACCGGGCTTCCTCAGGGCGTGGACACTCGCAGTTTCATAGTACGACTGGCCTTCCCGTGGGTCAACTTTGGCGACAGTCTTGCCATGCTCCTCTCCACGATTCCCGGCAATGTCTCCTTCGGGTTCCCGGTGAAGCTCGTCGATATCGAGTTCCCCGACGTCTACCTGGCGAAGTTCCAGGGACCGAAGTTTGGGATCGAAGGCATCCGCGAGCTTCTGGGAGTGCACGATCGGCCGTTGGTCAACAACATGATCAAACCATGCACCGGCTTCTCTCCTGAAGTAGCGGAGGATCTGGTCTATCAGACGGCTGCAGGCGGTGTCGATATCATCAAGGATGATGAGCTGCTGGGAGGCAGCCCTAGCTTCTCCCCTTTGGAGAAGCGCGTTGAGATCTACATGAGAGCCATCGCCAGGGCCGATGCCGAGAAAGGTGAGAAGACTCTCTATACTGTCAATGTCACAGATCGAGTGGACAGGCTACGTGACAACGCCATCAGAGCAATACGTGCCGGGGCCAACGCACTCATGGTGAACTACATTGGCATCGGCTTGTCGGCCCTGCGATCGTTGGCCGAAGACCCGGCGGTGAGTGTTCCTATCCTGGCCCACGCCACGGGCGGAGGCACGATGATCGTGTCGCCCTACTCTGGCATCAGCGCACACTTGGTCATGGCTAAGCTACCCCGTATGGCCGGCGCAGACATAATCAACGACCTCGTTCCCTATGGCAAGCTCCCGATCCTCAAGAGCAAGTACATCCGTATCGCCAACATCTGTCGGGGCAAACTCGGTGATCTGAAGCCTACTCTTCCCAACGCGGTAGCAGGGGTCTACCCCGGCAATGTAGCTGAGATAATGGCCGACCTGGGTTGGAACTGCCTTCTGGGCGCAGGTGGGGGCATCCACGCCCATCCTACGGGGCCCAAAGCGGGAGCCATCGCCATGCGTCAAGCGATCGACGCGACACTGAAGGGTGTGCCTCTGGATGAAGCTGCGAAGAACCAGCCCGAACTGCGAACTGCCCTTGAGACTTGGGGCATTTGGCAGGAGGAGTCCCTGCAACTCTTTTCCCGTATGCGATAGCGCGGGCATCTATCAGGTGTAGGAGGAAGACATGGATCTGACGGATCGCGTGGCTGTGGTCACTGGTTCTGGCAGAGGTATCGGCAAAGCGATCGTGTCGCGTCTGGCCGAGAATGGCGCGAAGGTCGTAGTGGCTGAAGTCGCTGCATACGGCGAAGAGGTTGCCAAAGGCTTGTGTGCATCCGGTGCCGAGGCGATGTATTGTCCCGTGGACGTGTCGGATCCGGAGAGTGTGAAGGCCATGGTCGAGCGGGTAGACGAGAGATGGGGGCGGCTTGATGTGCTGGTCAATAACGCCGGAATCCGCCCCACCTGCCCCTTCCTGGAAATGAGCCTTAGTGATTGGGACCGTGTCGTGGCAGTCAACTTGACCGGCACCTTCAACTGCTGCGCAGCAATCGCTCCGCTCATGGTGCAGCGTAGTTGGGGACGCATCGTGAACATCTCATCTTTGGCCGCTCAGCGGGGATCTACTGGTGGCCACAGCCACTACGCTGCTGCAAAGGCAGGGATCGTTGGCTTCTCCAAGTCGCTGGCTCGCGAACTCGCCCCACATGGCATCACGGTCAACACAGTAGCCCCAGGTTTCATCGAGACCTTAGGTTGGGAGGGACAACTGGATGGCCAAATCGAGAAGTATGCCGCCCAGGTTCCCCTGGGCAGGCTTGGTCAGCCCGATGACATCGCCAACCTCGTCGCCTTCCTGGTATCCGATGGGGCCTCGTACCTGACCGGCGTCACAGTCCCGATCAACGGCGGACTATTCATATACTGACCCAGGCCTGCCAACCGGCCTGGGCCTATCTCACAGCAAGCGTAGGGGAGAAGGGCAGCGCCTCTCGGAATACGGAGTCTGGCTCGCAAGTATCTGCCTCTGGGTCTGATGCTCCCATCTTCGGCCTTCACACGTTCTCTCCGAAGGGCGCTGCCTCATCTCTGCTTCGCTTGGCTGACCAACGCTACGCCATGTCACAGAACGTGTTGCCCTCTTCCTGTTTTTCCCCCCTCGATCAATTGCAGAACTGACTAGGCATCTACAGCCACAGTGTGCTCCCACGGAGCCCGAAACGTCGAATACGATCCCCGGGAAGCCCATCCGTCAGGCAGCAGCCTCGCAAGACGGCCAATCCTTGGCCATGCATGTGGTCTTCTTCGAAGTCCTGACACAGAGGAGCGATACCACAGTTGAGCACACCAGAACGCAACGCTTCCCCCGAGAACATGCAGCCGTTCCTCTTCGATCTGGATGAGACGCTGATCGACTCCGACGATGTGACCGGCGAGGCTAACTTCGGCGACCGGCCGATGCCCTACTGGCTCTATCTGCCCGTGGTGCTCGAGGAGGCCAGTTGAGGCGGGAGAGCCCCGCTTGCCGGGTAGCCTGACACAGTGAAGTTCGCGAGCCGAGTCCTGATTGTGATAGGAGGCGTCTTCAATCCCCAGCGTCAGACATGGCAATTGCTTCATGTTCATTGACTTTCGGGGCTTCTCGTGGTATACTGGTTATGTTGGGAGATACGGGGCCGCGTGCCGCGCGCGCGACCGCGATCAGCCGCGCCGAAGAACGCACCGTCACTGCCGAAAAGGTCATCGCATATGCATTTCAGGGCTCGTCCACCCTACGGGGACGCTGCGGCAGTTCTGACCGTCGCCTTTTCAGTTATCCTATCCCTCGCGGTCGTGGTCTTGCCGGACGCGGCGGATGCATCTGTCCTTCGTCGGGGGCTCCTCTCCCCCGGCTCTTTTGGCATCACCGATCATGGGCCCATCACCCACGAGGTAGGCGTCTCTCTCAGCGCACCGATCACGGCCACCTTCGACGCTGACCTGAATGCCACCACGGTCAACAGCCGCACGTTCTTCGTGCACGGCAACATGACCGGGCTGTACACCGACACCTACGTCTACAACGCGGGCGCCCGTACCCTCACTTTTACCCCATCGCGTGACTTCTTCATCGGGGAACGAGTACGCGTGCACGCCACAGCGGGCATGTCCAACACCATCAGCGAATCGCTCGAACCCGCCGGATGGGAGTTCACCGCCGGCGTCGAGGAGCCCGGGCGGTCCGCACACTTCATACTCGACGACAGCATCGATTTGCCCGGCAGGGAGCACGGCTCGGTCTCGTGGGGAGACTATGACAACGACGGCGACCTGGACTTCCTTCTCACCGGGGAAAGCGGCGGGCCAAAGACTAGACTCTACCGCAACGATGGGGTCGCAGGCTTCACCGACATGACCGGCACTGCTGACTTTCATGGGGTGTCGCATGGCTCTTCGGACTGGGGCGACTTCGACAACGATGGCGACCTGGACATCGCGCTGGTAGGGGACTCTCTCCACAGCATCAAAGACACAGTGTATCGGAACAACGGCGACGGCACGTTCACGGACATGTTCGCAAACCTCGGCTTGAATACGCGCGATGCGGTGGAGTGGGGTGACTACGACAACGACGGGGATCTGGATATCCTGGTGATCGGCTCGAACTCCACAGTCTTTCGCAATGATGGCCCTGCTGGCTCTGGATGGACCTTCACGAATATCCATGTTGACGTGCCGACGGGCTACGATGGCGACGGCGCCTGGGGCGACTACGACAACGACGGGGACCTGGACATCGTCGCGCTCGGCTACGAGTCGAGAGTGATGCGCAACGACGGCGGCGACACGTTCACCGAGTTGAACGTGGGTCTACGGAATGGTCAGTCCTTCTCTGTAGACTGGGGTGACTACGATGGCGATGGGGACCTCGATATCCTGATGGCAGGGTACATCAGCGAGGATTCGCACTCCTTCGCTGCGTCTCGCGTGTATCGGAACAACGGTGACGACGCTTTCACGAACATAGATGCGGGCCTGACCGGCGTCTGGTGGTGCTCGGTGGCTTGGGGCGATTGCGACAACGATGGCGATCTGGACATCGTGGTTGCCGGTGACTCTACGACTAACGTGTATCGAAACAACGGCGATGAGACCTTTAGCAAGCTCCCAGCCCCGCTGCCTCACGCGAACTACGGGGACGTGGCCTGGGGGGACTACGACGGCGACGGCGACCTGGACATACTGCTCACGCGCACCACTGAGTCGGGCGGCGCGACCGCCATCTACCGCAATGAGGCAAACCCTCGCGTGACCGGGCACGATCCGTCCACCAATGAGCTGGGGGTTGAGCCAAGCGCACCAATGACGATCACTTGCAACGGCGAAATGGACGTCACGACGGCGGTCAGTCGCACGTTGGCGGTGCACGGCGACTTCACCGGCCTGTGCACAGGCTCGTACAGCTTCGGCGGAGGGCCAGAAACCCTGGTCTTCACCCCCGACCGTGCGTTCCGTACGGGCGAGACGGTGCGCGTGCACGCCACCGCCGGAATCTCCGACGCCGGCGGTTTTGCCCTGACCCCGTATGGCTGGCAGTTCACCGCCGGGCCGGTGACCAACCGCTGCGTGGGCGGCTATGTGGCGATCGGCGCAGGCCTGTCCGACATGGAAGACACTGACGTCTCCTGGGCGGACTACGACAACGATGGAGACCTGGATGCGTTGATTACCGGGCTCACGTCCATTCCCGCGTCGACCCTGTATCGCAACGCAGGCCATGACAACTTCAACAACATGAACGCACACATATCTCTGGCAGGTGTGGAGCGTGGCGCAGCAGACTGGGGCGACTACGACAATGACGGTGACCTTGACCTCATCCTCACAGGGCTAGACGGCTCGCAGCCCACGACTTGCCTCTACCGCAACGATGGCCCCACCGCCTTCACCGACATGAGCGGCACGCATTCCTTCACAGGTGTGCTCGACAGCGCCGTAGATTGGGGCGACTACGACAACGACGGAGACCTGGATATCCTGCTCACGGGCCTCGCCGCCGGGGGAAGCGAGGTGTCGAAGGTCTATCGCAATGATGGCGGTGGTTTCACCGACATGAGCGGGTCCATTGTCTTGACCGGATCGAGTGCCGGCGCAGCGGCCTGGGGCGACTACGACAATGATGGCGATCTGGATATTGTTATCGCGGCAACCGCCTCTACCGAGGTGTACAAGAATAACGGGGACGACACGTTCACCGCCCTGTGGAATAGCCTGGTAGGCGTCTCGCCGAGCTCTGTTGCCTGGGGCGACTACGACAACGATGCCGATCTGGACATACTCCTGGCCGGCAGGACCTTCGACGGAGATCACATCACGAGGCTATACCATAACAATGGGCCTCATGTGACGCCGGCGTTCACCGAGGTTGTCACCAGCTTGACTGGGGTTGCCTATGGGTCGGTGGCCTGGGGCGACCATGACAATGATGGAGATCTGGATATCCTCCTCACAGGTTGGGACCAGTCGTCAAACCCCGTCACCGAAGTCTACAGCAACGAGGGGGAGCGTGGCTTCGTTGCCACTCGCGCCGGCGACTCGCTCCTGGATGTTGCCAAATCCTCGGCGGCTTGGGGAGACTATGACAAGGATGGAGATCTGGACATCCTGCTTGCGGGTCTCAACGCAAGCAGCATAGCGAGGACCAGAATCTACCGTAGCGAGGACTGCCTGGAGATCACCGACCATAGACCGGTAATGAATGAGTTGGCAGTGTCGGCCAGCCGCCCGATCACAGCTAGCTTCAACTTGGATGCGGATGCGGCCACGCTGACGAGCGATGCGTTCTACGTCCACGGCCACCTGACCGGCCGCTACACCGATACCTTGAGCTACGATCCAGGTAGCCGCACGGTCACGCTCAGTCCGACCCGTAGCTACCATGCCGGCGAGAGAGTCAGGGTCCACGGGACCAACGGAATCAAACGACCCAATGGTGTGGGTCTGGAGGAGTTCGGCTGGCAGTTCACCACAGGAGTTGTGGTTCCGGGCCGGGACCCCCATTTCACTGAGGTGACCAATACGGGCCTCAAACGGATCGGCCGTGGTTCGGTTGAATGGGGCGATTGCGACAACGACGGATACCTGGATGTGGCAGTGACAGGAAGCACCGATACGCCTCCCTACTGGCTCATCAGGGTATATCACAACAACCACGATGGCACTTTCTCCACGCACTGGTCAAGCGTCAGCGACCACCTCGCTAACGGCGACCTCGCCTGGGGGGACTACGATAACGACGGCGACCTCGATATCCTGGTGTGTGGCGTCAACAACGACGGAACAACCCGCAAGACGAGGATATTCCGCAACGAAGACGATGGCAGCTTCACCGAGGTGCTCCCCGGTCTGATCAACGTGGAGAACAGCGCGGTTGACTGGGGCGACTATGACAGCGATGGCGACCTGGACATCGCCATTGCGGGTCTGGGAACCGGCGGATACAAGACCAGGATCTACCGCAACGACGGGGGAGGCACGTTCTTCGACATCAGCGCCACGGCGCCGATAACGGGGTTGAACGAGGCTGACGTTGCGTGGGGAGACTGCGACAACGACGGCGACCTAGACCTCGCGCTGATCGGAAACGACGGAGCCTACCCCGCCGCCTCGCTGGTCTACCGCAACCTGGGCAGGGACACCTTCGCGGAGATCACGGACTCCGGCTTCAGCGTCTACTGCGGGTTCCAGGACGGAAGCGTGGAGTGGGGCGACTACGACGGAGATGGCAATCTGGACCTGCTGGTGAGCGGAGGTTCGGGAGGCAACCGGTTCACGAGGATCTACCGCAACGACGGCACGGGACACTTCGAGAATGCCAACGCGGGACTACCCGACAGCATTAGCGGCTGCGCCAGGTTTGGCGACTACGACAACGACGGCGACCTGGACGTCTTCGTAGTCAAGTACGGCGCAACTCGGGTCTATCGCAACAACGGTGACGGTACCTTCACGAACATCAAAGCCTGCCTGGCGGCGATGGACGTGATGATCACCGCCGACATGGAGTGGGGTGACTTCGACAACGACGGCGATCTGGACATCCTGTACGTTGGCGACGATATGTACGATGAGAAAACCTACCTCTACGAGAACAGCAGCCTGGATCCCGATCCCGCGGTGACCAAGACGGTAGAATCGGCCGTCGTGGCACCGGGCGAACGAATCACCTACACCGTCTCGTTCTCAAACAGCGCACTGGGTACCTGTACCGGAGTCGTGCTTACGGATATCGTCCCCGTCACGGTGACCAACCTGAGTTACGTGAGTAGCGGCGCGACCATCACCCGCACTCCGGGGATCACCTACGAATGGCAGGCCGACGATCTGGATTCGGGCCAGGGCGGCCTGATCACGATCACGGGCGAGATCAAGCAATTCTGCAATCCGACGACGTGTAGCTTGACTAACACGGCCGTGATCGACTGCGCGGGATTGGACGGCGTGCTGGGCAACAGCGTCGCCCACGCCGTGGCCACGTTGAGCGCTTCGTTGGGTCCGACGGCGGACTTCAGCGGTACGCCCACCGATTGCTGCACTCCGCTGACGGTGGCGTTCACCGATGCTTCCACTCCCGGCGATTATCCCATCTCTGAGCGGTGGTGGGACTTCGGCGACTTGGCCACCTCTACCGACACCGACCCCGAGCACACGTATGCGACCTCAGGCACATACACCGTGACTCTCACGGTTACCGGCACCAACGGCTGCAGTGGGACCCTGGCCAAGGCCGAGTACATCACGGCGAACGAGCCGCCGACGGCCAGCTTCGGCTCTTCTCCTTCGAGCGGATGCGCGCCACTGACGGTGTACTTCACCGACACGTCCACGGTGGGCAGCAACGAGATCACGGATTGGGGTTGGGACTTTGGGGATGACACCACGGCGACCATCAGCCAGACGACGCACACGTACGCGACGGCGGGGAGCTATTCGGTGACCCTGGCCATCACCGACAGCCATGGGTGCACGGACATGATCACCTCTGCGCCCATCGTGGTCCACGAGGGGCCGGTGATCACTAGCCTATCGATAACGCAGCCGGTGGCCTGCTCGGGGGTGCTGTCGTACACAGCCGAGGCGACCGAAGGCGGCGGAGCGGGGAGTTCGAGCGGCACCCTCGCGGCGGCCCCCGGCGGCACCGTCGGCGGGGTGGGTGGGCTGTCCTACGGCTGGAACTTCTACGCCGACGGAAAGTGGCTGGCGTCCTCCACCAACCAGAACGGCACCCTCGCGGTGTCCACCTGCGGTACCGTCACCGGGACCCTGACCGTGACGAACACCCATGGTTGCACCGTTTCTGCAACGACGGCGCCGCTCGACGTGAACCGGCTACCCGAAGTGCTGAGCATCGTGATCGCGCAGGGCGACCCGAGCGCCGATCTCATCGACTACACCGGCACATTCAGTGACTGTGACGGACTCTCGACCGTAGACTGGGCTCTGTCCTTCACCGATGGAGGGGTGGTGACCGGCAGCGGAGACACGGTTGCGGGGGCGTACGCCCTGGCCGATGCAGACTATTGCGGCACGATCCGGGCCACCCTGGTGGTCACCGACGATCGTGGCTGTACCGACGGCCTGGTCCCGTTGAGCAACGAGGTGGACATCAACCAACCGCCCGAGGTGGTGTCGTTCGATTTGGTGCAGCCTGACCCCGAGGCGGCGGTGCTCGACTACGCTGTCGTGATCAGCGATTGCGACGGAACGGCGTCCCTAGAGTGGAGCGTCGTCTTCTGCGACGGGCAGGCCGTGCTCGGCACGGGAGCCGCCGGTGCGGGCACCCACGCGCTCGCCGATCCGGAGTACACCGGGGAGTGCGACGTGACCCTCACCGTCACCGACACGGCGGGAACCACCGATATCGAGACCAAGGCCTTCACGGTGTCCTCAGATGCCTTGGAGGGCGTCAAGTACCGACTCTTCGGCGGCGTGGTGGCCACGTGGAGCTTCTGGTACTACATCGACGTCACCAACACGACGTCCAGCGTGCTCCACGACGTGGTGGTCACCGACACTCTGCCCAACGGGATCATGCCCTCATCGGTGTATCCCAGTCCCGGAGGTCTCTACGATGGCGCCAACACGATCGTGTGGGACATCGGCACCCTCGCCCCCTACACCGGAACGCAGGTGCAGGTGCAATTGCAGACCAACTCCTGGCGGGCCGACACGACCATGACCAACCGCGCCTATGCGGATGCCCAGGAGCAGGGAGTGCCGCTGCTGATGGAAGACACGGTGTACGTGCAGGCGCCGGACGTACCGCCGGGCCCGACGCCCACGAGTACGGCTACGGCAACGCCGACGGAGACGCCGACACCTACGTCAACGTCGACCGCGACGGCTACGCCCACCGCGACAGCCACACCCACCGCCACAGCGACGGCAACGGCCACGGCGACACCTACGGCGACGTGGGTACCGGGAACGGGCAGCATTGCGGGGCTGGTGTGGGAAGACACGAATGGGAACGGGGAGTGGGACCCCGGCGAGCAGGGTATCGGTGGGGTGCGCATCGAGCTGCGCACTGCTGATCGCCCCAGTCTGCTTAAGTCCGGCCTGCATTTGGTGGTCGACGTGGCCTACAGCGACGATAACGGGCTCTACCGGTTCGATGGCCTGGTACCAGGAGAGTATCTGGTGCGGGAGATCGATCCGATGGGCTACCGGTCGACCACATCGGCCGGCGTGTTCGTGACCGTGGTGGCGGGGGAGACCGGCGAGGCTAACTTCGGCGACAAACGAGCCCTGTTCCCGCTCTATCTGCCCGTGGTGCTGAAGTCGCCCAGTTGAGTCGGGAAGAGCCCCTCTTGGCGTCCAGCCTGACACAGTGAAGTTCCCGAGCCGAGTCCTGAGACAAGCCGGGGCTCGGCTCTTGGCGTCTCTGCGACACAGTTGCGCATGTTGCCGCCTGGTTACCGTGCGGGTGGCCTGACAGGACTTCGCTGGAGCCGCTCCGCGGTCATCCACCTCTGAGCAGCACTCAGTGAATGCACTCGATTCAGATTCGGCGGATCCAACGAGTGCGACACTCCTCTCTCAGGGTGCACACAAGACGTATCAGGCAGATGAGGCGCAAGCAAGCATGAGGCTGAAGCCGCATGCTCACAGAGCCAAGCCTCTTCGGGCCATGATCCAGCCCGTAGGGCTTTGCCCTTTCAGCCGGTTGTTGAAGCAACCGGCAGGAGCCTACTGCGAACCTTTGCGTGCACCGCATCGTTCCCTCAGCTTGACTTGGGTACACTAGAGCGCTACTATTGGCGTGGCGCCTGCTGTCCTCACATCGGTTCTCGGGGCGCCAGGCTGGATACTCACACTGCTAGTGGCAATGGAGGCAAGACAATGGGTAGGAAGGGAGCTTTCGGAGAGGCTCGAAGTGTGGCGGTCACAGTACTGGTCGACAACCGGGCCGATCTGATCGTCGAGTCGAGCGACACGGTGAAGTACTTCACCGATGAGTCGCTGTTGGCCGAGCACGGTTTCGCGGCCATGATCGATCTCCAACCAGGCGGAACGCGGATCCTTTGGGATGCGGGCATGACGCCCATCGCGCTACTGGAGAACATGCGGCGGATGAAGATCGACCCGGCGACGTTCGACCTGATCGCCATCAGTCACGGCCACGACGACCATACCGCCGGGGTGACCGACGTGCTGAAGGCCATCGATCTTCAACCCAAGGCCAGGAAGTGGGAGCCGAACGCCAGCGACGAAGAGATCATGGCCTACTTGAAGGAGCGCCGTGTGCCCCTGGTCATGCATCCTGCCGCCCTGAGGGAGCGCTGGCGCGTGAAGGAGGATGGCACCAAGTACGGTCCCGTCTATCCTCCGCCGCGAACAGAATGGGAGGCGGCCGGCGCCGAGATCATCCTTTCGGAAGGGCCCTACCGGCTTGGGCCAGGGTGCTGGACCACCGGCATGGTGCCCCGCCGCAGCTTCGAGGGAGCGGGACGCTCATCGACTCGAGCCTACCGTCAAGGTAGCGAATTCCTTCACGACGACCTCGAAGAGGACCAGGCCATCGTGGTCAACGTCGCGGGCAAGGGACTGGTGATCGTCTCCGGCTGTGCCCACTCGGGCATCGTAAACACGGTGGACCACGCTCGCGAGATCAGCGGAGTCGACACAATCTGGGCCATCCTGGGAGGCCTCCATCTGGCCCAAGCCGAGGACCATGAGATACAGCGCACCATCGACGCCGTGGAGGCCTACCATCCGAAAACGGTGGTGCCTACCCATTGTACCGGCTTCAAGGCCATGTGCCAGTTCGCCGCTCGAATGCCGGACGAGTTCCTGCACGGGGTCGTCGGAGCGACCTATCTCTTCTAGGCATTGGCCTTTCACGGATCTGTTGACGGCCAACTTCGGCAGGCCAGGAGGAGAGCGAAGATGAGCGACGAGGTCGAGATCATCTCGGTCGACGCATCCAATGTGGAAAAGGAAGGTTTCTTCTGCCGCAAGAGCAAGCGCAAGTCACCGGGATACAAGCAGAAGCTGCAATGGCTGCAGCAGCGCTTCGCCGAAGGCATGCGCATCAAGATCCTGCACGAGAACGGCAGATCGGTGGGGTTCATCGAGTACGTACCCGGCGAGTTCGCCTGGAGAGCCGTCAATGCTGCGGAGTACATGGTCGTACACTGCATCTGGGTGGTTGGCCGGGCCAAGGAGAAAGGCTACGGGACGCGCTTGCTCAACGAGTGCCTCGACGATGCGCGCGATTCGGGGAAGCGTGGCGTGGCCATGGTGACCAGCCGCAGGCATTGGCTGGCGGGCAGCGAACTGTTCCTGCGCGATGGGTTTGAGCTGGTGGGTCAGGCGCCTCCCTGCTTCGAGCTGGTGGTGGAGAGCTTCGATGACGCGCCGATGCCCAGCTTCCCCCAGGACTGGGACCGGCGACTGGCCGGCTATGGCTCGGGCCTGACCGTCGTGCACGCCGACCAGTGCCCCTACAACGAATACGGCGTCCAGATCGTCGAGGATGTGGGCAGGCAGAGAGGACTAGACACTCGCGTCGTCAAGCTGACCAGCAGCCAGGAGGCGCGGGAGCGAGCACCCTCGGCCTACGGGATCTTCAACGTAGTGTACGACGGCGAGCTGATCACCTACCACTACGAGGCCGAGAAGACGCTGGCCAGGCTCCTCGATGCGCAGATCGGGTAGCTGCCCACTGTTGTGGGTGACCCCAACGCAACTGTGCGGCCCCGAGACCCAAAGAGACTCAGGAAGGAGGACTACTTCCAACGGCGGGTTGGCACAGCGTCACCCTGAGCGACCGCAGGGAGCGAAGGGTCTTGGCCGCCTATCGGCACAAATGAGGTGAGAAGGGCATGACACTGGCGCAGTACGTCGCGAGGCAACTCGGCAACCCGTCGGGGCCTATGGGCAGGTTCCTCTTGCCGAGAGTATGGAACAGAAGAAACGCGGCTCTGAACGATCTGACCTTCAACGAGTTGCACCTTCGACCGAACGATCGCGTCCTCGAGGTGGGCTGCGGAGGTGGATACCTGCTGGATCGGATCGCCGGTGCAGTGACGGATGGTTTCATCGCCGGGATCGACACGTCTGCTCAGGTCGTCGCCTTCTGTCAGAGCAGATTTCGGTCTCTCGTGAGGCCGGGTCGCGTCGAAATCAAGCGCGCCAGCGCAGAGGAACTCCCGTACCCGTCGGGCTTCTTCACCAAGGCTTGCACGGTCAACACGCTCTTCTACGTCTCCGACGCCAGTCGGGCGATACGGGAGCTGTGGCGGGTACTAGCGGACGGCGGGGAGGCAGCCCTCTGCTTGACCGATCGGCGATTCCTGGAAGAACGGAGATTCGCTGCCCACGGACTCAGTCTGTACGAAGCCTCAGAGGTGCAGGAGATGATGGAGGCGGCCGGGCTCCTCGACGTTCGGCTGAGCCGCGGCTCCGATAGATGGCGAGAGTTCATCTGTCTCGTGGGTAGGAAGTAGCGGCATTCCACGCTTCGAAGCCAGGTGGGCCACCACTGTAGCACTGTGGCGCTTGCGGCTGCGGCGAACGACGCCCTTGCGCACATCCGAGATCCGCAGGACGCTGACGACGCCGATCCTCGTCGCAGTGCGATATTGTTAGCCGGAGTCTCCCTCCTCCCCGCCGGATTCTCCGCTGCCTACCTACCCCGCATCCGCGCGTCCGCGCGACAGCAGTCGTGTGCAGCTCGCCTCCCCATCGTCCACGTCGCATCGAGCCGAGAGAATTCCGGTCGCAAGGCTAGTTTGCCACCTTCTGCACAACTGTGGCATAATCTGCTGAGCAAGATAAGCGCGGGACCAGACCTGTGGCGATTGCGCTCGCACGACCGACGGGTGATGCCAGACCGGCACAGGATCTGGATTACAGGAGGGACAGTGGACATTCGAGCATACAACCGCCTTGCCTGGAACAAGCAGGTCGAGCGAGGCAACCGGTGGACCGTCCCGGTTAGCAGCACGGAAGTCGCTGCGGCAAGAGAGGGTCGGTGGCAGATCTACCTGACACCATCCAAGCCGGTGCCGGCGGAGTGGTTCCCGCAAGTGCGTGGCCGGGACGTCCTCTGCCTGGCCTCGGGCGGGGGGCAACAGGGACCGCTTCTGGCAGCGGCGGGGGCGAGGATCACGGTATTCGACAACTCTCCCAAGCAACTGGAGCAGGATCGGGTCGTAGCGGAGAGAGAAGGATTGAGCGTCACGACAATCGAGGGAGACATGGCGGATCTCGGCGTCTTCGCCGACGAGAGCTTCGATCTGATCGTCCATCCTGTGTCGAACGTGTTCGTTCCCAAGGTGCGCCCCGTGTGGGCCGAGGCTTGCCGGGTGCTACGCCCCGGAGGGGTACTGCTGGCCGGCTTCACCAATCCCGCGGTCTATCTGTTCGACTACGAGCTGGCCGACCGGACCGGAATCCTGCAGGTGAAGTACTCCCTTCCGTACTCAGACACCACGAGCCTGACCAAGGCACAGAAACAGAGGTACATAGACCAGGGTGAGCCTCTGGAGTTCAGTCACACGCTCGATGACCAGATAGGTGGGCAGCTCGACGTGGGATTCGTGTTGACCGGCTTCTACGAGGACTCGTACGATGAGGAGCCACAGGACGCGCTGACGCCCTACATGCCTGAGTTCATCGCCACGCGCGCGGTCAAACCGTAGGTGCTGGGGGAAAGTTCAGCCCTCCAACACCCAGTGGAGGCGTGTGGTTCGGCAACAGCCTGGCTCCGGCGGAGGATGGCACTGTGAATGGAACGCTCGATCTTCTGGGCGAGACCAAGAGGCTGCTGCTCCGCGCGCCGCAGGAGCGCGACCTGAAGGAAATCGCGGATCTGTGGACCGATCCCCGGGCCACCGAACACATCGGCGGGCCGAGGGACCGCGACATGGTCTTGGATAGCTTCCGCGAATACGCCGCGGACCCGTATGCCTGTGCACAGGACGAGGGCGAACGCTGGTGGTCGATCGTCGAACCTTCCTCAGGCCAGCTAGTCGGCCTCTGCGCGCTTCTGGACAAGGAGATCGATGGCCAGATCGAGACCGAGCTGGGGTACTTCCTGCTCCCTGCACACTGGGGCCGGGGCTACGCGACCGAGGCCGCGAGGCCGGTGGTAGAGCACGCCTTATCGGAGCTGGGGCTCGAATCGCTGGTGGCGATCATCCATCCAGAGAATGCCCCCTCCGTGGGGGTTGCTCGGAAGTTGGGCATGGAATTCGACCGACAGCTTCTGCGACCCGATGGGGTCGTCAGGCACTTGTACCGATCGAGACGCTGAGTCGACGCGCTCCGGCCTGCCGAGCAGGAAGCACCCTACACAGCGAACCTCGAATCCGAGCACGGGCGGGAGCGGGGTCCAGCGTACACCTAGCACAGATGGATCACACCGAACCCTCCTGCCCATCGTGAGCCTCTCGCTGCCGTGAGCAACCGCACGGCGCCTCCATCAACTAGCGCATTGCTCGGAACTATGGCCCAGAGCCGGGGTTAGGTTACGTAGGAGCCCAGTCGAGTCCAGACCCACGGGGTGAGCGGCCCATTGCTGCAGTGCTGTACAGGCCCGCGGGCGCAGACGGACCAGAGAAACGCCCAAGCGTCCGGGCCGCCAGTGTCGACCAACTGCTTCGCAGAGCGTCCCTGGCACTCCCCGGAACCACAGAGAGGGCCTTGACAACGTAGGCCAAAACCTGATACTGTTGGTATGTCCATTCTCCCAGGCAGAATCCCGTAGCCGTTGCACTCCTGGGCAAACACAGCCAACGTAGTCGTCGACCTCGTCTCCAAGCTGGTTCAGCCCGCATCGATCTCCATTGACCTTCTGCCACACAAGCGCATTGCAGTCGTCGAGGAGCAGCCCCTACCGTACTGTAGGAAGGAGGTGCCCATCTTGACCGACCTCAAGCAGACCGGACGGTGACAGCTCACCAATCGGGCTTCGGCCGCAAGGCCTCTAGTGGAAGAGGAGAGCAACCATGTCTAGGAAAGGCCCCCTAACCCTGATCCTGATCCTCTCGTTGGTCTTCGTGACGCCGATGGGAACTTGCCAACTCCACGCTCAGGCCGAGACACCATCTCGTGGGCCCCCTATCCGTTTGCAGGTGGCTACCTTCGATCCGCTGATCGGTGAGCCTGAGATCCCTGCCGGGCTACGGCTGAACATGCGGGCCGATCTCCCCACCACCTACCTTGTCCAGTTCACCGGCCCGGTGCGCAACGAATGGAAGTCCGTCGCGGAGGAGTCCGGCGCCCGCCTGTACGGATACATCCCCGATCACGCCTTCCTCGCTCGCATGAATCCGGACACGGCGGAAGGTGTGCAGAATCTCCCCTTCGTTCGCTGGATCGGCCCTTATCACCCTGCATACCGTATTGCCCCCACTCTTACTCGCATCGCAAACGAGGAGAACACGGAATCCATCGGCATTGCGGTGCAGACCCTACCTGACACCGACCTGGATGCGGTGGCGAAGCAGGTGAAGGCCTGGGGCGGCGAGGTGCAGCGAATGGCCTCCAACGACATCGCAGGCTATCTCCAGATGGGACTCCCCGGCGACCGACTGACCGCCTTGGCTCACCTGGACGGCGTGATCTGGGTGGAGTCCTACATCGAACCAAAGCTACTGAACGACGTGGGCGGCGGTGAGATAATGCGGGCCGACGAGATAAGAACCAGCCTGAATCTCCACGGAAGCGGCCAAGTCGTGGGCGTAGCGGACAGCGGCCTGGACACCGGAGACGAGAAGACCCTACATCCCGACGTCCAGGGACGCGTCGTCAGTGCCTACGCCCTTGGGCGCGTTGACGACTGGTCTGACCCCGGTGGGCACGGCACACACGTCGTAGGCTCCGTCCTGGGCAACGGCACGGTATCCGGCGGAACCTATGCCGGCACCGCTCCCCAGGCCGAGCTGGTCTTCCAAAGCCTCAGCGACCCCATGGGCGGGCTGGGAGGCATACCCTACGATCGCGGCGAACTGATGCGTAACGCCTGCGATGACGATGCTCGTGTTCACACCAACTCCTGGGGTGGACCCACAGGCGGCACGACAGAGAACCCAGAGTACGGTGGTTACCCCATCCCCAGCCAACAGGTAGATTGGGCCACCTGGGAGCGGAAGCACATGCTGGTGCTCTTCGCCGCCGGCAACGAAGGCACCGACGCGGACAGCGACGGTATCGTTGACTTCGACTCGTTGGGTCAACCGGGTACGGCCAAGAACGTGCTTACCGTCGGCGCGTCAGAGAATGACCGAAGCAGCATCGCCTCCACATGGGGCCAGGGCTGGCCCAACGACTTCCCGGCCAACCCCATCAAGGATGACCGAGTCGCTGACAATCCCGACGGCATGGCTGCCTTCTCCAGCCGGGGGCCCACCGACGACGGCCGGATCAAACCCGACGTCGTCTCTCCCGGCACCTACGTGGCCTCCATGCGCACACGTCAGTACGTCTTCGACGATGACTTGGAGGGCGATATAAGTGGCTACAGTCAGGCATCCCTTGGCGGCGGCACGACTGACTGGGAGGTTCGCACCGACGAACCGCACAGCGGCACTCACCACTGGCAACAGATAGTGACTGGAACTCGCGCTCCCGGCTCGACGACCGCTCTCTTCACTCCACCGATGAACGTCGCGCCTGCGGGCAGTTTCGACGTCCACTTCTGGCACCGGTACGCGTTGGGAGGGAACGATGTTCTGCGTATGATCCTGCTGGCCCCTGACTTCAACAATCCCGGCCAGATGGCCACCACCGTCTACGTTCTGAACCTCTCCGGTACTGAGGAGACCTACACCAGGTTCCGGTTGGTCGCAAGCGCAAGCTCTCTCAAGGGGCAGGGATTCGATCTCACAGCGCTGTCCATCGGGTTCGAGATCTACAGTCCGGATGCGACGTACAGCAGCGCTTGGTCACTGGACGACATCCGCGTGGACGGAGCAGACGACGGAGCGTTGAGCAGCTTCGGTCTGGCCCAGCCGGGGGATGCCGTAGATGAAGCCTACGTCATGATGGGCGGGACCAGCATGGCCACGCCTCTCACCGCCGGAGCCGCGGCGCTGGCGCGGGAATGGCTCACCACGATCCGAGGTGTCGACAGCCCTAGCGGCGCTCTCATGAAGGCCGTGCTGATCAACGGCGCCGCCGACGTGAGCCCCGGCCAGTACGGCACCGGCGCCACGCAGGAAATCCCTTCGCTGCGCCCCAGCAATGTGTCTGGTTGGGGCCGGGTGGATCTCATGGAGAGCCTGGACCCACCCGATCCTCGAAGGATATGGCTTCTCGACCACTCGCGGGGCCTGTACACGGGCAACAGCACCGTGTTCTCGATGACCGTGGGGATCACCGAGACTCTGACGCCGGACCACGGCCTGGATACGAGTAGCCGTCCGCTGGGCACCGACCAGCTTCTGGAGAACCCGGGTTTCGATACCGGCGCGTGGGCGCCGTGGACGGTCTTCACCGAGATCGGATCACCCGGCATCGCCCGGCAGGTGTTTCGTTCGGCGCCCTGCTCTGCAAGGCTGGGCGGCAACGTCGACACCCACGACTACGTCAGCCAGCAGGTGACGGTGCCGGCCGATGCCACGGAGGCCACGCTGGAGTGTTGGTACAGGGTGTCCGGAACCGATCCAGACCCGGAGGAGACTCTGTGCTTTGAGATTCTCAACCTCGACGTCACGGAGGTACTCTACGGCGATGGTTTCCTGCTATCCGAGGTCGAGCGGCAGAACGAGTGGCTCCACTTCCGCGCTGTCATCAGCGGCCCCGAGTTGGAGCCTCTGCTGGGCAAAACGGTGCTGGTGTCCTTCAGCGCCTTCAATAACGGGACCAATCCAAGCACAGCGTGGGTGGACGACACGTCCTTCAGTGTGGCTGTACCAGGACCGCTCCGGATCACGCTGGCCTGGAGCGACTATCCTGGAGAGCCAAGCGCGGATCCGGCCCTGGTCAACGACCTGGATCTGGAGCTAATCGGCCCCAACGGCACGCACTACTACGGCAATCAGGGGATCTACGCCAGCGGCGACGCCTGCCTGCGCGACGAGCGGTGGGACGCCTGCAACAACATCGAAGGCATCATCATCCCGGAGGCGATGAGCGGCACCTACACCGTCACAGTGCAAGCATACGAAGTTCCCCAAGGGAGGTCGCAGCCCTTCGCGCTGGTGGCATCAGGCGAGTACTTGCAGGGCCCGGTGCCGCGGGACGAACCGACTACCATCTGCCTGCCCGTCGTCGTGAACGAGCATGACCGGAGTGAACTTCTGGTCAACGGGGATTTCGATACCGGATCCTGGTCGCCGTGGCAAACCTTCACCGAAGTCGGAGCCCCGGCGTTAGTCCAGGAGCAATCCCACTCGCCCCCCTACTCGGCCCGACTGGGAGGCAGCGTGGACACCGGCGACTTCGTCAGCCAATTGGTGACTGTGCCTGCCGATGCCACTGAACTCACGCTGAACTACTGGGACAGAACCTCGGCCGGCGACGGGGACTCCTACGACCACATATGCATCGAAATCGTCAACAGTGCGTTCGATGAGGTGCTGACCGGGAACTGCTTCTCACTGCACGACGTGCAGCCTCAAGACCAGTGGGTCGAGCGCAACGTTGTGATAAGCGGCGCCGAGTTGGCGCCACTGCTTGGGCAGACCGTGTATCTGTCGTTCAATGTCCACAACGACGATGCCAACCCTGGCACTGTCTGGGTGGACGACGTGTCCTTGAGGGTGACCGGGACCGGCATGGGCCGGGCCCAGGCGCAAGGATCACGGTCTCTCACGGTGCTGGCTTCACAGGATCACCGGCCGGCGTTCGGCCCGCACGTAGATCTGATCAACACCTACCTGCCGGTCATACTGAAGAGCTACGATCAGCGCCAACTCCTGGCCAACGGCGACTTCGACACCGGCACCTCGCCACCGTGGCAGATCCTCACCGACGTCGGATCGCCCGGGTTGAGCCAGCAGCAGTACCACTCGGCTCCCTATGCAGCCCGAATGGGCGGTACCATCAGTAGCAGCGACTACGTCAATCAGGAGATCGCGGTGCCCGCCAGCGCCACGGAGGTCACCCTAGACTTCTGGTACAGGGCCTCCGGCACCGATCCGGATCCTGGGGACAACTTCTGCTATGAGATCCTCGACAGCGAGCTCTCAGAAGTGCTCTATGGCAGTTGTCTCTTCCTGAATCAGGTCGACCCCCAGAATCGGTGGATCCAGATACATCTCGTGATCAGGGACGTCGAGCTTGCGCCCCTCCTGGGGCAGACGGTGTACATGTCATTCAACACCCACAACAGCGCCACAAACCCATCCACCGCCTGGGTAGATGACGTGTCCCTGATGGTGACGGAATCCGGCTCGTAGCGTGTCGCGGGGGCAGAGCATGACGCAAAGGTGCCCGGCACTTCGGAAAGTGCCGGGCACTTCGCTTCATCACATTGCATCCGGGAGACCCGCACCGACGACCGGTATCTTTGCCATCGGAGCGTTCCTCGGCTAGCCCAGGACGATTGCTCTCGCAGGCAGCCTCAAGCTTCGCTCTTCGCGCCGTCCCCCTTTCTCCTCATGAACACCTCCGGCAGGATGAAAAGGCCGGTCACGGAGATCGCCAGTACGATGAGCCAGTCTGATCCCGTCAACGGGACGGTCTTGAAGAGCCTCTGGAGGAAGGGCACGTAGATCACGGCCAACTGGAGCAGGAGCGACAGGACCGCCGCCCCTACCAGGTACAGGTTCTCGAAGGGATTCATTCTGAACACCGAGTGCGTCTCTGATCTGCAATTGAAGACGAAGAACAGCTCGAAGAGAACCGTCTCGGTGAGGATGATGGTCCTCAGCCTCTCCACGCTCACGAAGTTCGTGTTCCTCCAGTAGAGCATCAATACCATCTCGACCGCGAAATCCACCAGCGCCGCAGCCAGGATGAAGAGTACCATACCGTGGAAGATTCCCTCCTTGGGGCTCCTGGGCTTCCGATCCATGATGTCCTCGTCGTGCGGATCGAAACTCAGCGCCAGCGCCGGAAGCCCGTCACTGATTATGTTCACCCACAGAACCTGCATCGGCAGAATGGGCAGCGGGAGCCCCATCAGGGTCGTGGCAGCCACCAACAGGATCTCATCCACGTTCGTGCTGAGCAGGAGCCGAATGAACTTCCTGATGTTGTCGTAGATCCCCCTGCCCTCTTCCACTGCGCTGATGATGGTGGCGAAGTTGTCATCCTGCAGGACCACATCGGATGCCTCACGGGTGACATCGGTTCCCTTGATGCCCATGGACAACCCGATGTGCGCCCCCTTGACCGCCGGAGCGTCGTTGACCCCATCGCCCGTCATGGCCACGATGTGACCTCGTCTCTTCAAAGCTTCCAGGACCCTCACCTTATGTTCCGGCGAAGTCCTGGCACAGACCACGACGCCCTCGATGTTGCTCTCCAGTTCCTCGTCGCTCATCTTGTCGATCTCGACCCCGGTGATCACCCAGTCATCCTCACCCATGATCCCGGTGTCCCTGGCAATCGCCTGGGCGGTCAGCTCGTGGTCGCCGGTGATCATCATGACCCCGATACCGGCCCTCTTGGCCGTGGCGATGGCCTCTTCGACACCCTCTCTGGGGGGGTCGATCATGCCCACGGCCCCCACGAAGACCAGACCGGTCTCGATTGCCTCCGAGTCGAGGGCCGTGCCAGAGGGCACCTCGCGATAGGCCAGGCCAAGCACTCTGAGCGCATCGGTCGCCATCTCTCCAACTACGGACAGGACCCTGGCCTTTCCCTCTGACGTGAGCTCAGTAGCGTCTCCATCCTTCAGGATGTGGCTCGAAAGTTCGAGCAGGATCTCGGGCGCGCCCTTCACGTAGGCAACCCTCTTCTCGTCGACCTGGTGCAGGGTCGTCATCCTCTTCCTGACGGAGTCGAAGGGTATCTCGGTCACCATGGGATGGCTCTTCAGAAGCTCGTCCCTCCAGATACCGGCCTTCGCGGCTGCGGTGAGCAGTGCCGCCTCCGTGGGGTCGCCAATTATCGACCACTGCTCGCCTTTCTCCAGCGTCGCATGGTTGTTCAGACATCCTATCTTCAGCAGGAGTGAGAGTGTATCCTCTCTCAGGGGATCGACAGGGACGCCATCGCGAAGGAACTCGCCGCTGGGCTCGTAGCCCCCCCCCGTGATCTCGAAAGACTGTCCACCGACGAAGGCCCGTTTGACCGTCATCTCGTCCTTGGTCAGCGTTCCGGTCTTGTCCGAGCAGATCATCGTGACCGACCCGAGGGTCTCGACCCTGGACAAGCGCCGAACGATGGCGTTCCTCTTCGACATCCGGCGAACGCCCAGCGCCAGGGCTACCGTGACAACGGCCAGCAGGCCCTCGGGGACCGCGGACACCGCCAGAGCCACGGCCATCAGGAAGCTCTCGACGACAGGCTCACCCGCGAGGACCTCGAGGGCGAAGAGGCCCGCCCCGGCCACCAAGGCCACCACGCCCAGGATAACGCCCAGGGACTTCAACTTCAACTGAAGCGGACTGGCCTCCTCGGGAACCTGTATGTGCTTGGCGATCTTGCCGAACTCGGTCTGCATACCGGTCGCGATGACCACGCCCGTGCCTCTCCCGTACGTGGCCGAGGTCCCCGAGTAGGCCACGTTCTCACGGTCTGCCAGGGAGGTCTCCACCGGCAGGGCCTCGACGAACTTCAGCGAGGGAACGCTTTCCCCCGTGAGCATCGACTCGTCGATCTTGAGATTGAGTACCTCGATCAGCCTCGCATCGGCGGCCACCCGATCGCCTGCCTCCAGCAGAATGACGTCGCCGGGCACGATCTCCTTGGCCTCGATGACCGTCTGCTTCCCCTCCCTCAACACCTTGGCCTTAGGAGCAGCCAGCTTCTTCAGGGCGTCCATGGCCTTCTCGGCCCTGTACTCCTGTACGAAACCCAAGACCGCATTCAGGATCACGATCGCGGCGATGACGACCGCGTCC
>Ga0180432_10002960_pt1 | contig 24903 bp, 17 predicted proteins | sample SS_ome_10_FD_132414 | JGI IMG/M metagenome (GOLD analysis project Ga0180432, IMG submission 132414) | Hypersaline lake sediment archaeal communities from the Salton Sea, California, USA - SS_1_MS_2 metaG | ecosystem: Environmental > Aquatic > Non-marine Saline and Alkaline > Hypersaline >... | reverse complement strand
GTGGGCCTACGTACCGATTCTCAACACCTTCCTACTGATCAAGATGGCGGACAAGCCGACCTGGTGGTTCGTGCTGCTGTTGATCCCGGTGGCCAACGTGGTCACGTTCTTCTTGCTCTGGATGAATGCGGCTCGGGCCTGCGGTCACGCGCCCCTATGGGGATTCCTGACCATGGTGCCCGTGATCAACCTGGTCTCGGTCTACGTGATGGCGTTCACCCGGGGCGCGGGCGGCTACGAAGGAGAGCCCTCCGATTCCCAGGGCACGCCTCCCTACCGTCAGGCCGGGTAGGCTTAGCGCAGCCGAAGGATCCGCGCTTGATGCTCGTTTGCCTCTCTTCGGAGGCGGATGAAGTAGACCCCGCCCGGCACTCGGCGTCCGGCCGCATCGCGACCGTTCCACTCGAACCGGTGGCCGCCCGCCGCCATCACGCCCCGGCAGAGTGTGCGCACGCGGCGCCCGGTGATGCCGAAGACCCCGAGATCGATCGACTCCGCGCAGGGCAGAACCAGCCGGAGAGACGTCACTTCGGCAAAAGGGTTGGGGTGGGGCGCTTGGAACTCGAACCGCAGCAGCCGTTCGGGCACATCGACCGTCTGATTGACGATCATGAACCTCGCGTCCGAGACATCCTCCCCCGCGTGTCCCGCCAGATCCCGCGCGATGATCCGCACCACGCAGTCCGCGGATGGCGCACCCTGTACGGTCCAGGCGAAGGCACCACCTGGGGGAATCGCCTCGGCCAGCATCTCCGGAAAGCTGGCGCCCCCATCCCGGGAAAGCAGGAGGTCCACGCTCTCGACGCCCACGTTATCGGCGGCGTTCCAGCGGATGTCAACGTCCTCCCCCGCCCACCATATCTCGCCCCCATTGGGCGTGATCAGATCGACCTCGGGCGGTTGCCGGTCCCAGGCGGGCACCATCCACTGCAGGCAGCGGGAGAGGAAGAGCTGCCGCACCGACGGCGTGTTGATCGCCTCGATCCCGAACGCGCAGTAGATGAGCCGGTAGTCTCCGTCCCACCGAATGGCTCCGGTCACGTTGCTGGCATACTCCAACATGGGCTCGGCCCCCTCGCCCGGCGCAATGCGGCTCGGGTAGTCCTGAGCGCAGGAGCCGGCGCCGCCACCGATGTCGAGGGTGAGCCCGTCGGTGACCGGGTCGCCGTCGAGCCCGGTCAGCTGACGCATCCCCGAATCGTCTTCCAGGTAGATCGCGTGCAGGTCTTCCTCGTAGAACGCAGCGTCGTCCTCGTCGCCGTCTTCCACCAGAGACCATCCCACGTCCTGGCCCGAGACCAGGAGCGGCTTGCCCGAATGCAGATAGGCCCGCACGTTGATCTGCTCGGGACGGGTAAGGCGGCCGACGACCCCGGTGATCCAAATGACCGCCTCATGCCGGGAGAGGATGCTGTTGTAGAAGGGCAGTCCGCGAACCGCCGTATCCCAGTGGCGGTAGACGAACCCCTCCTGCTCCAGCGCTTCGCGGATGAAGGGATCGGCAATCGCGCTTCCATCGTCATCGACGAGCAGGATCGGCAGGTCGCCCACCTTGAGAGTGAAGGTCTCATCCCACTCGTAGCCGCCGTCGGCGGTCACGTGCAGGTGAAACTCGAGCTCCTCCCCGATCGCCGTCGCCGAGTCGGCCATGACGCTGAAGGGAGGGTCGAGCACGGTCGTCTCTCCGGGGGCGAGCGATGCGCACCAGGCTTCGTCGCTCAGAAGCGTGAGGTGTGGACTTGAACACGACAGGTTCGCCTCGATGCCGGTTCGCCCCTCGGCCAGAACCTCGTTTTGGATGAGAATCTCCAGCGCGGCGGTCTCACCCGGATCGAGCCAACCCTCGTCATCCCCCGTGGCCGAATCGTCCACATCGACCCGCCGGAGGGCGAGGTCGACGGCCGGGTGGTAGTAGACGAGCTGCGTGAGGGTGCCGATCCGGCAGGTGCCGTATTTGAGCCAGCCGTAGCCGTCGATTCCCCACCCCGTACCCCAGCTGTTCTTGATCAACCACGCCCCTTCCCCACCGCAGAGATCATCGTCCCAGCCCACCAGCACGACCGCGTGATTGGTCGGATCGTGGCCATCGTGTTCGTAGCAGCCGCCCGTGTAGTAGTGGAGATCGGTGTAGGCACACAGCGAGGTCTTCACCGGACCGTACTCGTAGATCGCGGTCTTGATCTGATCGACATCGTTGGGGATGGTGATCCAGTCTTTCACCGCGGCGATCGGCTCGCACACATCCTCACGGCAGGCGGTGATGTCACTGGCGGTGTACGGCGAGCAGGCTTCGCTCCCGACGCCGTGCTCCCGAATGTACGCCCACGCGATGGCCGAGTAGGCGCCGTCGCATCCGGTCATCGGGGTGGCGCAGGAGAGAACTTGTTGCTCGGAGAGGTCGAGATCCATGCCTCCGTGGATCAGGTTCACCGCCTCCAGCGCCCCGCAGGCGGCGAAGTCCCAGCAACTGCCGCACGACGCCTGGTCCTTGACTGCGGTCACGCCACCCGCATCCCGCCAATCGAAGCGGGAGGGAAGGTCGTAGCGCACGGGGAAGGGCATCTGCGCTTCCTGCTCTGCCTGGCGAGCCACCGCGGCGGGCAGGCGCAAGCCCTGCATCTGCTCCAGCTCCTCCGGCGTGTAGGCGGCCAGCGAGGTGAGGCCGGCTTCCCAGTGATACCCGTGCGCCTCGATCTCCGCTCGGACCTCGGCCAACCGGTCGGCGTGATAGGCCGCCAGCGATTCGGAGGAGGAGGGACCTTCACTCGCCTCGCCGATCCCCATCGCGAAAGCGATGCACACCGTAATCAACGTTGCTGTCCTCATGGTCGGCTCCCTTCCGGGGGGGAGGAGAATCGCGCCTTGATCGCGCTCCACGTGCTGCTTCGCGCGGGAGAGATGCCGCATCCGGCCCCGCACGCGCCGATCGCCTCGGAGACGCAGGGGGAGTCGGACTGCAGGCGCCAGTTCTGGTGATCGTCGGGCTCGGGGGAACAGAACTGCGGGTCGACGGCGAGGTTGCCGCCCGTTTCATCCTGGCCGTCGATCGCCCCGACCCAATCGCCGCCGGCATTGCCGTGAACGTCGCAGCCGGTCAGCGTGGCGGTGCTCAGACCATCATCGTAGACCGCCTCGCCCGCGCTACCGAAGGCGATGATGCTTTGGTTCACGAGCACGGTCGCCTTGTCGTTGCAGTAGATGCCGCCACCGTAGTCGGCCCCGTTGCCGGTCAGGGTGCAGCGGTCGAGCATGGGGTTGGCGCCGCGGAAGAAGAGCGCGCCGCCGTGGGGGCCCGAATTGCGCGAGAGAATCGAGGTTTCGATCAGCGGATCCGATCCCCCGTCCCCGTAGAGGGCGCCGCCGAAGGCGTCGGCCTCGTTGTCCTGGAAGATGCAGCTCAAGATCTGAGGTGAGGCGCCGGGACCGCAGTAGATCGCCCCGCCGAACGAGGAGGCCCGGTTGGCGCGGAAGACGCAACCGCGGATCTCGGGCCGTTCATCGGGACCGCAGAAGATGGCACCACCCCACCCATGGTAGCCGCCGCGGATCGTGATCCCCTCGATCACGGAAGCTTCATCCTCTTCGGTTTGGAAGACAAACGCCCGGTGGTGGGCCGACGCGCTTCCTTCGCATTCGATGACGCAGGTCTCGGGATCACCACTCGCCGACCGCACCGTGATCGCGCGGCCTTGGAAGTTCACGTCGCGGTTGCCGTCGCCGGTGAAGGTACCGTCGGCAAGAAAGATGACATCGCCTGCTTCGGCGGCGAAGACCGCGGCCTGAATCGTCGGGTAGTCACCGCCACCATCGGGGCTCACGGTGAACGTCTCGGCGGACGGGGTCTGGGCCCAGAGGACGCAGGCGCCCAGGACGAGAAGGCATCGCGGCATGAAAGCCTCCCGGAAAACGGTGGACCGGACCTCGAGCTCGGGGGGGTGGATCCTGGTCTAATCTCGGATTGTACACCAAGATAGAGGAGTGCGGCGCGAAAGACCGACCCCGGAAGAAGTCTAATCCGATCCCGCCCGGGCGACAACGGCATCCCTCCGCGCAGTCTCAATTGCAACTCCCATGGAAGCACAAGATTAGCCCTCAGCCTGCCGATATTCGGGAAGGAATGGCTACCCGTGAGAGACCGTCTGTCGAGGGAGGCGAATCCATGATGCAAAGCCGGCGAATCCGTGCCCTAGGGACATTCGCGATCTGGGCTCTCCTTGTCTTGCCCGCCGCGGCAGAGGAGACAAGCGACGCCGAATACGATCAGCTGCTGGACGAGAACGCGGAGTACCAAGCCGAGATGACCGAGATCGAGTCGATCCTGGATGAGGACAGCGAAGCCGGAACCAGCCTCCTCGCCTATGCCGACTCGCTCTCCGCGCACCCCGATCTCACCGAACAGGAGGACGCCCTCACGAGCGCCATGGACGAGGATCCGGACCTCAAGGCGCGGAGTGAAGCCTTCGATGAGGCGGTGGCGGACGATCCCGAGGCGGCCGCGCAGATGGCGGCGATGGACAGCCTGCTGGCCGAGCATCCCGACTTCGCGGAACGGTTGGAAGAGGTCGAGCGGGCGGCCGCCGAGGACAATGAACTGCTGACCGCGCACGGCGAAGCGATGAGCTATCTCGAGACGCACCCCGAAGAGGCCGAGGCGATCTTCGCCACCGAGTCGGGCCCCACGTACGGCGGCAGCGATCCGAGAATCATCGCCTATGTCCATTACCTGAGCACGCACCCGAGGGTCTATCAGGCCTGGTGGCACACGTACCGTCACCTGAAACTGCACCCCTCGCTTCGGCGGGCGGTGTTCGCGCACTGGCGGTGGTATCGGCCGCGGCCCAAGCTCTGGCGGACCCACTGGGCCTTCCGCCTGCGCGTTGCCCTCAATCCCCGCATCCACCGGGTCTACTGGGCGCGGCGCCACTACCTCGGCCGCCGCCCCTACCTGGCTCGCTCGATCTGGCTCCACCGTTCGGTGATCTCCGCCCGGCCGGCGCTGCGCGCTCACGTCGGCTTCCTGCGCCGACATCCAGCCATTCATCGAGGACTGGTCAAGCATCGACTGTGGGTGAAGCGGCATCACCCGGCGCGGCACAAGAAGCCGGTCCGGGTCGCCAAGGCCCCGCCCAAGAGGCGCCCGCCGCGCCGGCGCTAGCGGTCCCCTCCACAGCAGTCGCTCGGATCGACGGTGACCGGACAACCGGCGTTGACCCAGTCGTCCAGGTCGCCGTCGAGCCGATAGACATGCTTCAGCCCCGCCTCGACCATGGCGCGCGCCGCGATGCGCGAATCAGCCCCATCATCGCCGCTGCTGTAGACGAGGAAGGGATGGTGGCGGTTGAGGCCCGGGATCACGACGTCGAGACTGCCGTCGCCCACGAAGAAGTTGAGCGCCCCCGCTACGTGCGCCTCTTCGAAGACGAACCTCGGCGACACATCGATCACCGTGAAATCCCAGTGTTCATTGAGGAGCCGCCAGGCCTCCGGCGCCGAGAGGTCCCGAAACGTGGCCGGGCCCGTCTCCACGGCATAGGCGGCCGATGCCCACGCGTCGTAGTCTCCGTCCAGCCGGTAGACGTACCGGAACCCGGCCTCGACCAGGAGGCCGTCCGCCGCTACCGACGCGTCGCGGGAGCGGCCGTACACGAGATAGCGCCAATGGGGATCGAGTTGGGAGACGTTGGCCCCCAGCGGCTCTTGATTCGGATCGTAACCGGCCGCTCGGGGGAGATGCCCCGCGGCGTACTGGTCCGAGACATCGATCACGATCAGATCAAGCCGCTCGTCTTGGAGCCTCCGCGCCGCGGCCGGCAAGAGATCCATCACCACGCTCGATCCTCGCTCGACCTCGTAGCCCGCGTCCTCCCAGGCCGGCAAATCGCCCGCCAGCCGGTAGACGCGTGTGAAGCCGGCGTCGGCGAGGCGCTGTGCGGCGCGCATCGAGGCCTCCTCGGTCTGCGCGTGCACCAGATAGGCCCGCCCGGGGTCGAGACCGGCGATCCCGGTATCGAACCGGCCGCCCTCGACCGGCAGGCTCTGAGCGCCGGGGATGTGGCCCGCGGCGTGATCGACCGAGACATCGAGGATCACGAGATCAGTCTCCTCGACGAGAAGGGCGTGGGCCTCGGCAGGGTCCACGGGCGTGTACGTTGCGGGGCGGCTGGGGTGGCTGTCGCTGCTGCAACCGGCCAGGACGAGAAACGAAATCGCCAGGACCGCCGCGGCCCAGCGGATATCTATGACACTGCGCATGGGATCCTCCGATTTCTATGAAGTCTATAGTCTTGATGAACTAGGGTACCGCGCTTCCGATGGGTGGTTCCAGATGTGCCGCCATTGCAATGGAGTTGCCTAGGAATCCCGCCACGCACGGGCGAACACTTCGACCGAGCCGGGGGCGAAGCCCGCGAAGTGGTTGTTGAAGTACGTATAGAGATTGATCTGGCGATCCACCAGCGGCCGGGCGAACGCCACCCAATCGCGCGTCTCGGCCGTGCGATCGACCAGCAACGCACCCCAGTCCCGGTCCCGCTCTCCCCGCTCGCGCGCTTCCCTCACCATCCGGTCCATCCGTCGGTGGTCGCCGAGAAACCTCAAGTAGCTGAAGGGGGCGGTCACCGGATCGATCCGGCGCGCCAGGTCGGCCGGCCGGGGCAGTGTGTAGTAGGCCGCCAGCCCGAGGGCGATCCCCCGCGCCCGCAGCAGGTCGAGCAGCGGCTCGGCCAGCCACTTCGCATTCCGCACCTCCACGACGTACTGGCCGTCACGAGGCAACTCGGGCAGGAAGGCGGCCAAGCGCCGGCGGAAATCGTCGCCCGTCTCGTACTCGTCCGCATCCTTTCCTTTGGCAACGTAGGGAAACTGGAACAGAAGCGGGCCCCGCCTCTCCCCCAGCGGCTCCAAGACATCGAGAAAGCGTTTCCACTCTTCCCGGCAGTCCTGCAAATATCGTTCGTGCGTGATCGTCTTCGGCACCTTCAAGCTGAACACGAAGCCCTCCGGCACCTTGCGCGCCCAGGACTCGACCGTCCGCCGGCTGGGCAGGTGGTGCCAGGTGGCATCGACCTCGACCGTCGAGAAGGTCTCCGCGTAGTGGGACAGAAAATCGGCCGGCGGGGCCCCTTCCGGGTAGAACGTTCCCCTCCAGTCGGTCGAACTGAAGGAGGAGGTTCCGAGACGCAGATGGGGCGGAAGATCTGTGAGGTCGAGCTTCAACATGGACATCTCCTCGCAATCTTCGCGAACAAAACCCTCGCTGCGGGTGTCATACAAGGGGACATTGCCCCCCACCCCCGGCTGTCTCTGGGGTTCCCCCCCCGAAGACAGCCTCCATCGACGGCCGAAGTGGAAGGAGTTGACATGTCAGGTGCGCGGCGCATCGTGCTGGTTCTCATCTGCCTTCTTGCCCCCGCGGGGGCCGACGCGGGCGAGATGGTCACGCTGGACGGGGTTCTCCACGTGCAGAATCCCGCATCTCCCAGTGGAGATACGGAGGTCCTCACCCTGAAGGAGCAGTGGCGCGTGGGAGGCGACGACGAGGATGTGCTCCTCGGCATCGTGAGAAAGGCGATGCCGGGGAAAGACGGCCGGCTCTATCTGCTTGATTTCCAGCTCTCCGAGGTCCACGTTTTCTCGCCCGCGGGCGAGTATCTCCGGTCGCTGAGCCACGAAGGGGATGGCCCCGGCGAGATCCGCCGGCCGGCCGACATGCTCTTCATGCCTGACGGCAGCCTCGGGTTGGTCCAGGGCTTTCCCGGGCAGATCGTGATGATCACGCTCGACGATGTCCCGGCCGGAACGCTGCAGCCCGGAGGCGTCGGGGAGGGCGGGTTTGCGAACGTGAATAGCGCTGCCTACCGCGGTGGCAATCTCGTGCTCTGCGGGGGACGGATGAGCGGGCTGGGCGGCGATGAACCGCCGCGGGAGATGCGGTACCTGGCAAGCTATGATACCGACGGCAACGAAAGAGTCCGCTACGTCACCGTTGAACGCGAACGCGACTTCAGCCGGTTCGAGTACATCGAGCGCGACCACTACTTCGTCAATGATGGACGCTGGGCTCTCGGCCCGGATGGCAAGGTCTATGCGGCGGAGGAACGGGACCGGTACGCCATCCGCGTCTATGCTCCGGACGGGTCGATCGACCGGATCATCGAGTGCGACATCCCCTGCGCCAAGCGCACGGCGGGAGAAAAGGAAGAGGTTGGCGCCGAAGTGATGATCGTGATCAACGGCGAACAGCAAGAGATGGAGCGCGAGATCGAGGATCACCAGCCCGCGATCCTGCGGATGCACGTGACCTCCGATGGACACCTGTGGGTGCTGAGCGGCCATGGTGATCGCGATCAACCCGAGGGGATCATGCAGACTTACGATATCTTCGATGCCGAAGGCCACTACATCAAGCGCGTCGCGATCGCTTGCGAGGGCGACCCCGAGGAAGACCTCCTGTTCGCCTGCGACGATGGGCGCTACGTGCTCGTCAAGGGATACACCCAGGCGCAGGAGGCGATGCGGGCCGGGTTCGCCGCCCCCGGTGACGAGGAGGCCGAGACCGGCGAAGCCGAGCCACTCGAGGTGATCTGCTACGGCAGCTAGGAGGATCCGATGTCCCGACACACGATCGCGATGACCGACAGGCTCTACGAGTACGCGTGCCGCACCTGGCTGCGCGAACCTGCCGTTCTCCAGCGTCTGCGCGAGGAGACGGCCACGCTGGGAAAAGCCGCCGGCATGCAGATCTCGCCCGAGCAGGGACAGTTCATGGCCTTTCTGGTGGAACTCATCGGCGCCCGCCGGATCATCGAGGTCGGCACCTTCACCGGCTACAGCGCGCTTTCGATGGCGCTCGCCCTGCCTGCCGACGGACAGCTCGTCGCGTGTGACGTCAGCGAGGAATGGACCGCCGTTGCCCGGCGCTACTGGGCGGAGGCGGGCGTTTCGGATCGGATCTCCCTCCGATTGGGACCGGCCCGAGAGACGTTAGATGCACTTTTGTCGCAGGACAAAGAAGCCAGCTTCGATCTCGGTTTCATCGACGCCGACAAGACTTCCTACGACGACTACTACGAACGCCTCCTTCGCTTGCTGCGACCGGGAGGACTGATCCTGATCGACAATGTCTTCCGCGGCGGCGGCGTAGCCGATCCCGGGGTCACCGATGCCGGTACCCAGGCGATCCGCGACCTCAACGCGAAGCTCCGTGCCGACGAGCGCGTCTCGCTCGCCTTCTCACCCATCGGCGATGGCCTGACACTCGCGCGGCGGCGAACGCCGCTTCGTTGACGATCCACGGTTCGACCAGCTAGACTTCGTACTGTCTGTCGACCCACGGATTGCCACCCGCGCCGGGGAGATCGAATAGTCGTATGTCCCCGTTCGCCATCCAGGAGGCCCCATGCATCGTCTCTCCCTTGCTGCCGGACCAGCTCTTTGCGTTGCCTTGTGGTTGTTATTCACCCCCGCCCCGGTCGCCGATCCCGGAGACCCGGGGCTACTGGTTGTCGTGCCGTGGGATGGGCCGGGTGATCTCGAGCCCTTCCCCAAGGACTGCTGGATGCTCGCGTACAACCAGGACCTGGCGCTCGTGCTTCTACCACCCGCCTTCCAACCACCCGCCGCGGTCATCGAAACACTCGAGCCGCCGCGGGGCGAGGCGGGTGACTACTACCTATTCTACGTTGAAGACGCCCAACGCGCCGAGTTCACCGGTGAGGTCGAGGTGCTCTACCGGCGCGGGCACTCGGTCGTGCTGTGGAGCGGAGAAGGTGTGCCGCATCTTACGCCGACAACCCGCGCGGCGCTGGCCGGCCTGCAACAGCCGGTCCGCATCGAGGTCCGCCCCCACGCCTGGCCGTCGGCCCCGGAAGCGCGCGGTGCGGGTCGCACCGACTTCCATCCCCTGATCGAGGCCATCCTCTCCCAGGTCACCATCCCCGATTACGTGGAGAAGTGGCAGGTCTTGGACGACTTCGAGACCCGCTATTACAACACCTCTCAGAACACCGCCTCCTCGCAGTACATGTACGACCTGTTCGAGTCCTACGGTCTGCAGGCGAGCTTTCACACCTACAATCACAGTGGAACGCGGCGGAACGTGATCGGCACCCTGCCAGGTCTGGTCGAGCCGGAGAAGGTCGTCTACCTGACGGGCCACTTCGATTCCATCAGCGAAGACCCGCAGAACCATGCCCCCGGCGCCGATGACAACGGAAGCGGCACCGCCGCCTTCCTGGAAGCCGCCCGTGTGATGAGTCAGTACGCCTTCCACTACACGCTCAAGTTCGTGGGATTCAACAGCGAGGAAGAGGGACTGATCGGATCGTCGGCCTATTGCAATTACATTGCGGGACTCGGGGAGGATGTGGTCGGTTGCGTCAACCTCGATATGATCGCCTACGCCGGCGACGACCCCTTGCCGCCCGATCTGATCATCTACACGAATCCAGCATCGACCGGACTGGCCCAGATTGTGCACGACGCCTGCCTCGAGTACGTGCCCGACCACGTCGAGCCGGTCATCGTGAACGAATCGATCGGTGCCTCGGATCACGCCTCCTTCTGGGATCACGGATGGCAGGCGGTCCTCGGTATCGAGGAAGAGGCATGGGGCAGCGACTTCTGCCCCTGGTATCACACCTCGGATGATCGCATCGAGATGTATCCGCAGGACTATCCGACGTACTGCTCGATGGCGGCCATCGCCTCCGTGGCTCAGCTGGCCATCCCTCTGCAGCCCGATTCGCCCTACCTGCTCTTGGAATCCACCCTCGTTGACGACGACGAGTCGGGCCACTCGCAGGGCAACGGCAACGGCGAGGTCGACTTCGGCGAGACGATCGAGCTGACCGTCACGCTCGAGAACTTCGGACAACAGGACGGCACGAACATCGCCGGCACCCTGCTGTGCGCGGATGAGCATGTGACGGTATCGGGCGCGCAGGCGTCCTTCGGCACCATCCTCGCCGGTGGCTCCGGCACGAACGCCGATCCCTTCGTCTTCTCGGTGAGCCCCGAGATTCCAGATCACCGCGAGATTCCCTTCCAGCTGGCGATCAGCGAAGCCCCTGACACGCTCGACTTCACCCTCACCGCGCACGCGCCCAGCCTGGTGGTGGTCGGTTTCGAGGTCAGTGATGCTGTCGGCGGCGACGGTGACGGGATCCCCGAGCCGGGCGAAGAGATCACGCTGGAGATTACCGCCGCCAATCAGGGCAGCGTCGGCGTGACCGACGTCTGGGGAGCGCTTTCCGGCGGGCCCTACCTCGCGATCGATGATGGCCCGGTCTCCTTCGGCGCGATCGATCCCGAGGCGAGCGCCGTCGGCGGCCCCTTCACCATCGGCGTCTCCCTCGACTGCCCGGAGCTCTTCTCCGCACTCCTGACGCTCGCGTTCTCCGGGTCGAACGACTACGCCCACTGCGAGACCTTCGGCTTCAACATCGGACACCTTTTCCAAGACGACATGGAGGAGGGAAGCTCGGAGTGGTCACACTACGCCGGCGGCTCCGGCTACAGTGACGAGTGGCATCTCGAGACCTACCGCAACCACACCTACGGGGGCACCACCTCCTGGAAGTGCGGCGGGGTCGGGTCGGCCGAGTACGGCAACGATCTCTACGCGATCCTCGAGTCCTCCCCGTTCACGCTGCCGGCGGGTGCCCAGCTGAGTTTCTGGCATTGGATCGATGCCGAGATCAGCCAATCCTACCCGGGCTACTGCTACGACGGCGGGCTGGTCGAGATTTCGATTGGCGGCGGGCCCTGGGAGCAGATCACCCCCGACGGAGGCTACCCCCACCTGATCCGGCCGGGTAGCAACCCTCTCCCGGAGGACACCCCCGTCTACAGCGGCGCCCACGACTGGGTGGAGGCGCTCTTCGATCTGAGTAGCCACGAAGGGAACGCCCGGGTGCGCTTCGTCTTCGCCTCCGACGGCGCGGTCACGGCCGAGGGATGGTATGTCGACGATGCGCAGCTGATCCTCGCCTTCTCGGGTCTGGACGAGACCCCGCCCATCCAGTCGCTGCAACTCACTCCCGCCTCCTCCAACCCCGCGAACGGCGCGTGCGCGCTGCGGCTCGAACTGCCGCGGGCCGCACGAGCCGACGTGGAGATCTTTGATGCCACCGGCCGCCGCGTGCGTACCTTGCTGCACGGCGCCGTGCCGGCCGGCGTCCACCCCCTGGTGTGGGATGGCCGGGATGAGGCGGGTCGCCCCGCGGGCGCCGGCATCTACTGGGCCCATGCCCGGGCGGGTGACCTGGAGCGCGCGGCGCGAGTCGTGATCGTCCGCTGATCGATCGGCGCGGCCCGCTCCTCGGGGCGGGCCGCGCGGATTGCGGTAACCTCCCGCCCCTTCGTCGGTCTTCTTCAGGTGACCCAATACCCACGCCAGCTGGTTTCGAGCCATGACCTGCGCTCTTGCCGATGCGGCCTGCCTCCCCCCCCCGGATGAAAGGTGCTCGACATGACTCGCCCCGTCCTGCCCTGGGTCTCATGGAACTCGTCGCCCGGCTCGGGGACGGGCACACGGAGCTCGATCCCTCACTCCGCCGTCCGTTCATGCGGTGGTTCCCACTGCGGATGGATCACTTCGCCATCATCCGCCACCCCGACACCCAAGGTGCACGTACCTCTTCAGCCAGAGGATGGACGCGCTGCCGCTTCAACTGAAGCGCCTCCTCACGACGAGGGACAACTCCTGGTTCGAGTTGGTCGAGAAGGATCGCCTGCTCTATCTGCAGTTCAATGCCGTGTGCGATGCGCGAGGGGAAAGCTTCGAAGCTTTCAACCGCCGGCTCTGGAACTTCTATCACCAGAACCGGGAGAAGGTCGAGAAGCTGGTCGTCGATCTACGATACAACGGGGGCGGCAACGGCAACCTCCTTCGCCCATTGATCCATTCCCTGATCAAGGAAGATGCGATCAACCAGCGGGGGATGCTGTTCGTGATCACCGGAGCCGGCACCTTCAGCGCCGCGGTGAGCTGGATCGCCCGGATGCGAGAGCACACCGAGGTGATCGTCGTCGGGGAACCCGCCGCAGGGCGGCTCAACTGGTGCTCGGATGTCACGAGCCTTCGCCTTGGCTGCCGGTGACATCCAGTGCGAGCGAGCGCTCACGTCCCTGCGCCTGCGGATGTGTCTCAACCACAACGAGAGTTGTGAAGAAGCCTGCCGGATCGTGCGGGCGAAGGAGGCCTTTGGGGAGCGGTTCCTGCGCGGATTCACCTCCCAGTACTCGGGCGCCGACGACGTCGGCGCCATTTTGAACAGCTACGCCTGAGCTTGGGCGATCCATGGCAAGAACCTCACCAGCGCGCTCGAGGCCGCGACCCGATCGATCGCCGTCTTCCCAACCCCCGACGCCTGGGACATGCTCAGCATGGTCTACTGGAAGATGAAGGCCTACCCGGAGGCGATCGCCGCCGAGGAGGAAGCTCTCCGGATGCTGGGGCGACCAGACGCGTCGGTTCAGCAACGGATCGAAAGGATTCGCGCGGAGATGGACTCGGTTCGAGCCGAGCTTGACAAGTGAACAAATGTTCAGTCTACTTCCTTTCATGGGGGGCGCACTCGATCAACTGCCGGTCCTGATCATCGATTGCCAAACCACGGGCCCAACGCCCGACAACGGGCATCTGCTGGAGGTCGCCTGGTGCCGATCGATGGACGATGAGGTGACGTCCCATCTCGTCCGGCTCCCCAACGGCGCGAAGATCCCGCGCCCGATCGCCCGCATGACCGGGATCGGGGATGACGACCTGACCGGCGCCATCGATCACCCCGAGCTCTGGCGGCACCTCGCGCCCGCGGAGGGGTTCGCGGTCGCCCACTTCGCCCGCTTCGAAGAGCGGTTTCTCCGCCATCTGCACGCCGAGTGCGCGCCCGATCGGCCCTTCCCCTTCCGCTTCCTCTGCACGCACCAGATCGCCCGCCGCCTCTTCCCCGATCTACCGCGGCGGGGTCTGCGCGCCCTCTCGGGCTTCTTTGGCTTTTCGCTCCCCGAACTCAAGCGGGCCGGTCCGCACGCCGAGGCCACCCGCGTCGTCTGGGCGCACCTGGTCGACCTTCTGCGGTGTCGGCGGGGAGTCGAGACGTTGGATGAGCTCCTGCCCTATCTCGCCTCTCCCCCCCCCTCGCGCGGCCGGCGCTTTCGTGTTCCCCTGGAGCGGGAGAAGCGCCTCGCGCTCGCCGATCGGCCGGGCGTCTATCGCTTTCTGGGACGCGACGGGTGTGTGCTCTATGTCGGCAAGGCGAGCAGCCTGCACAAGAGGGTAAACAGCTACTACCGCAAGCGGCGGGCGGAAGACAAGGTGCTGGAACTGATCTCGCAGGCGCGTGACATCGCGGTCACCGAGACCGGGACCGCACTGGAGGCGGCACTGCTTGAAGTCGAGGAGATCAAGCGCTGCGCGCCGCCGTACAATCGCGCCCTTCGTGAACGTGACACCAACGTCTGGTTCTTCTCCCTCGATCTGCACCACGCCCGCCCGGCGCCCGATGCACGCCATCCGATCGGTCCGGTGCCGCACCGCGAGGGGCTCGAGACCATCCATCTGCTGGCGCGTCTCATCACCGGCCGGCAGGGCGTGGAGGATGAGACCGCAATGCTCCACCGCCTTGGATTCGGCCCTCGCGAGATCGCCGCCGGGGCATTGCGTGAGGGGTTGGCGCAGTTTGCCGCGTCGGTCGAAGGCGCCGAGCCGATCGCCCTTCTCCGCCAAGGCTCGATCTGGCGGCGCGAGAGAGAGGACGAGGCTCCCGAAGAGGAGCCCGCCGAGGAGGAGGACCGGCCGCTCGATGCCGCCGATGTCGCCCGCTTCCTGGAGGGGCTCGTCATCCACGCCTCGCGTCTCCGAGGGCGGGCACGCTGGCTCGTCCAGCTCACCGACGCGGTCCTCTGCTGGATCCCGACCCAAGAACCTCCCGATCGCCGAAAGGTGTTGATCACCGAGAAAGGGCGCGTCGGTCGAGTCGGTTTCCTCGAGGCCGGCGACATCGCCCCTGTCCCTCCCGGACACACGCGGGCCCGTCCCGAACGCCAACGCCTCTTCGATCGCGCGGCCTACGATCGCCTCCGGATCCTGAGCACGGAGCTTCGGCGCCTGGTCATCGCCGATCGCGCGGTCGAGGTCGTCTTCAGCCCCACGCGCCGCCTCGATGCCGGCCGTCTGAAACGGCTCGTGGAGTGGGTATGATCGCGCCCTCCATTCGCGTTCTCTTCCTCTCCGACACCCACCTGGGGCTCGATCTCCCCCTGCGCCCCCGAACCGCGCGCCGCCGACGGGGGCCCGATTTCTTCCGGGCCTTCGACTGCGCCCTGGAACCCGCGCGCGCGGGGCGTGTCGATCTGGTCGTCCACGGCGGGGATCTTCTCTACCGCAGCCGCGTGGGGCGCTGGCTGGTGAAACTCGCCCTCGATCGCCTCCGCACGATCCCGGTTCCGATCGCCCTGGTGCCGGGCAATCACGAACGATCGGTCATGCCCTATCCGCTTTTCTGGCACCTGCCGGGCTTGATGGTCTTCGATCGGCCGCGCACCTTCATGCTTCGCGTGCGGGGGATGCGCTTGGCCCTGGCCGGGTTTCCCTACTGCCGCGGCACCCTTCCCACACGCTTCCCCCGCCTTCTCGAAGAGACCGGCGTCCGGGACCTCTCGGCCGACGCGCGTCTGCTTTGCATCCATCATGCGATCGAGGGTGCGCGCGTCGGTCCGGCCGGCTTCGTCTTCCGGCGGGGACGGGATGTGATCCCCGGCCGGCTCATCCCCCCGGGCTTTGCCGCCGTCCTGTCGGGCCACATCCACCGTCATCAGATCCTCCGCCGCGGCCTCGCCTCCCCCGTTCTCTATCCGGGGTCGACGGAACGGACCAGCTTTGCCGAGAGAGGCGAGCGCAAGGGATGCCTCCACCTGCGTCTCGCCGCCACCGAAGACGGATCGGGCCGCCTCGAGCGCTGCCACTTCCGTGAGCTGCCGGCGCGCCCGATGACATCGATCGATCTCGATGTGGACGGCCTGGGCGCAAGCGGGCTTCGGGAGCGGATTCGGCGTCTGCTGCAACCGCTCGATCCCGAGAGCGTGGTTCGCCTCCGAGTGCGGGGAACGCCGCGCAGAGATGCCCTCGGCGCCCTCCGGGTCGCATCCCTGCGGACCTGCGCACCCGCTTCGATGAACCTGGAGATCTCCTGGCCTCGATCGTCAGGTGCTGATCAGCACCAGCGCGATCACCGTGAGCGCGATCGCGCACCACTCGCGCCGGCTCAACCGCTCGCCGAAGAGAGCGGCGCCCGCCAGATTGATGATCACGATGCTGCCGGCCCCGTAGGCCGGAAAGACAACCGCCGCCGGCAGGTGATCGAGCGCAAGGATGAGGAAGAACGAAGAGAAGAGGTTCGGGACTCCGACCGCCAAACCGGTCAGCCCGTCCCGAACCGTCACCGGGCGGCGCTTGCGCCAGGTCGCCACCAGGCTCAGCGCGAGCGCCACCGTGAAGGTCACGAACAGGAAGACCGACTTGTGATCGACCGCGGCGTACTTCTGGAAGACCTTGTTGCTGAATTCGGCGGCGCCCCCCAACAGGAAAAGCAGGAGCAGCGCGGCCCGCGGCGCGCCGCCCCGGGCCGGCCAGTGGACCAGCAGAATCGCCACCGCTGCCAATCCCATGCCGGCCCACTGCGGTCCCTGAGGCCATTCCCGCCACAGGGCCAATGAGCCAAGCATCGGCACCAGGATCCCCAGCTTGGCGAACGTCCCCGACAGCCCAACCCCGTGGCGCCGCACCGAAACCTGATAGTAGATGAAGGCGAGGAAGAAGACCGCGCCCGCGGACATCCCCACCAGGACGCCCCAGGTCAGACTCGCCGCCGGCGAGGGCGTCGCCCCGGAGCCGGCAAGGAGTGAGCCGATCTCGGCCCACGATGCGCGCGACGCCACCTCTGATGCCCGCGGCCATCCCCCGGCGGCCAGGGTGATCAGGCTGACAGCGCTGGCCGCCAGGTAGTTGGCACTGGTCACGGCGTACCGGTTGAGACCGGCCGCCTCGCTCCGTTTGAAGATCAGCGCGATCGACGCGCTGCAGAGTGTCGCCAGCAGCAGTGGGACCATGGCTCCGGATGCGCCCCCTCCCCTCCCAGCGTAGCTGCCGCGGAGCTGTTAGGCCAGTCCCAGCTCAACGTCGGCGAAGCGCATCGAATCGCCTCCTCACCTCCGGGGTGGGACGCGTGCGATCGATCGTCTCGGTGAACATGAGCAGATCGAACGCTTCGGCCGGCACCAGGCGCGCCATCCCCCCCTGCGCGCGCATCGTCTGCTCGGCGTGCAGCCAGGCATGCGCCGCGCCCTCCGACGGAGCTTCCCGCAGATCCACCCAGCAGAGCGGCTGGCCCACCCGGGCCAGCACAGCGTCGAGCGTCTCCGGACCCGCCGCCGGAAGATCGGCGTGCCCCCCCCGCCCGTGGTGGAAGGTAAAACCGACCGTGAGCACCGCTTCCGCCGTCCGCTCGGCCAGCAGTTGCCCCATGGTCCTCACGTCGCGCGCCTCCGGGCGCCCCGGGATGTCGATATCGATCCGGCCGCGCGCGATGTGCAGGTTATGCGCCCAGACGATGATGCGCTTCCCCTCCGCCGTCGTGGTGATCAGGCGCTCGAGGTTGGCAGCCATCGCTTCCTCCCGCACCATCCCGCCCTCGGCGTAGGAGCCGCCCTGGATCGTTCTGTACATCGCGTGGGCCCGCCGGGCGGTCTGGGCAAGGTGAGCCATCCGTTCGTGCTCCCGAAGTTCGGATGGGCGACACGCCCCGACCGTATCCACCAGACGATCCAGTCCCCGGCCGAGTGAGTCGAGGGCGACGGGCGCGAGGCGGCCGTAGTTCTCCAGCGTCTCCGGCCAGAAGTCGCGGCTGAACGGGCTCAGATCGATCGCCTCCTCCAGCGCGGGCACCCGATCGGGCGCGATGCCCCGAAGGTAGTCGAGCACTCGCCGAACGGCGGCGCGCGGCGCATCCGAGATGTCGAGTCCATGGAACTCGATCTCCGCCCCGTGGACATCATTGCGCTGTCTGAGCCAACGCAGGAGGGCGAGCACTTCCTCCGTGCCCCAGACATACCAGCCGCCCATCTGCGCCACCTGCTCGGCAGGATCCGCGACCCCGTCGTGCAGGTACTCGTTGAGCTGCATCGCCTGCGGCACGCTCTCCTCCATCGCCAGAACGGTGAATCCCATCTCCTCGATCAAGAACTCGATCAACCGATGTTTGAGGAGGAAGTGCTCGCGGGCATCGTGACGGCTTTCCCCCAACATCACTACGCGGGCATCCCCCACCGCCTGCCGCAGCGGTTCGAGATCATCGAATCCGCTCTGGGGCACGACCGTAGTGATGGGCCGAGCGTGGGATGCAGCCCAGGCGGCGATATCCTCCCCCCCCGCTTCACCCCCCCAGAGCGCGACGACGACCCATCCCAGTACCCACCAGCCTCTCATGCTCATCCCTCCCGGATCGCGGTGGCCTTCCCATGGTTCACGGTCTAGGATAGCCGCAAGTTTCGCCACCAAAGTCGGATCGGATCGAAAACGACTTTGGTTGCCCGGTTTCTTCGGAGAGCGAGATGGTCCACGCCCGCTTGGTGATCTTCCTATTCGCCCTGATGATCGGGGCCGCCGGCACCGCTTTGGCGTTGTGGATCCCCCGAAGGTCGGGGCCCCGGGGCCTGGCCGGTCAGCTCGTCTGCTTCAACCTCCTCCTGTTGATCAACCTGCTCTACGCGTACGCCATCCAGGCCGGGACAAACCTCTCGCCCCTCGACATCGCCTATCACGCCGTCTCGATCGCCCTGAAGCTCCTTTGGATCACCTTCTACGTCTCCATGGTTGCCTCGATGGTATGGGCGGCCGTCCCCAAGCTCCGCTGGATCGGGGCTGTCCTGACGGTGTTGTGGGTCGCGGCCGTCGGGGAGGCCGGGCTGCGCCCTCAATCCCATCTTCTGGTCGGCGTCCACCAAGGGGTCGAGGTGGCCGTCCTCGTTTCGGCCTGGTGCGCGACGTTCGCCCCGATGATCCGCGCGCGGCGACGACCGTTGCCGCGGCTGGTCCTCTTCCTGGCGGTGGTCTGGACCTTCGCCGCCCTGTCGATCGGCGTTCAATCCGCCTGGCCCGCCACGCGGGATACGCTACTCGCCCTCAACGCCCTTTGGATCCTGGCCTACAACGGCGGCTTCTGTCTCGCCCTCCGCCGCAGCTGGAACGGGCCGGCGGCTGCGCCCGACCCCGATTGGGGGGCGTTGGTCCGGCGGCACGATCTGTCGGCGCGCGAGCGTGACATCGTTCAACTCATCTGCCAGGGGAAACGGAACCAGGAGATCGCCGATGCTCTCTTCCTCAGCCTACAAACGGTCAAGGACTACAATCATCGGATCTTCCGCAAGCTGGGGGTTCGGAACCGGGTGGAACTCGTCAACCGCGCGCGCGGGGACCGATAGGTGACGTCCGCCGCCGGCTCAGCCGTTCATCGTCGACCGTCCGGATCCGCGTGGTCCCTCACGCCGACTTCTTGGCCAGATGGGTGGCGAAGGCTCCGAGCCGATGCACTTCGTGCTCCAGGGCGTCAAGCTGTGCGGGCGCATCGGCGAGATCGCCGGCCTCGGCCGCGCGCTCCAGATCGCGGGCGACTCGGGACAGGGGCATCGCGGTCAGGTTGGCCGCTCCGCCCCTGACGACATGGGCCTCCCGCCGGAGAGCCTCCGCATCTCCCCGGCCGATGGCTTCGCGCATGGTTGCGATCTGAGCACCCAACTTCACGAGAAACTCCTGCAGGACATCGATCAGGAACGCGCGGTCTCCGTCGAATTCCTGCAGGGCGCGCGTCTCCTGCATGGGGGCATCCATCTCGCTGGCCGGAGATTCACGGCCTCCGAGATCCGATGCCGGACGGTCTCCCGGCTCGGCGCCCCCCAACTCCACCCACTTGCCGACCATGGCCAATAGCTGCCGCTTCCAGAGCGGCTTGGTAATGTAGTCATCCATCCCGGCGGTGACGCATTCTTCCCGGTAGCCGGCGAGCGCGTGGGCGGTCATCGCGATGATCGGAACCCGGGGTGTGACGCTCTCAGGAGACCCACCCCGCAGCGTGTTGATGCGCGCCTCCATCTTACGGATCACCCGGGTCGCCTCATACCCGTCCATCTCCGGCATCTGGATATCCATCAGGATCATGTCATAGCGCTTGCGGCGGCAGGCCTCCACCGCCGCGCGCCCGTCGCTGACCAGGTCCACCTGGTACCCGGCGCTCCGCAGGTGACGCAGGCCGACCCGCTGATTGGTCGGGTAGCTCTCGGCGAATAGAATCTGAAACCTGCGCCGGGAGATCTCGGCCACCGTATGCCGCGTCACCAGTCCCGCAGATGCCGCCGGGCGATCGAGAACCAACTCGATGGCGCGGCGGAGCTCTTCCGGACGCACCGGCCGGGTCAAATAGGCATCGACACCGATCTCGCGGCAGTCCTTCCCGTCCCCCTTCCGGCCCCGGGCGGCGAGCAGAATGAGGGGAACCACCGGCATGTCCTCCCGGGAGCGGAGCTGCCGCGCCAGCTCGAAGGCGGCCGTGTATCGGGATTGGCAATCGACCAGGACCAGATCGAAGGGATCCCCCGACGAGGCCGCGCTCTCGAAGCGGTGGAGCGCGTCGGTGGGTGTCGAGGCCGCCTCCACGCGACATCCCCAACCCTGTAACCGTTCGCCTTCCGGATGGGTTCGCGCCACGGATCGCGTGACGACCAGAACGTGTCGCCCCGCCAGGCCGCCCGAGGTCGACACGACCGCCTGGTGCTGGGTCGCATCCTTGGCCAGCGGGATGCTGAACCAGAATGCGGTTCCCTGGCCCTCCTGGCTGGAAACACCGATCTCCCCCCCCATAGCCTCGACCAGCTGCTTGGCGATCGACGTGCCCAGACCGGTGCCGCCAAAACGCCGGCTGGTCGATCCATCGGCCTGCACGAAGCTATCGAAGATCTGGTCGCACTTCTCGGGTGGAATCCCGATTCCGGTATCCTTGATTGCGAACCGAATCCGAACATCCCGATCCCGATCTTCCTCCAACTCCGCGACGATCGATACCTCCCCCTGCGGCGTGAACTTGATCGCATTCCCGCCGAGATTGACGAGAATCTGACGAAGACGACCCGGATCTCCGATCACATGGGGGGGAATTTCGGGAGAGAGGTAACAGAGGAACTCGAGCCCCTTCTGCTCGGCGACTCGCGAGAGACCTCCCGCCACGTCCTCCACCGTGATCTGCAGATTGAACGGGATCTCGTCCAGGTCGAACCGACCGGCCTCGACCCTGGAGAAGTCAAGAACGCGGTTGATCAGTTCCAGCAGGATCTCCGCCTCGGCGAAGATCGTATCCAGGAGTTCATTCTGTTCCGTGCTCATGCCGGTATCGCGCAGGACCTCGGCCAGCCCCATGATCCCGTTCAGGGGGGTTCGAATCTCATGACTCATGTTGGCCAAGAACTGCGTCTTGGCCTCATTGGCCGCCTCAGCGGCGAGCTTGGCGGCCTGGAGCTCCTCGGCGCGCATCCGATGACTGATGTCGGTGAGCGAAACCACGATCCCCCGACCCTGCTCCGCCAAGGGTACCGCCGTCACCATGCAGGGAACGCGGGAGCCGTCCGCGCGGATCCGTTCTTCTTCAGACTCCACCCGCTGCGCTCCGCGCTGGATGCGGATCAGGGGGCACTCGGGCGTGTGGCAGTGCTCGCTGGCCAGCACGTCGTGGCACTTCTTCCCCTTGGCCTCACCCCGCTCGAGTTCGGCCAGGGTCAGGAAGGATCGGTTGACCCGACGGAGTGTGAAGTCGTGGTTGATCTCGCAGAGGCCGTCCCCCACCGCGTTGAAGACCTGGCTGAGCTCGGCGGTGGTCAACTCCGAGCTGAGCACCATATGGTTGGCGCGCTCAATCGCCTCCTCGATCTGTTGATTGAGTTCGGCCAGATCGCGGTTGGCCGCCTTCGCCTCCTCTTCCGCCCGCCTTCTCTCGTTGACTTCCAGCTCCAATCTCTCGTTGGCGGAACGCAGCTCCTCGGTCCGCTCCGCCATCCGTGACTCGAGCGCCTGGTGGGCAGACTGCTGAACCTCCTCGTGGCGCTTGCGTTCGCTGATGTCCCGCACAAGACCCTGGACGATGTCACCAACCAGGGAGGAGCTGATCTCGACATCGGCGATCGATCCATCCGCCCGTCGGAATCGGCTCTCGAATCGGACCGATCCGCCCGCCTGGACATCTCGCAGCGCCTCCCGCGAGATCGTCATCTCTCCCGCCGGGTGAAGATCGAAGATGTGCATCCGGCGCAGGGTGCCCGAGGCAAACCCGAGGAGATCCGCCGCCCGGCGGTTGGCATCCAGAATCTTGCCTTCCACGGTGTGGAGGATGATCGCGTCATTGGAACGGTCGAAGAGCAGGCGGTAGCGGGCGCCGCCGATCCATCGATCCTGCCAGCTTCGATGCAGGCAACGTAATAGCCCCAACATGCGCGCCCCTCGCGAATCACCAGATCAAAGACATCCTTATCAAGAATCGGTGGATCCTGAACCGGTCTGGAGTCCGCACGGGCCTTGCACACGGCTCCAAGGACCGGCACACTGCCGGGGGTGGCTGATGACAGCCATCCGGGGACATCCTTCAAGGAGTTGTCATGCGTGTGACTTATACGCTGCTTGCCGGCTTCGCCGTGCTGCTGGGGCTCGGCAACCTCGCCGCGCCGGCCCGAGCGGTTCCCGCCCTCGGAGCCCGCCACCCGGCCCTGAGCCCCGACGGCGACCGCCTCGCCTTCGATTGGAGGGGAGACATCTGGATCGTGCCCATGGAAGGGGGGCAGGCGCGTCGCGTGACCGATCACATCGCCCATGATGCGCATCCCCGGTGGTCTCCCGATGGACGCGATATCGCCTTCCACAGCAACCGTCACGGTAACTTCGACGTCTTCGTCGTCGCCGCCGAGGGGGGAACACCCGAGAGGCTCACCTTCCACAGCAACGGAGACTGGGTCGGCGATTGGAGCCCCGATGGGCAGAGGATCTATTTCGAGAGCTACCGGGAAGGGCTCTATTACTCCATTCATGCCGTACCGCGCGCCGGTGGGCTTCCGGTCCGCGTCACCGGCGACCGCTCCTGGGCCGCGGCGATCAGCCCCGACCAGCGTTGGATCGCCTATGTTCGGGGCCATACGAACTGGTGGCGCAAGCACTACCGGGGCCCGGCCAGCCGCGATATCTGGGTCCGTCCCCTCGAGGGGGGCGAGAGTCGGCGACTGGTCTCGTGGGAAGGGGATGACGACCGCCCGCAATGGAGCGCCGACGGTCGTGCGCTCTTCTTCCAAAGCGAGCGGGACGATGGCGTGATGAACCTCTACCGGCTCGACCTGGAGTCTAGCCCCGGGGGCCCGCAGCCGGCCGGCGAGCCGGTTCGGATCACCCATCTCACGGAGGACGGGCTGCAGTATCTCCAGGTCAGCCGCAACGGGCGCTGGGCTACCTTCGAATGGAAGGGGGGGCTCTACGTGGTGCCCACCGACGGCGGTGAACCCCATGCGGTGGAGATCGATTGTCCGGGGGACTTGAAGGAGAACGAGATCAGGCGCCGGCTGATGACCACCGGCGCCACCGAGTTCGCGTTCGCGCCCGGGGAGGAGGATCTCGCGTTCGTGGTCGAGGGTGAGCTCTACGCCGCCCGCGTGAAGGACGGCACGATGGTCGATCCGATCCGGCTCACCGAAACCGACGCCCGCGAGAAGGACCTTGCCTGGCTGGACGAAGAGACGCTTCTCTACGTGAGCGATCGCCACGGGACCGACGACATCTTCCTTCTCCGCAGCACCGATCCAGAGGAGCCCCGCCTCAGCCAAAGCCGCTACCGCGAGGAGGTGCGCCTGACCGACTCTCCCGAAACCGAGCAGCGGCCGCAGGTGAGTCCCGATCGCCAAACGGTTCTCTATTTCCGGGACACCAAGTTCCTCTGGACGATGAAACCAGACGGGAGCCGTCAGAAGCTCCTGGTCGACGTGCCGCAGGTGCTCCACGCCGATTGGTCCCCCGACTCCCGGTATGTCGCCTACAGCGTCATGACCCTGGGATACGCCGAGGACATCTTCATCTTGGATGTCGAGGGAGGTGAACCGGTCAATGTCTCCAACCACCCCAATGATGACTTCCACCCCCTCTGGACCAATGACGCCAAGCGGCTCTCCTGGGCCAGCCGGACGGGCGACGGTTTCTACCACATCAAGTACCTCTGGCTCACGGCCGAGGAGGCAGACAAGAGCGCGTCTCGGCGGGAGCGGGAAGAGGAGAAGACCGAGCTCGACGAGGAAGAGGATGCCCCGCCGGATGTGCTTATCGACTGGGACGATATCTCTGATCGCATTCGCACCGTGGCTACCGTACGCGGCTACTACTGGGACTACGACCAGAGTCCGGATGGCAAGCACTATTCACTTCGTACCGACGTCGTCGAGCAGATGGAGCTGTGGACGGTCGACTGGGACGGAGATCACCTGCGCCGGATGACCCGCGGCGGCGCTGATCCGAGCCGGATGACTTGGAGTGAAGACAACGAGAAGGTGCGCTACCTGAGCGGTGGCCGCATCCGAGAGATCGTCAATGAGGACGGCGCCGAGCCGACCACGTACGAGTACAGCGTCGAGCTCACGGTCGATGCGCGCGCCCGCCGGGGGCAGAAGTTCCATGAGGCATGGCGGCTCCTCCACGACGGGTTCTACGACGAGAACTTCCACGGGATCGATTGGCCGGCCATGCGGGAGAAGTACGAACCCCTCGCGCTCGAAGCCGTGATGACCGAAGACTTCAACGATGTCCTGCAGGAGATGATCGGCGAGCTGAACGCGAGC
>Ga0180432_10002955_pt1 | contig 24944 bp, 17 predicted proteins | sample SS_ome_10_FD_132414 | JGI IMG/M metagenome (GOLD analysis project Ga0180432, IMG submission 132414) | Hypersaline lake sediment archaeal communities from the Salton Sea, California, USA - SS_1_MS_2 metaG | ecosystem: Environmental > Aquatic > Non-marine Saline and Alkaline > Hypersaline >... | reverse complement strand
TTAGCCGCTTCTCTCGACAGTTCAAAGTCGAGCCTTGACAGGTGTGTATAACCGGAGACTACTGCGCTTTTTATCCTCATGACACCATTATAAGTGTCACCAATCTATCTGAACTAGCTCAGGGTTTTATTTAAGTCCAAGGATTTCTGTATCGTTTGAATCAATAAAAGGTCGTGGTTAAATCAAGCCGATTGACCTTCCAGCGTGCTCAAACACTTCCAGTGCATATACGATGTCATCTTCAGAGTGGGCTGATGTGACCGTTACCCTCAGGCGGGCCAGACCATTGGGAACGGCGGGCGAAACCACAGGAAGGACATATACTCCCGATTCATGACATAGCCTGGCCATCCTGTATGCCGTCTCATCTTCCCCGCAGATAATCGGCACAATGGGTGTCTGGGTGTTAAGTGTATTGAACGACAGGGATTTTATCCCTTTTAAGAGAATGGCTGAATTGTGCTGCAGTTTTTTAACGCGCTCTGGCTCTTCCTGGATTATTTCAAAGGACATTTGCGCAGCGGCAGTGAGTGCCGGTGACAGGGGTGCTGAAAAAACGAAGGACCGAGCTGCATGTTTTAAATAGCTAGCTAGGTCTCGACTTCCTGCTATATAGCCACCCATGCTCGGTATGGTTTTGGAGAGTGTGCCCATTTTGATGCCAATAGCGTCCTTTAAACCGAAGTGTTCCTCGATTCCGTGCCCTGTTGCTCCAAGTACGCCGAGGCTGTGAGCTTCGTCAACCATCAAGTAAGCGCCATACTTGCGACACAGTTGGCTCACCTCAGGAAGATTGATAATGTCACCATCCATGCTGAAGACTGCATCGGTTATAACCAACCGCCCGACGTTTATATCGGCTCTTTGCAGTTGACTTTCCAGTGATGTCATATCGTTGTGACGAAAACGCATCAGCCTGGCCTGACTTAGCATGCATCCGTCCACGATGCTGGCATGATCGTATCTGTCACAGATGACAATATCTCCGCGACCCACAAGGGCAGGGATTGCCGCCAGATTCGCAGCATAGCCACTTGGGAAGATTGCCGATGCCTCGGTGCCATAGAAGTCAGCGATTGTCTGCTCCAGTTGTTCGTGGATAGGTAAGGTCCCTGAAAGGATGCGAACACCATGAGTTCCCGTACCATACCGTCTTATCGCTTCCTGTGCTGCAGCTTCGATTTTTGGATGCTTCAGCAGGTTGAGGTAGCTGTAGGAAGCGAAATTCAACATTCGACGGCCTTTGAAAGTGACATACTTGCCGTCTATTTCTTCAATTGGCTGGTTGTAATAATGTAAACCTGCTTGTTTTGCCTCTTTCACCCAACGCGTTCCGCCCTTAGTTTCGTAGATACGCTTCTGTATCGAATCCAATCTTCGTGCTCCGTCTAATATTTTCTGATAACCGGTATCTAATATGACTAAAATGAAGGCACTGGAGGACGTGCCCTCTTGTGCTCGCTTGAAGCTACCATGGCGTCTATCTTACACCTGGCATCGTCGTCCACTTTGCTCCTTGCGATATACCGATCGAGCTCAGCATATGTGACTCCCATCTCGCCTTCATCGGTCTGACCCTGCCACAGGCCAGCGGATGGTGGTTTCTCCACGATATCACGGGGGATATCGAGATATAATGCCAGCTCCTGTACCTGGCTTTTAACCAGGTTCCCTATAGGCATTATATCGGCACCGCCATCGCCGTATTTGGTGAAATAGCCTACAGATAGCTCGCTCTTATTGCTGGTGCCTACAACGAGGTAATTCAGGCGAGTAGCCAGATAGTACAATGCCGTCATCCTCAGGCGCGGTTTTATGTTTGCTTGAGCAGCATGTACGGTTCCGGTATCAGGCAGGTCGCGGGGCATTGCCCGCAGGAGCGTTTCGAATGTTTCATCCAGCGGAATGTTGACCGTCGGTATATCGAATTTACGTGCCACTGCATGCGCATGCTCGATGTCAATGTCGATGCTGTGACATGGCAGGATTGCAGCCAGGGTGCTCAGGGGAAAGGCTCGCTTGCACAGGACTGCCACAACTGCAGAATCCAGGCCGCCGCTCAGCCCGAACACAGAGCCGCTTCTGCCAGCGCTAATAACCTGTTCTTTTATCCATTCGGTCAGTTTTTCAGCAAGTTGTTGCATATGTTGCTTTTAATATGTAACATTATGATTTAGTCAAGTATAACGTTCGGAGGCTGGCAAGTCAAAATAGTGTGGGCATGGATATGGATATCTTAATCTTCATAATTCTGGCGGTTACAATTATATCGGCCATGGTGCTGCGTGCATTTACAAGACAGCGCCAGAACCGTCGAAAACAGGAGGATGAGGTCGAAGTGAACGACATCTCATCACTGGACACCAGCAGTTTATCGACAGGGGGTGCAATCGCGCACGAGCATTCTATGGAGTTTTCTGATGTGATATCGGGGGGTGTGGAAAATGTTACGGTCGAAGTAGCTAACATATCGAAATCGTTCGGAGGCAGAGAAGTTGTGCACGACCTCTCCTTCGTGTTGAAGGCGGGTGAAGTATTCGGACTGGTGGGTCCCAATGGCGCCGGTAAAAGCACCACCTTGAGGATGCTGATGGATATTATACGGCCGGACTGCGGTGAGATAAGGGTATTCGGTGAGTCACTGCGGGAGGAAACCAAGAATCGTATCGGTTATCTGCCTGAGGAGAGAGGCCTGTACAAAAAGATGAGGGTCACCGATTCACTGGTATACCTCGCCAGACTGAAGAACGTTGATACTAGCATCGCAAAGGAGAGGGCTGAAGAATTGCTCAAGCAGGTGGACATGCTGGCGCACAAAGAGAAAAAGGTGAGCGAACTGAGTCGTGGCATGGGGCAGATCATTCAATTCCTGGTAACCATCGCGCATAACCCTTCCCTGATCGTTCTGGACGAGCCGTTCGGGGGCCTTGACCCGGTGAACAGGATGCTTATAAAGGATGCCGTGCTCGATCTCAAGCGGAGCGGAAGGGCGATCATTTTAAGCACACATATAATGAATGAGGTGGAGGAGATGTGCGACCGCATACTGATGATCGATAAGGGGTGCGCTGTACTTTACGGCGATCTGTCCGAGATAAAGTGGCGCTATCGGAATAACTCGCTCATCGTATCGGCGGATCAGGATTTCAGCCAGATAGAAGGTGTTATCAAGAAGGTTGACCACGGTCGATACAGCGAACTGTTCTTGGGTGAAGGTGTGGATCCACAGCAGGTTTTAGTTCAGCTTATCGGCAGGGGTGTGCGGGTTGACCGCTTCGAGATATCCACCCCTTCGCTCAACGATATTTTTATACGTCTGGTGAAGCGATGAGCAAGACCTGGATTATCGCCCGGCACGAATTCACCATAACCATAAGGAGGCTCTCGTATATTTTACTTACGCTGAGCTTCCCCTTGCTTTCAGTTATGGGTATTGTGATATATGGTGGGGTGTATTTGCTGGGGGGAGAGATCAGCCCTGATGAGAAACGCAACATCGGTTATGTCGATAACACAGGTATGTTCGTCGATTACACTGAAATGGGTGGCATGGTGCTTATAGCATACAATACCAGCGGCGAGGCAAAATCGGAATTGCTGATTGGCAACATCAGTGAGTTCTACGTTATACCCCAGGATTATATGGAGAACGGCAGGGTATCAAGATATACAACGAAGCGCGAGATCGAGCTACCGGCGAGTACAATAGCCGTGATCGAAGATTTTCTCATCGCCAATTTGCTTTCAGACAAGGTAACCGATGAATATATAGTCCGGGTAGCGAGTCCGCTGAATACGGTAAACTTCAGGTTGGATAGTGAAACCGGGGAGGTTCTGCCGAGGGAGAGCCTGTTCAGGGTGCTTGGCATGCCGTACATCTTTGCGATTATGTTCATGATGTCCCTGCTGGTCACGTCGGGATTCCTCATCCAGGGGGTGAGCGAGGAGAAAGAGAACAGGCTTATGGAGATACTGCTCTCCTCGGTATCGGCCCGGCAGCTGCTCACGGGTAAGGTTATCGGTCTCGGTGCTGCGGGATTATTGCAGATAATGTTCTGGTTCATATCGGCACTGGTGCTTGCTGCTGTTGCGTCAGTGTATATCGCGCCACTGGCGGACCTGACCATTCCGGCGGGACTTGTAGTATTTGGGATCATATATTTCGTGCTGGGATATCTACTCTTCGGGATACTGTTGGCGGCGGTCGGAGCCATGGGGGCCACTGTCAGAGAAAGCAGCCAGCTTACGACGATTATAAGCCTTCCTGCCGTACTGCCTATCATACTTATCGGGCTGTTCATGTCCAATCCGGATCATATCGTATTTACAATATTGACCCTGTTCCCTGTCACATCTCCGGTTATGGTAGTGATGCGCCTCAGCGTCGGCACCATCCCGATATGGGAACTAGGGCTCAGCGTGTTCATCATGGGGGCGTCTGTCCTGGCAGTCATGTGGCTGGCAGGAAGGGCTTTTCGCACTTTTATATTGATGTATGGGAAGCGACCGGGCTTCAGGGAAGTGTGGCGATGCCTTCGCCAGGGTTAACCTCTGGAGCATGCAGTGTTTGATCCTTGTGTCGCTGAATGCATATCGCGACCCTAGGAAAATATCTAAGCCCAATAATTGAGCGAGTATTTCGATGGGCCACAGCCGATTTGTTGAACAACTTTCGGTCGACTAAATAAATGGTGTAGTGATAGAATGGATGCGATGACCTACGATAAAACGCAGTTGTACGATGTCATAGTCGTTGGTGCCGGGCATGCAGGGTGTGAGGCTGCGCTGGCGGCGGCACGCATGGGTGCAAAGACGCTGTTGCTAACCATGAATCTCGATAACGTTGCCCTCATGCCATGCAACCCATCGATCGGGGGGCCAGCGAAGGGTCACCTGGTGCGGGAGATCGATGCGCTTGGCGGCGAGATGGCGCGGAATATCGATCGCGCCTCTATCCAGATTCGGATGCTGAACACCGGCAAGGGCCCCGCGGTCCAGGCGCTCCGGGCGCAGGCGGATAAGAAGCGTTACGGGCTGGAGATGAAGCTGACGCTGGAGCGGCAGGAAAACCTGCATCTTAAGCAAGCGCTGGTCGATGAGATAGGCGTCGATGTCGATATCCTGTGGATAAAGACCAGTACCGACTGGATATATCATGGCAGGATGGTGATCCTCACCACAGGCACTTCCCTCTGCGGCAGGGTGATCGTCGGTGAAAAGAGCTATTCCTGCGGCAGGGCCGGCGAGTTCGCTGCGGACAGGCTGTCCTCTGCGCTACGTTCGCTTGGTTTTAAACTTGGGCGGTTGAAGACCGGTACGCCTCCGCGTATCGATGCCAGGACCATCGACTTCGATAAGACTATCATCCAGCCGGGAAGCGAAACCCCTCTGTGTTTCAGTTATAGAAATGGGTGTGATATTAGTCTCGATTATCCTGAGCCCAACGCACTATATCCTCTGGCCCCATCGCGATGGCGTCCGCAGATACCCTGCTACATGGTGTATACCAACCAGCGAACGCATGATGTCATTCGTATCAACCTGGACCGCGCTCCCCTGTTCACCGGCATGATACAGGGTGTCGGCCCGCGCTACTGCCCGTCGATCGAGGACAAGATAGTGCGGTTCGCTCACAAGCAGGCTCACCCGCTGTTTCTGGAGCCGGAGGGATGGGAAACTACCGAGGTCTACGTCCAGGGGGCTAACACCAGTCTGCCCGAAGACGTGCAACTGGCAATGCTGCGCACAATTCCTGCACTGGAACGTGTGGAGATAGTGCGCGCGGGCTATGCTATTGAATACGACTATGTGCCGCCAAGCCAGATAACGACCAGTCTGGAGTCGAAGATGGTACCCGGCCTGTTCCTGGCCGGCCAGATAAACGGCACCACTGGATACGAAGAGGCTGCGGGACAGGGGCTGATTGCTGGCATAAATGCGGCGCTGAAATGCAGGGGTATGCCCCCGGTTGTTATCCGACGGGACCAGGGCTACATCGGGGTTATGATCGATGACCTTGTCACGCGGGAACTCACAGAGCCGTACCGACTGCTTACGTCGCGGGCCGAGTACCGCCTTATGTTGAGACAGGATAACGCAGACCTCAGGCTCACGCCGATCGGGTATGAGGTCGGGCTCATCGACAGGGAAAGATATGCTGCAGTGGAGAGGAAAAGAGCGGCTGTCGCTGCCGAGATCAGGCGATTGGATAGTAGTTACATTAGCGGCTCTGGCCAGAGCCTGAAGGCCATAGAATTTCTCCGTCGCACGGACGCCTGTTATGGCACCCTGGTTTCTCTAGGTTATGGCGACCCAGCTTTACCTGAAGACACTGCTGGTCAGGTGGAAATAGAGGCCAAGTACGCCGGGTACATCAAGAAGCAGATGGCACAGGTGGCGCGCATGGCAAGACTGGAAGGACGCTGCGTGCCGCGGGAAGTGGACTATGAAGCCATCGTCGGGCTAAGGTATGAAGCCCGGCAGAAGTTGAAGACACTCCAGCCTACGACCCTGGGGCAGGCATCGCGTATAGATGGCGTTACACCCGCAGACCTGTCGATCCTGATGGTGCACCTCGAGAGGGGCAGAAGCTGATGGCGGTTCATATGTTTTGTGGAAAGGGGGGGGTAGGCAAGACCACCTGCGCCGCTGCCACTGCACTGCACTATGCCATTGCAGGTGAAACAACGCTGATATTATCCACCGACCCTACACCATCACTGCATGACGTTTTCGAGGTGGATATGGTAGCCAAACCAACAAAGGTCGTCGACAATCTGCATATGAATGAGATCGGCAGCGACGAAGTGAAGAAGATGTGGGATGAGAAGTTCGGCGCAGAGATATACGAAGTATTCTCCGCATTTGTCGATATAAGCTATAACGACTTCATCGATTTCACTGCCAGTATTCTGCCGGGGATACGGGATGAGTTCATGGTGGACTACATCCGCGAACTGCATGAGTCGGGTGGGTACGACAGGATAGTATGGGATACCGCCCCTGCCGGGCAGACGCTGGGATTGTTGCGGATGCCTTCAATCGTAAGTGAACACCTGAAACCGGCTCCGCGCATTTACGCGTCGCTCAAGGCTGGCGGTCGCGGCAGGCAATCGATAAGAGAAATAATCAAAGGGTGGGAAGAGCTTTCGGTAAAAGACATCGAATTCCTCAGGAAAGAGGTGGAGTTCAACATGGTGACCATCGCCGAAGCTCTGGCAGTGCGCCAGCTGGATAGCATTTATACAGAGCTTAAGGGCTATGGCTTGACTATCGACAGGTTGATCATCAATCAGGTAATCGATGAACCGGATTCCGACTTCCTGCGACGGAGGGCGGAGATGCAGCAGAATTACATATCGGAACTTGGTAAAAACTACGATGGCATTCGGCATATTTTACCGATGTTTTCATTGGAGGTTAAAGGCGTCGCCCGGCTGGAACAGGTCGCCCATGCGCTGTTCAATATACAATCGTAGTAACATTGGCACCACTTGATAATCTGGATAGGAAACGGATATGCCTCGGAAAGCTGACCTTGTACTATATAACGCTAATGTAATTACACTTGACCCAAAGAAGCCCAGGGCTGAGCTTGTCGTGGTAAAGGGCGACAGGATACTCTGGGTAGGCGGCAAGGGCAGGATGCGCTATTTCGATGGCAGGAAGATCGATTGCCAGGGAGGAACCCTGATACCAGGTTTCATCGATGCCCATTGCCATATCATGGCTTTCGCTGCCAACTTCTCGCGCGTGGATTGCTCGCCTTTCGCCATATCCCCGCACATGACTTCACCGGCGGTCGCCTGCATCGCTGATATTAAGGACAGGATCAGACAGCAGGCTCAGAAACAGCCGGAGGGTACGTGGGTCAGGGCGGGCGGCTACAACGAATTCTACCTTGTGGATCAGCGTCATCCCACACGCTACGATCTGGATGAGGTGGCCCCTCGCCATCCGGTCAAGCTGGTGCATCGCACCCAGCATGCCTGCGTGCTGAATAGCCTCGCACTATCGATGGTAGGCATCTCAAGGGAGACTCAGGAGCCTCCGGGCGGCATGATAGACCGCGATTTAGAGACCGGAGAACCCAACGGCATATTGTATGATATGAACAGTTACATAGACAGTCTGATCCCGCCCCTTTCTTTTGAGGAGATCGAGAAAGGCGTCAAGCTGGCTAACGAGGAATATCTGTCGTGCGGCATAACCTCCCTTCAGGACACCACGGTAACGAACGGTCCTGCGGAGTGGGTAATGTTGCAGAAACTGCGTGAGAGAGGCTATCTGACAGCCAGGCTGACGATAATGCTGGGCTTACGCCACTTTGAATCTATCCTGGAAAACGGTTTCTATCCCCGGTACGGTGACGATGGCGTCAGGATGGGTGCTTTGAAGGAGGTGCTGAACCAGACACGTGGCCCGCTCCACCCGCCCAAGGAACAACTGGAACCCAGCGTCCTCAGAGCACATAAGGCCGGTTATCAGGTCGCCATGCACGCCTTCGACCTGTTTACCATATCAGCGGCTATAGATGCCGTAGAGAATGCCGTCAATCAGTGCCCCCGTGAGGACCACAGGCACCGCGTAGAACACTGCGCCATCTGCCCGAAGGAGTTGATACAGAGGCTGAAAGAGAACCACATGATGGTGGCAACACAGCCCTCGTTCCTCTATTACGGCGGTGAAAGATACTTGAAGACTATCCCTGAAGGCATAATAGACATGTTTTATCCGGTAGAGGCTTTTAAACAGGCGGGGCTGGGGCCAGCTGCCAGTTCAGATAGCCCGGTGGTGCCATCGAATCCAATGATGGGTATCTATGCTGCGGTTACCAGGAAGACGGATGGTGGTGCTGTGCTTTCGCCGGGAGAAAGAGTGTCGCCGCTCGACGCTCTCAAGATGTATACCGAGATTGCTGCATACTCCTCTTTCGACGAAGACACTAGGGGCACTATATCGGTTGGCAAGTTGGCTGACCTTGCTCTTTTAAGCGCAGACCCTGCAGCAGTTCCCCAGGAGGAGATAAAGGATATAAAAGTTAACATGACCATCGTAGGTGGTCATGTCGTATGGCAATCTTGAATTGCAGAAGGGATTCGCCTAAAATGTAATTGCAATGCCTATATATGAGTATAGTTGTCAGACCTGTAACAAGATATTCGAGGTCAGATGCTCCTTCAGCGACGCCAGTAAATCTACGATATGCCCGACATGTAAAAAGCCGGCAAAGAAAAAGCTCTCGCTGTTTTCGGCTGTATCCAGGGGGCCAGGTGGAGATACCAACTCCATCTCCGGAGCGGGTGGCGGATGCAGTTCATGCACTGCAAGCTCCTGTTCAACATGCGTTCACTAGTCGGCCTTGTTCTTCCTCCGCGTACATCATGAATGAGTTCTCTATTAACAGGCTGTCACTATAAATATCGCATCACCGCATTGTGATTGCGCAGGGACCCCGTCTGTATAGTTAGGGGATAGATTCTCGTATAATGTTATGTCTCTCTGAAGAAGATAATGCTATGGAAAGTAAGTATCGTATGGGGTCAGACGATCTTATAATCGTCGATAATGGGTATGAAGAGCCTGTGCTGGGTTGGCCCTTGTCAATCAAAGTTTGCAGCGTTTATAATTCGTACGAGGTGTAACTTGGAAGAGCATAAGGGCTACAAGGGTTTTGACGGATTGGTGGCCATAATCGCCAGGTTGCGTGGTCCCAATGGCTGTCCGTGGGACAGGGAGCAGACCCATGCTTCGCTGAAGGGTAACCTCACCGAAGAAGCGTACGAGGTTCTGGAAGCTATCGATAAAGGGGATATGGATGAATTGCGCGAGGAGCTTGGAGATCTGCTGCTGCAGGTGGTGCTGCACTCTCAGATAGCGGATGATGATGGAGACTTCGACATCGGTGATGTGATCGAGAGTATATCCAAAAAGCTTATTCATCGCCATCCACATGTCTTTGTGAATAGCGAAGTCGTAGATTCAAAGCAGGTTATCGCTAAGTGGGAGGATTTAAAGCGAGAGGAAGGGAAGCTCTCAATACTATCGGGGCTTCCCAAAGATATGCCTGCCCTATCTTACTCGCAGGCGATGCAGCGGCGTGCCGCCCGTGTGGGTTTTGACTGGGATACGGTTGAGGATATCATCGAGAAGCTGTCCGAGGAGGTCACTGAGCTACAATCGGCTGCCGATCACCAAAGCAGGGTGCATGAGTTTGGCGATATACTGTTCACGCTGGCCAATATTGCTCGCAGGCTGGATATCGATCTGGAGGCCGCACTTCGGGGGACAAACGAACGATTCTGCCGCCGTTTTTCATACATGGAGGAGGTTTGTAAGGAGAGGGGCATATCGCTGGCAAGCCTGTCGCTGGAGGAGCAAGAGGATCTGTGGCAAGAGGCAAAGCGTACAATTAATGCACATGAAAGATAGCTGCACGATTGGCTAATCATATGCTGCATCTGAGAAATCAGCCGTTGAAATCTTATAGACGATGTCGATAATGCACCGACATATCGAGGGAAGTGAATAAAATCGGGGCGAGTGGATTTGAACCACCGACCTCAGCGTCCCGAACGCTGCGCGCTAAACCAAGCTGCGCTACGCCCCGTAGTCACTAGTATAACCACTCATGATGGCCTTGGCAACAATCTATCTTGAATAGCGATGTTGCCGCTGATATACTGGTGAATCGTGAAATACTGCATACTCATTATGGATGGAGCCTCTGGATGGCCGCTTCCGGACCGCGGCGGCAGGACGACGCTGGAATTGGCACAAACGCCCAACCTGGACCGCATGGCTCGCGAAGGTTTTGTCGGCATGGTGCGCACGGTTCCGCCGGGCATGGAGCCTTCAAGCGCCTGTGCCTGCATGTCAGTGCTGGGTTATGATCCCCGGGTATACTATGGTGGCAGGAGTGGGATCGAAGCCATAAGTATGGGAGTGCAGGTCGCTGATGGCGATGCTACTTTCCGCTGCAACCTGGTCACGGTAGGCGGCGACAGGATGCAGAGTTATTGCGCCGGTCACATATCCACCGCAGAAGGCCGTGAGCTGATCTTGGCTATCGACGCCGAGCTGGGCAGCGGGGATGTGCGTTTCTACCCCGGAGTCAACTACAGGCACATATGCAAACTGGCCAATGGAGTGGATAGCCTCCAGTCTGTGTGCACTCCGCCACATGACATCCCCGGTAAGAGGATAGGAGATTTCCTGCCGAAAGGTCCGGGAAGTGAGCTCCTGCGATCTCTGATGTCTCGCTCGGAGGCCATATTGCGAGGTCATGATATTAATCGAAACAGGATAGAGCGCGGCGAGCTGCCGGCATCTATGATATGGCTATTCTGGGGTAGCGGGAAAATGCCAGCCATACCATCTTTCACCAATAAATATGGTATTACCGCAGGCATGACTTCCGCCGTGGATCTTCTTCGCGGGCTGGCTATAATGGCACATATCGATGTACTGGAGATACCCGGAGTGACCGATGGTCTGGATAACGATTTCTCGGGCCAGATGTCTGGAGCCATGAGGGCGCTGGAGGAACATGACATGGTCATCGTACATGTTGAAGCTCCCGACGAAGCTGGTCATGCAGCCTCCGCCGGTGATAAAATAGAGGCCATCGAGCGGATAGACCGTGATATGGCGGCCCCTCTGGTGGACATGGGAGTAAAAGATATGAAAGTAATGGTTCTGCCGGATCACCCTACACCTATAGCTATACAGACACACAGTCCGGAACCGGTGCCGTTCTTGCTGTGGGGATCGGCTTTTACAGCCAGCGGCGTCAGGCGCTACACTGAGGCGGAAGCTAAAATGACAGGTGTGTTCGTCGAGAACGGCCATACACTCATCGACTGGCTCCTGCTCGAAGAACCACAGTGACGATTATTATTTATTGTGATATTATAAGTAATGGATATAATATTTTAAGCATTATTATGCGAGTGTGAAGAGATGCGGGTATTGATGCGACCGGTAAGATCCCATGTCCTGAGTACGGATAAAAACAATATTGCTGTTTTCAGGGACAACAGCTTCTGGGGCTGTGGAGCCTCGGGTATCCCCAACACTTTCATGGGGATGGTTGAGGAAAACCTAAAAAGTGCACGAAAACCATATTTCTCCATGCTTGTGGATATCGTGGGAATGCGTGTTGGTGATCCCGTGTTCCTGTACGAGAAAGATGTAGGATTTCACGGCATATTCAAGGTGACCGGCAGGCCTTTTTTCGACCCCTCACCTGTTGGAACGGTGGACGAAAGCTCGCCCATTCGTATTGAACTGGAGTATCAGGACTACTTTCCGACACCTGTTCCGGAAGATTATTTATTCTCAACTAAAGAGTACGAGACCAAGTCCTGGGGCTGGTTCTATAATACGATTCATGGGCCGCGTGGTGTCACTACAATAAATCCCGAGTGCGCTGAGGCGCTTATAGAGCTGCTGGTGAAGATTAACGGCAGCGCAGTCCCCAGCAAGCCCGCACAGATACGTCCCTACGTATCGAAGACTAAAACCGATCTGCTTTTACCTCTGGGCAAAGACGGTAGAGCATATTCAGAAGATACGATGAGGGCATGGCTGATACTCAACATCGACAATTCCAACAAGCGGGATCTCAGGGAGATATTTGGCCCTGTAGAGGATCTGGAATGGTTTGCCAACAATGTGCCTTACTATGTGACCAAGCGGAATAATATGGATATTCTTTGCTATCACAATACCACCCGATATACTGGGTTGCGGCTAAGGTATAAGTTCAGCGTTGTAGAGTTACGAAAGGATGCTGCGGATGCAGACGATGTTTCCCAGGTGATTGCCTACTCAAAGTGGGTAGCGGGAAGGCTTGCCGACGGCGAGGTGGAGATCGTGCAACCGATATTGATCGCTCATGATTTCATGGAGGCAGCTGTAGTCAAGGCGCAAAGCAGCGATTTCAATGACCGTGGCATAATGTTCATAAAGTATAATGTCGAAGCCAACGATGTGAGATTTGAGCGGGTATTATAATCACTGGACGGGCGTTGTCAGATATTCCCACACAGAGATACTTGACGTAGCGCCTTAAATCTGCAAAATATACATCGATCGTAACAGTTGCTGCCCGGTGGACCGGTGGTTTTTCGGATCGGTCGTATGTCTGAGTAATGTTGCAGCTTTTAAACAGGTGGTATGCAGATGACTATCGTGGTACAGAAATATGGCGGCAGCTCCTTGGCAGATGCGGATAAAATCAGAGATGTCGCCAGGAGAGTGGCCACATCCAGAGACAAGGGAAGCGATGTTGTGGTGGTATTGTCGGCGATGGGCAAGACCACTGACAGCCTGATTACCCTGGCGCAACAGATTGCCGATCAACCTGATGATAGGGAGCTGGATGTCCTGTTGTCAACGGGCGAGCTTATATCCTGCACTTTGATGGCCATGGCGTTAAAGTCAATGGGCTATGAAGCGATAAGCCTGAGTGGCGCGCAGGCCGGCATTCAAACTGATACCAGATACAGCCGGGCGCGCATAGTTTCAGTCGAGGGGAAGCGAATAGTCAAGGAACTCCATTCCGGTAAAATCGTAATTGTCGCAGGATTCCAGGGTATCACCGAAGATATGGATATAACGACCTTAGGGCGTGGAGGATCGGACACGACAGCTGTTGCCCTGGCCATTGCCCTGAAGGCGGATATATGCGAGATATACACTGATGTAAAAGGTGTTTATACAGCTGACCCGAGGATAGTGACAGACGCCCGCCAGTTAAAGGATATAGGTTACGATGAAATGCTGGAGATGGCTACTTACGGAGCCAAGGTCATGCACTCGCGTGCAGTAGAGCTGGGAGGGTTGTACAATATGCCTATTCTGGTGGCGTCAACTTTTTCTGAAGACCCGGGCACATTGATTCATGGAGGAAGTGAGATGGAAGTTCGCAACAAAGTAAGGGCTATCGTGCACGACCTCAATGTGGCGAAGGTAACTATACAGGGTGTCCCGGACAAGCCGGGAATAGCCAGCTCCATTTTTGACCCGCTGGCCAGAGATGGCATCAGTGTCGATACGATAGTCCAGAATGCCAGTGTCGATCGGGTAACCGATCTGACCTTTACAGTGGCCAAAAGCGATCTAAACAGGGCAATGAGAGTAGTGGAACCCGTGGCAAATACGATTGGGGCAAGGGGCTGCGTCGCCGATTCAAAGTTAGGTAAGGTTAGCATAGTGGGGACAGGGATGCAGAACGCTCCGGGCTATGCTGCCAGGATGTTCAAGTCTCTGTACGAGAAAGGTATCAATATAGAATTGATCACAACCTCCGAGATCAGAATTACCTGTATTATTGATGAGTCAAGGGTGAATGATGCTATACTTGCCTTGCATAAAACATTCGATATGGATAAAGTTGAGGATGCAGTAAAGCTGTCGTAAGCAATTCGGGAACGCTATATAAAAACATCGATAGCAGGATTACAATGACACAAATGGAATATCAGGCTGGCGAAGCAAGGATAAGAAAAAGGCGTACCCAGGAGGCTATTTCCCTGGCGGTTCAGGGGCGCTGGGAAGAAGCCGTGGACACTAACAGGAGCATCATCGAGATTTTTCCCAACGATATAAATGCTTATAACAGACTGGGTAAAGCACTGACCGAGATGGGAAGATATCAGGAAGCTAAGGAAGCTTACAACCAGGCCCTGAAAATCGATTCTAAGAACAGCATTGCCAGGAAAAACCTTAGAAGACTTTCACTGCTTAAAGGAGTGGAAACAGTGCCGAATGCAGGCCGTCAGAAGTTAAGCCCGCACCTCTTTATAGAGGAGACTGGCAAGGCAGGATTGGCAACCTTGGAGAATATGGCTCCGCGAGAGGTCCTGGCCAAGATGTCGCCTGGGGATCCGGTCATTTTAGAGGTAAGGGGACAGGGTTTGATCGTAAATAGTGGAGAAGGGGAATACCTGGGTCAGGTAGAGCCGAAAATTGGAGCCCGACTGGCAAAGCTGATCGAAGGGGGCAATCGTTATGTTGCAGCTGTTGCCAGTGCTACCGATGGTAAAATCAAGATAATCATTACTGAGATCTATCAACATTCAAGCCAGATTGGCAGACCGTCCTTTCCACCGCGAGGGGATGATGGATTCCGCTCTTATGTTAAAAAGAGTATATTACGATATGAGCTGGGTGAGGAAGAGAGGTCGGTGGATGATAGCGGTGAAACTGTAGAGCTTGAGGAAGAAGGGGAAGCTTTGCCTGATGGAATAACTATTGTGGCACCTGAGGAAGAAGGTGCGGGATTTAACGATGAAGAGATATAGTATCGGTTGGATCTGGTATTAGAGGTAACTGAATGAGTACTGGAACAATAAGACCTGTTGATATCCAGGAAGAGATGAAGGGCTCGTATCTGGATTACGCTATGAGCGTAATCGTATCTCGTGCGCTTCCCGATGTTCGCGACGGGCTGAAGCCGGTGCAGAGAAGGATCCTTTATGCCATGGGGGAGCTGGGGCTGGCGCACACAAGCTCCCATAAGAAGAGCGCACGCATAGTCGGGGAGGTCATGGGCAAGTACCATCCTCATGGAGATTCGCCTATATACGAGGCTATGGTGCGCATGGCGCAGGACTTCTCCATGAGGTACATGCTCGTCGATGGCCAGGGAAATTTCGGCAGCGTTGATAACGATCCTCCGGCAGCCATGAGATATACAGAGGCACGTCTGTCCAGCATCGCGCAGGAGATGCTGCGGGATATCGATAAGGAAACGGTGGACTTCACCCCGAACTTCGATGGCAGCCTGAGCGAGCCGACGGTGCTGCCGGCGGTGCTGCCTGACATGTTGCTTAATGGCGCTGCTGGAATAGCCGTTGGAATGGCTACAACCATCCCGCCGCATAATCTGAATGAGATTGCAGATGCCATATGCCACCTGATCGATAATCCGGAAGCCTCGGTTGAAGATCTCATCAATCTGGTACATGGTCCTGATTTCCCCACCGCAGGAATAATATACGGGCGGCAGGGTATCATGGATACCTATGCTAAGGGCAAAGGCAGGATAGTTATCAGGGCGAGAATTGATATTGAGGAAATGGCCAAGGGGCGCAACCAGATTGTGGTTACCGAATTGCCATATCAGGTCAATAAGGCAGCGCTGGTACAGCGTATCGCCGATCTGGTTAAGATGAAGAAGATCGAAGGGATCTCCGAGCTGCGTGACGAGTCGGACAGGCAGGGTATACGAATAGTGATTGAGCTGCGCAAGGCGGTTCAGCCCGAGCAGGTGTTGAACAATCTGTACAAGCATACTCAAATGCAGACAGCGTTCAACGCCAACATGCTGGCGCTGGTAGACGGACAACCCCGGGTACTGAGCCTCAAGACGGCGCTGCAGCAGTATATAAATTTCCGCCAGGAAGTCATAATTCGCCGTACACAATACGAGCTGCGTCAAGCCAAGGAGCGCGCTCACATTCTGGAAGGGCTGAAGATAGCACTGGATAATCTGGACGCAGTTATCGACACCATAAGGCAATCGCCAAGTGCAGAGGCGGCCAGGAAAAATCTGATGGAATCGTTTGGGCTCACGCAGGTGCAGGCACAGGCGATACTCGATATGCAATTGCGCCGCTTGGCAGCATTGGAGCGTAAAAAGATTATAGATGAATATACCGAAGTGTTAAAGACTATCGCATATCTGGAGGACCTGCTGGCTAACCCGCGCAAGGTGCTGTTCCTAATCAAAGAGGATACCGTCAGGCTTAAGGAAAAATACGGCGACGCTCGACGAACAGAGATAGTGGAGCATGAGCCGGAGGATTTCAGCGACGAGGACTTGATTCATCACCAGAGCATGGTCATTGCACTGACTACACGGGGATATATAAAGCGTATGCCCATAGAGACATACCGTGTGCAGCAGCGCGGGGGTCGTGGTGTGATGGGCATATCGACACGTGAGACAGAAAGCCTCGTCGGTTTACTGGTCGCAGACACCCACGATACGCTCCTGTTTTTCACCAACAGGGGCAGGGTATATTCCCTTAAATGCTGGAAGGTTCCTATGGAGACATCGCGTGCCGCTAAGGGAATACCTCTGGTTAAGCTTATTTCCATCGGTGAGGATGAACACGTAACCGAGATACTTCCGGTCACTGATTTTACTCCGGGATATTTCATGATTATGGCGACGCGCAAAGGGATAGTTAAACGCAGCACGCTGGAGTCGTTCTCCGCGGTGCGTTCCAATGGGTTGATCGCCATGAAGCTGCCGAAGGGTGACGAGCTGGTTGCGGTCAGGGTGGCTGCCCCTGAAGACGAGATAATTATGATAACCGAGGCGGCCCAGTCTATCAGGTTTGCCATCAGCGGACTGCGTATCGCGTCTCGAACCAGCGGAGGCGTGCGCGGTGTGCACCTCGCTCCAGATGACAGGGTGATATCGATGGATGTGGTATTGCCGGAGGGCCTCATGCTGGTGCTCACAAAGGATGGCCACGGCAAGTGCAGCCGCCTGACGAACTATCGCACTCAGTCAAGGGGGGGCAGCGGCATAAAGACACTCAGCTTGAAAGCGGGTAGGGTGGTCGCTGCGCGGGTTGTCCAGCCGGAAGATGAGGTTATGATGCTTTCGGCCAGGGGCGTGATAATCCGCATGAAGGCAGAGAACATCCCCGTTCAGGGGCGTATCAGGAGGGGCGCCAGCATCATGAAGGTGGATCAGGGGGACGAGGTATCTTCTATAGCAGCGCTGCGCCTCACCCAGTGAGCATAATCAAGAATGACAGAGTTGAACTGCCCCGCTGAAAATCCAGCTTTGGGGGTATTGACAACTGTCTTATATTATGTTACACTCACGCAATTTTGAAGTAGATTACATTTGAAGTAGATTACAAGAGAATAGCTAACCTTTTTATCATATTATCGTTTAATAAAATTGATTGCACCGAAAGGAGACAGGCAAATGAAGAGAAGATTTGACCTGATTTGGCGTGTTATTATTGCTCTAGTGGTGATAATCGCTCTTGCTCCGGTCTTTGCGATGAATATTGCTACCGCGGACTACGAGCCCACACGCCCCGAGACATATATGGACCCCATTCCGGCATATATGGATTCAACACTGGTGGGCGCCACGCCTTGGATGAGTGGCACGTCAATATGGGGACAGGAGGGCAGGGAGGTCGTTGATGTGCAGATACAGATACAGCGCGACTCAGACGGTTATTGCTGGGATGATGGGACAGCGAGCTGGGTTACCGACACTGATACGTGGAATCCCTGCGACGGCTTCAATGATGAGGCATGGACTACCGATCAATGGTGGTGGACACATACGGGAACCATTACTGCAGGAGATCTCGATTCTCCCGGTAGCTATACCGTGAAAGCGAGGGCGGTTGATGATGGTGGCGCTTTAGAAGGTTTCGCAGACCTGACACCGGCTATCCGCAAATTTAGCTATGATGATGCAGAACCTGACGTTAGCTTCAGTACAGTATTCCCCGCTACTATCTACAATTTGCCTTCAATACAGGGAACCGCCAGTGATGACGACGGACTGGTAGACCATACCAGGGTCATGATACAGAACACAGACACCGGCGACTACTGGAATGGGCATTTCTGGCAGGCCAACGCGGTGTGGATCAAGACGTCAGGTGTAGCCACCTGGCGCATAGATGGCACAACCAATCCACCGCTACCCCAGTGGCAAAACAACGTCAACTACGCTATACAGGCGCGCACCGTCGACAAAGCTAATAATCAGGATACTGAACCTGCTGCGCCTCCAGGCTACGCATTTCTCTACAGGCACAAATTAACCACTGCATCAGCATACGTCAACCCTCTCCCCGAATATGCAAATGCCGCGACGGACTTCGTTGTGGCTGGTTTTTCCGGCACGTCCAGGGCTACCGGCGGGCATAATATAGTGGATGTTAGAGTACAGATACGTGATAATACCGACAATGTGTGGTGGAACGACAATTTACTGGTCTGGCAAACGGGCACGGTCACCTGGGCTGATTGCCCTGGCGCAGTCCTAACACCTATGCCGGCTTTCGGTCAGGTGGACTGGAACTGCCCGATACCCGGCGGTGTTGCCTTGGTCAACGGGCATACTTATCAGATCAGCGCGAGGGCCACTGACGATACTGTGCCTACAGCACTGACTTACACATCTACAACCAGGAGCTTTACTTACGATAATTCAGCGCCGGGCAGCAACATAGACGCATTCGACGTAATAGTATATAACTCGTGGAGTAGCATGACTGGCAACAGCAGCGATACAGATGGTGAGGTAGGCGCGGTGGTAGTCCTGATCGAGGATACCGCTTCTACGGATCACTGGAACGGTGCTGGTTGGGGGCCTGACGAGTGGGGATCTGGTGCCGCTGGTGGTGAGTGGGACTGGGTTTTTGCCACGTCTTCTGACGGGAATTATGATGAGGCTACCGAATTATGGAAGATAACTACAGCTACATCACCCGGATTGCCGCCAATGCGAAATGATGCTACCTATCATATTGAGGTAAGGGCATTTGACAAGGCTGGCAATGTTGAAGCTACAGCCATCAAAGATTTCGAGTTCCGCATCGATATGGAGGTGGGGGAGGGATGGTCACCTCCTGTGCCCACATATACCTATGTTCCCGTACCAACTTCCACTGGTGGGCCGACAACTCCTCCAGGGCCGACAACTCCTCCAGGGCCAACCACACCACCGGGTCCTACAGCGACAACTCCTCCAGGGCCGACACCTACCTATACGTATGTTCCGCCTCAACCTCAGCCAACCGCCACGGCGACGCCGCAACTCGGTTTCTACGGGAGCGCATCGATAGGTTCTTCGGGAGGCACTGTTATTGCCAAGGATAGCGGTGGAAATACAAGGGTTACTGCCACGTTCGGGGCTGGTGCATTCAGCAGCAGCACCACCGTGACCATTACCGGGACCGGCACCTGCACTGGCACACCGCCAGAGGAATACATCTTTGGGAACTCATGTTTCGATATCACGCCGAGCCAGGATCTGGCAGCGAAGGCCAAGATTTGCGTGTACTATACATCTGCAGATGTGGTGACTGCCGGAGGCGACCCTGCGGACTTGAGGTTGGCTTACAGGGATGCTTCAGGCAACTGGAAAGTGCTAAAGACTACTGTCGATACTTCTGCAAAGACCTTATGCGCCGAGACCAAGCACCTCAGCTACTGGGCTGTAGTGAGTGGTGGCAAGCCGGGGTTTGAGTGGTGGCATTGGGTGCTGATCGGGTTTGGCGCATTGCTGGTAATACTGGTTATCGTTTTCTTCATGCTCAAGCCAAGAGGAGGGGGAGAGGCTGAGGACTACGGTGAGTACGTCGATTATGGAGCTGGGGGAGGATACGAAGAGGAGTGATGATAATACCACCGGCGATATCGCAAGTCAGGTATTGACAATGTAAGTAGTGTATGATAAAATCGCCCAATTTTATGAAGGTATAGAAATATAAGGGATGTTTTATAATCCATATTGAAAGGAGACGTGAAATGATAAGGAGGATTTATCTGATGTGGCGCGCAGTGGCAGTGCTGCTGGTTCTGATGCTGGTGCTGTCGTTCTTCGCTACGAGCAGTATCACCCAGGCTGCTGGTGAGCGCACGCAGCTGCCGGAGACATACATGGATCCCATACCGGCGCGGCTCAACGTCGTCGATGTCCTGGCGCCAATAACCGGCACTTCGCTAGAAGGAGCTACGGGTATGGGTTACGATGTCGTTGACATCGAAATCCTTGTGCGTCGCGATATAGATGGGTGGTACTGGAACGACGGTGGCTCTATCTGGCAGGCGACTGCACCTGTGTGGAATCCAATCGGAGGTGTTACAGCCGAACTATGGACCACGGATCAGTGGTCGTGGGTCTGGACTCCAACATGGGCGCCTGCAGATTTCAGAGCGGGTTGGAGTTACACTATCTGGGCCAGGGCAGTTGATGCTGATGGCTATGTAGATCCAAATCCGGCCACAGACACCTTTATCTATGATGATGAGGAACCGGACGTCAGCTTCACTACGAATTTGCCGGCCACGATTTATAGCCTGACCCAGATAACCGGCACAGCCCATGACGACTGTGGAGATATCGGCGGGGTTATCGAGCAGGTCAGGATGCTGATATACGATTCCGATAACTCACAGTACTGGAACGGTCACTACTGGCAGACCGACCCGGTTTGGATCAAGTGCCAAGGCACCGACAGTTGGTCCATAAGCACGAGCACTGACCCGCGACTACCGGACTGGCAGAACAATGTGAATTATGAGTTGTGGGTGCAGGCGTCGGACAACGCTGACAACCGTGACTTCGACCCAATTGGTGGATTCCCCGGAGCTGGCTACGCGTTCCTGTATCGCCACGACATCAGTAGCACGGCAGGGTGCTATCTGGATCTCTTACCACCGGCTGCCAGCGTTATGACCAACGTTTATGGTACATCTGATGCTTTACCCTTGCAGAATATTGTAAATGTCTATGTAGAGGTAAAGGACACAACCGATAATGTATTTTGGTCTCACATAGCTGGTGACTGGGCCGGCTCGCTGGTGGATTGGGCGACCGACTGTATACCAGCGGCAATCGTGTACGATCCAACCTATGCTCAGTGGGACTGGGACTGTGACCTCGCCGCGGAAGGGGTAACGTTCACTCATGGGCATACCTACCAGGTGCGCGCGCAGGCGGTTGACGATTCGGCCACCCCCAAGACATACATCTCCGGCACGGATAGCTTCCTGTATGACATCATTATACCGGCGCAGAGCAACATCGTAGCTTTCGACGATAAGGTGTACAATGCATGGAACGTGCTCAATGGCAATAGCGAGGACGACGCCAAGGGCAAGCTCGCGGCTACAATAGTCCATATCCAGCGCACCAGCGATGGTTTGTACTGGAACGGTCTGCATTGGGGCGCCGCCTGCTGGGGTTGCGCTGACCCCGGTGGAGACTGGGACTGGATGTTCGCAGATGGTTCCTTCGGTACGCAGGCACATGTTGATTGGTCACTATCGCGCACTGCAAGCGCAAAATACCCGCTGCCTCCCATGGTGAATGACGAGGAGTACACTATCACGGCATTTACCTTCGATCTGGCGAGCAACATGGAAGCCACTGCCACCAAGGTGTTCGAGTTCAGGATGGACCTTTCTGATTATGAGGGGCCGATACCTACCACTCCTCCGCCCCCAACCACAACTCCCGGCCCTACTACTCCACCGGTCCCGACCTCAACCACTGTGCCCACATCTCCTCCAGGACCTACTACACCTCCTGGTCCAACCGCAACAAGTGTGCCCCCTGAGGAGACGGCTACTCCTACGGTTCCCTCAACAGCGTTCTCTGGAAGCGCAAACGTTGGTACGACTGGAGGAACGGTGACAGCCAAGGACGGCAGCGGTTCCACAAGGGTTACAGCAGCCTTTGATTCCGGGGCATTTTCGAGCAGCACGGCTGTATCGATTTATGGCAGCGGCACATGTAGCGGTATGGGCACAGCCCCATCCGGGTATTCGTTTGGAAGCTCCTGTTTCACTGTTACTCCGGCTGGGAGTCTGGGTGCCGATGTCAAGTTGTGCGTTTATTACACAAATACTGATAAGGCAGCAGGCGGCAATGATGCCAATAATCTCGTTCTGGCGTACAAAGATTCCAGTGGAAAGTGGGTCATCCTGAATACGGATGTTAACACAGCCGCAGGAACAATTTGCGCAGAGACGAACTATATTGGAACGATAGCGGTCCTCGGCAAAGTCGCCGGAGAAGATGGCGGCTGGGCATGGTGGTACTATCTGCTCATCGCACTCGGTGCACTGCTTGTTATAGCCATCATAGTGCTGATACTGGTGAGGCCTAAAGGCGAAGGAGCAGAGATGGGTGAGGGAGAAGCGGAGGTCTATGCAGAGGAGGAAGAGGAACTATAGAACGCGGACTGGCATGCAGAATGCCAGCTCTCAAGACCACAAACGTTACAGCGACCGAAGCGACAATCTTCGGTCGCTGTTTCTTTTATGCTGTTGAAATATTCTTGCCTCAGATATTCTATATTTACTCCCACATCTATATGTGACCAGGGGAACACTTCATCCATAGCGCGCTGACGGCTGGCGTAAAACGCCGGATCGATGCCGCATTCGTCGAACGCTTTAATCCACCTTTCAAGATCGAACCTCTCGCTCCACGCATCGAAGGTTGCCCCCTTCTGCCATACCTGGTATATCACCTGAGACAGGCGGCGATCGCCACGTGCCATCACCGCTTCGAGTAGGCTCATTCGTGGGTCCTGCCATGAGAGGCGAATGCCTGATCTCTTGAGACCGCATCGCAGATAATCGATCTTGTCTCCCAGTTCAGAGACGCTGCTCTGAGCCGCCCATTGGAACGGGGTGTGGGCTTTGGGCACGAACGGCGAAGCATTTATCTTAAAATTCAGCCTTTTACCTTCTTTGCCCCGGTTAGCCTGGCGGAATTGGCGTGCCAGATACAGGATACCGTCAATGTCCGCCTGTTTTTCACCCGGCAGCCCGATGATGAAATAGAGCTTGGCACTGTTCCATCCATGCTCGGCTGCGGCACTGAGGGTGCGGTACATTTCGTCCTCGGACAGCCCCTTATTTATCGATTGGCGTAATCGCTCGGTGCCAGCCTCCGGTGCGAAGGTCAGCCCGGCTTTTTTACCGAACGTGATCGAATCGATGAGGCTGAGGGAGTGGCTATCAATGCGAAGGCTGGGCAGGGACAGATTGAGCCTTTCCTCCTGGAAGCGTGCGAGTATTGCGCTTACCAGTGATTCGATTTCCGAGTAGTCGCTGGTGCTCAGCGACAGCAGTGAAAGCTCGCTGTACCCCGTGTTGCGAAGCAGCTCGTCGATCGCTGATATTACGTCGTTTACCGGTCTTTCGCGCACGGGCCGGTAGATGACCCCTGCCTGACAGAAACGACAGCCCCGGGTGCAGCCACGTTGTATCTCTATCGCGGCTCGATCGTGTATGGTTGAAACATATGGAACGACAGGCCGGGTTAATGCTGGAGGCAGGGGGTCGGAAATACGCCTGCGGACCAAGGGGCTGATATCGGCAGATGCGGGCGATACATGGGCTACGATGTTATCATCGCGATAATCGATCCGGTAAAATGCCGGAACATATATTCCATCAACCTTGCTCAGTTTACGCAACAGGTGTTCCCTGCTGTCTGCGCCCGAACTTTTCCAGTCGCGCACAATCGACAGTAAATCAACGATCACCTCTTCGCCATCACCGAGCACAAATAGGTCGATAAAATCAGATATTGGTTCTGGATTGAGAGAACAGCTGCCGCCAGCTATCACCAGCGGATGTGAGTCATTGCGGTCTGTGGACATCACCGGAATGCCGGCAAGGTCAAGCATGTTCAGCACATTGGTATATGTAAGCTCATATCCCAGAGAGAAGCCGATAATGTCGAAATCCGCAAGTGGACGACGCGACTCCAGGCTGAATAATGGGGTAGAAGACTTTCGCAACTCAGCTTCCATATCGACCCACGGGGCGAAAACACGCTCGGCAAGGGCATATGGCTGGGCATTAATGATATCGTAGATGATGGCTATGCCCAGGTTCGACATTCCGATATCGTACAAATCGGGGTATGACAGAGCCACTTTGATATCGATGGAACTCCAGTCTTTGGTAATGCTGTTCCACTCACCGCCGGTGTAGCGGGCCGGTCTGGTGACACGTCGAAGCAGGCTGTCCAACTCTCTCATAGTATATGCAACAATTATAACAAAGCTATGCCCCCTTGAGCTAGTTCAGATAGATTGGTGACACTTATAATGGTGTCATGAGGATAAAAAGCGCAGTAGTCTCCGGTTATACACACCTGTCAAGGCTCGACTTTGAACTGTCGAGAGAAGCGGCTAAGA
>Ga0180432_10002953_pt1 | contig 24948 bp, 18 predicted proteins | sample SS_ome_10_FD_132414 | JGI IMG/M metagenome (GOLD analysis project Ga0180432, IMG submission 132414) | Hypersaline lake sediment archaeal communities from the Salton Sea, California, USA - SS_1_MS_2 metaG | ecosystem: Environmental > Aquatic > Non-marine Saline and Alkaline > Hypersaline >... | reverse complement strand
CTCGCTGTTGCCCGTGCCCTTGAACTCCTCGAAGATGACCTCGTCCATCTTGCTGCCGGTGTCGACCAGCGCGGTCCCGACGATGGTCAGGCTGCCGCCCTCCTCGATGTTCCGGGCGCCGCCGAAGAAGCGCTTGGGTTTCTCGAGCGCGTTGGCGTCCACGCCGCCGGTCAGGATCTTGCCGGAGTGGGGCACCTCGGTGTTGTAGGCCCGCGCGAGCCGGGTGATCGAGTCGAGGAAGATGACCACGTCGTGGCCGTACTCGACGAGGCGCCGGGCCTTTTCCTGGACCATCTCGGCGACCTGGACGGACCGACTGGTGGGCTCGTCGAACGTCGAGCTGATGACCTCGGCCTGGGTCACCCGCGCCATCTCGGTGACCTCTTCGGGCCGTTCTTGGATCAGCAAGACGATCACGTAGTAGTCGGGGTAGTTCTTGGAGACGGCGTTGGCCATCTTCTGCAGCAGGATCGTCTTGCCGGTTCGCGGCGGCGCGACGATGAGCATGCGCTGCCCTCGGCCGATGGGCGTCACCAGATCGACGATCCGCATGTTGACCTCGTCCTGAGCGGTTTCCAAGACGAGCCGGCCATCGCCCGGCGTGTACCCGAGGATCTGCTTGGGCCCCGGGTGCACGGGGGTCAGGTCCTCGAAGACGGTCTTCTCGTTGACCACCTCGGGGTCCTGGAAGTTGATGGCCTCGACGCGGAGCAGGGCGAAGTAGCGCTCGGATTCCTTGGGCGGCCGGATCTGGCCAGCCACGACGTGGCCCGTCCGCAGCCCGAACCGCCGGATCTGCGACGGACTGATGTAGATGTCGTCGGGGCACGGCAGGTAGTTGTATTCCGGCGAGCGCAGGAAGCCGAACCCGTCCGGCAGGATCTCGAGCACGCCCTCGCCGTACATCAACCCGTTCCGCTGGATCCGCTCCTTGAGGATCTTGAAGATCAGCTCCTGCTTCTTGAGCGAGGTGTACTCGGTCAGGCCCTCGTTCTTGGCGATCTCGTGGAGCTCGGGCACGGTCATCTTCTGCAGGTCGGTGATATGCAGCTCACCGCGCTTGACCTGCTCATATTTCTCATGCGTCTCGCGATCGATGGTCGCCTGGATGTCCTCGGCCGACTCGCCACTCTCTTGCTCGGCCTGGGGCTGCTCGCCCTCGGGCGCCTCTGTGTCGTCCTGGGGTTTGCCGTTTTCCACAGCCACCTGTTCGGCCTGATCCTTGTCTTGCTCCTTTGCAGAAGCTCGGGTGCCAGTGGCCTTCTTCTTGGCTGCCCTAGGCCCGTTTGGATTGGCCTTCGTCATCTGAAAATCCTCCAACTCGAAATTGATAAGGGGAACTGTCTGTCTGGGGTTTGAAGCCTATGTTCGATTTGGGCCTCCTGCCCCGAAGTCCCCTTGTTCATCGAATCCATTCCGCACGCGTCGTCCGACGACAACGATGCGCGCGTCCCACATACGCTAGCTGCCCGATGAGATTATCGCGGAAAAGATGTCCGCCACTTTCTGGCGGAGGTCAGACACGCTAGAGTTGTTCTCCACAATATGATCGGCCTTGCTCCGTTTGATGTCCAGCGATTTCTGCATTTTCTCCCGGCCCTGGAGCTCCTCGATCGACCAGCCGCGATCCGCCATCACCCGTCGGGCACGAACGTCTTGAGGCACGTCGACGAACACGATGGCGTCACATTCGGCCTCCAGCCCGCATTCAAACAGCAGCGGAGCATCGATGACGACGGCCGGCGCCACAGACGGATCGATCCGGCAGCGCTGCAACGTCTCAGCCCACTCGCCCAAGATCCTGGGGTGGATCAAGGCCTCGAGGCGACGGCGCTGCTCCGGATCCTCGAAAACGATTCGGCCCACCTGCTGGCGGTCGACCTGACCGCCGGGCCTCAGCACCTCGGGGCCCCACCAATCGGACAGTGTGGCGATCACGTCCGGATCAGCCAACACCGCGTGGGCAGCCTGATCGGCGTCGAGCACGCAGGCGCCCAGGTGTCCCATCATCCGGGCGACCAGGCTCTTGCCCGACCCGATGCCCCCCGCCAATCCGATGATGGGCGTCTTGGCGCTCACACGTGGTTCTGGCTGGTCCCCGTTTCGCTTGCGCTGCCGATCTGCCCGTCACCGTTGCGGGTCACAACCCGCCGGGTGCGCCGAACAGTCTTTCCGCCAACAAGCGCCCCACCTTGCGCGATCCCATCACTCTCCGAAGTGCCTGGGTCACATCGAACCGTCCGGTCCCGGGCCCGGCTGTGCGGGTTTGGCCCAACATGGGTCGGTGGCCTCGGGCCTTGCGGACCGGCCTACCCCGGCGAGGGGACCTTGCCCCCACATCCACGGGCCCCACGCGATAGCCACTACCAGGGAATCAGGTCGGTGCTGTCTACCCCGACGAGATTTGACGTCAGGCTAGCCTCGTACCTGGAAGTTGGCATCGGGCTGAATGGCCCCTGCCATGGAAGCGCTATTAGTGTACACCAACACACCCCGTTTGTCACCTCCCTTTTTCGGGTTTTTTCGCCAGCCTGCGGCCTGCCTGCTGCAATTCCTTGTCCCAATTCGGGTTGCGCGAGAACCTCCCCGACGCTTCGATCCGGTAGCGGCGCGTCCCCTCAACGCCGATCGTAGTCGTTCGGATCGTACTGGGTGGCCACCCAGTCCCTGTCTGGGACGAAGATCTCGGCCAGCCAGTCCATGGCCGGCGTCTGCTCACGGAAGTGGCCGTAGCGGCAGTCCAGCTCGGTTAGGGCGTCTTGGCGGCTTTCCCTTGCGACGGTCATTCGCCAGATCGCCGCGGCGGCGCCGGCCCGGTCCGCACCCGCCTGGCAGTGAATCAAGATCGGTTCCTCCGCGCTCACAAACGCGTCGTAGAGGGCCAGCAGGACCTCCGGCGAGGGCGGGTGGTTCGCGCTCATCCGCACGTTTACCAGAGCCACCCCCAGCTCGTCCAAGCGACCCGCTTCGGTGTCATACCACGGCTTGCCTGTATTCTCGCCCCGTAGGTTGATCACCGTCCGCACCCCGAGCGTCTCGACCGCGTGGTCGATGAGCCCGACGTCGGGCTGCCGAGACCGATACGCCCGACCCTCAGCGACGGCGTAGAGGTTGTACCCCAACAGCCAGTGCAACGCGTCGACACAGAACACGTCGCACCCCGCACCGCCCCCGGTGGTCGCCAGGGCGGCCGCCGCAACGGCCACACCCGCCGCAAAGCGGCGACGCGTGGCTCGCCCGCCTCCATACGGCGACGTACCCGCCGACGTGGTGTTCACAGCGTTCTCCATCGATCGCCCCTCGGGATCCGGTGCCGCGGAGCCCCTCCGCCCCGCGCCGTTTATAGACCATTCGCCGGTTCATGTCCACCCGTCGGCGAGGGCGTGGCCCCGTACGCATTCAGGTCGGCGTTTGGGCAGCGAGGGTCGCCGCTCAGATAGGCATGGACGCGGGTGTGGCAGTCGGCGGTTGACTGGCGCGGGGGCACGGCGACAATGCCTGCTCATGATCAAGACCAAGATCCTGGCCACCGTAGGGCCGGCGTGCAGTTCGGACGAGCCGCTGGCGGCCATGTTCGACGCGGGGCTGGATCTCGTCCGACTGAACTTCTCTCACGGCGCCCTGGCGGATCACACCGTCGCGTTGGAGCGTGTGCGTCGCGTGGCCCGGGAGTGCGGTGCCACCGTGGCCGTCGTGGGCGACCTGTGCGGGCCGCGGGTCCGCGTCGGCGCGATCGCCGACGGGCAATGCGAGCTCCATCAGGATCAGCACCTGGTCATCCAGCGCGCCGCCTGCGACGGGACCGCCGAGCGAATCAGCACCAATCATCCCGCCATCATCGACGACGTCGCCGTGGGCGATCGGATCTTGATCGACGACGGGCTGATCTGTCTTGGCGTGGTGGACAAGAGCGCCGACGAGCTGGTCTGCCGGGTGCAGGTCGGCGGTGCGTTGAGGGGGAACAAGGGGATCAATCTGCCGGATTCGGCCTTGTCGACGCCGTCATTGACGGACAAGGACCTGATTGACCTCGACTGGGCCATCGCCAATGACCTGGACTACGTCGCACTGTCGTTCGTTCGAAGCCCGGAGGACATCTACGAGCTCCGCCGCCACCTGAAGGAACGACACAGCGAGATGGACGTGATCGCCAAGATCGAGAAGCCCGAGGCCCTGTCGCACCTCGACGAGATCATCGAGCACAGCGACGCGGTCATGGTCGCGCGGGGCGACCTGGGCGTGGAGATGGATGCCGCCCGGGTGCCGCTCATCCAGAAGGACATCGTCTTGCGTTGCCGGCGGTTCAACGTGCCGGTGATCATCGCCACGCAGATGTTGCAGAGCATGGTCGACGCGCCCGTGCCGACCCGGGCCGAGGTCAACGACGTCGCCAATGCCATCCTAGACGGGACCGACGTCGTCATGCTGTCCGCCGAAACGTCCGTCGGGAGCCATCCCGCCAAGGCGGTGGCGATGATGAACCGGATCGCGGCGGAGACGGAGGCGTTTCTGGCCCGGACCAGCCCGCCGTGGGAGCCGGATGCGGCCTCGGCGCCGCTTCGGGTCACCTGGGCGGTTGTTCACGGGGCGCAGGTCCTGGCCCACGAGCTTGGCGCGCGTCTGGTGGGGGTCTGGACTGAGAGCGGGTTCACCGCTCGGCTGTTGAGCAAGCGCCGACTGGCCCAGACCATCGTCGGGCTGAGCGCCGACGAGAGGGTCTGCCGGCGCATGTGCTTGTACTACGGTGTGGTGCCGATGCAGGCCCCTCGGCCCGTCGACGACGGCGAGATGCTCGAGCAGCTCGACCGCGCGTTCGTCCAACGAGGCCTGGCCGACCAGAACGACCTGATCGTCGTGGCAGCCGGTACCCGTCTTCGTGAGCCCGGCGCGACGAATGCCCTGCTCATCCATCTGGTCGGCACAACGCAGCCGTCCGTATGAATACGTCGGCGGGACGGGCGCACATCAATACGTGGGCGGCTTCACGCAACGGACCGGTCCTGCCGCGTGAACCGTCTCTACGTCGTCTTGGCTGGTACGGACTTGGTGGCGGCCGACCTCTCGATTGACCGGATCTGGGCGTTGGCGATCCGTTGGGCCATGGCCGCTCGACGTGGATCGAACTCGATCAACGCCGGCAGGTCCTCGGCCTCGTCGTGGCCACCGTGTAGGATGCCGGACCGTGGGACGCGCGAGCCGGTCTGGTCAGACGCGGATTCGTGCCCGGGATACAGGTCGTCGGCTGCGGTGGGGCCTCGGGGCTCCTGAGCGGTGGACGGCGCGGTTGCAGCGGGCGCCTTGGTTGACTCAACCGCCTGGCCGACTGCCGTCAGGACCGACGCCAACCCCCCTGCCTGCGATATCAGTTGGGTCATCTGATCGATCTGCCCTTGGCAGGCGCCGGCCAGTTCCTGGCTCGCCTGGTACTGCTGCTTCATGGCCGCCGCCTGCTCGTCGACCTTGCGGGTGATCCTCTCCTCCATGGCCTTGATCTGGCCTTGAAGTCTCTGCGCTACGCCCTTGGTCTGATTGTCGAGTTTGCCCGCGGCCATCCGCGCCTCGGTGGCGGCGGCCTGGAGCTGGTCGATCAGCTGGGGCACGTCGCGAACGAGCTCGTCGGCCCGCTCGACCTGTTGTGCGGCCTGTTTGACGTGCTCCTCGGCGTGTTTGCGTATTCGGCTGAGTGATCTGGCCTCGAGCTGGTCGATCCGCTCAGGCAGCTCTTGCAGGAGCGCTTCGGCCCGCTCAACGTGTTCTGCAAGCTGTCGGGTGTGCTTGTCGGCGTGCTTGTGGGACTGACCGAGCAGCGCGATGGTCTGCCGGGCCTCTTGAACGACCGGGGTCAGCTCCCGGGCCTGTGCGTTTTCTTGGGCCAGCTTGTCGCACTGCGCTTTGGCCTGGTCACTCTCGTCGGTCATCGCCTGCGTGACCGCGCGCATGGCGTCACACAGATCGCGCAGCTCGGCTCCCCTGTGAGACGACCGCTCGGCGATGTCGTCGGCCTCCTTGCCCAGAGACGCCAGGGTCTGCTCGAGTTCGGCGGCCCGCTTTTCCAGATCCTCCGACAATGATCGCTGGATCCCCGCGCTGCGGCGGGACGTCTCCTCCACAATCTTGTCCGCCTCCTGGCTCAACTCGATCAGGACCTGGTCCACCCTACCGATCCGGTCCTCGAGGTCTTCGGACAAGGTCTGTCGAATCTCCTCGCTGCGACGCTGGGCCTCTTCCAACACGTTGTCCGCATCTCGGCTGAGCTGGGTCAAGACGTCCTGAATCTGACCGAGCCGTCCCCCCAGTTGCTCCGAAAGGGATTCGCGAAGCGCCTGGCCCCGCCGCTCGGCATTCGTGACGAATTGATCAGCGCCCTGGTTAAGCTTGCCCAGCGTCTCCTCGATCTGCCCGAGCCGTCCCCCCAACTGCTCCGACAGGGAGTTTCTCAGCTCTTCGCCGCGTCGCTCGGTATTCTCCACGATCTGGTCGGCGTCCTGGCGGAGCTTACCCAGCGTCTCCTGGATCTGGCCGAGCCGTCCCCCCAACTGCTCCGACAGGGAGTCCCTTAGCTCCTCGCCACGTCGCTCGGTATTCTGCACGATCTGGTCGGCGTCCTGGCTGAGCTCGGCGAGCGTCTCCCGGATCTGTCCGAGCCGTCCTTCGAGTTCCGCGGACACGGACTCGTGCATTTCTCGGCTACGGCGGTTGACTTTCTCGGCGATGCTGCCGGCGTCCTCGCGGAGCATCTCCAGGGTCTCCTGGATGTGCTCAACCTGCGCCTCCAGCGCCTCATCCAGGGACTTTTGCACCGTTTCGCCGCGTTGGCTCGTGCTTTCCACGATGCGCTCGGCCTCTTCCCGGAGTCCCGTGAGGCTCTCCTGCATCTGTCTGAGCTGGGTGTCCAGGGCCTCGGTCAGGGATTCCTTGAGCGTCTCGCCGTGCTGATCCACGGTCTCCACGATCTTGTCGGCGTCCTGGCCGACCTCCGCGAGCGATCTCCGGGCTCTGGACAGATGTTCTTCCATGCTCTCGGCGAGAGAGCGTTGAATCTCCTCGCCGCGCCGGCCGGTCTGCTCGACGACGCCGTCGGCGTCGCGGCGAAGTTCCGCGAGCACCGCTCTGACCTGCCGCATCCGTTCGCGAAGTTCCTTCGACAGCGACTGGTGGAGCGCTTTGCCTCGCCGACTGGTCTTGGCAACGAGCCGGTCGGTGTCCTGAGCGACGCCGGCCGTGGGTTGTGTCACGTCACTGACGCCCGCAACCGGGGCTTGCGGCGCCGCGTGCTGGACAGGGTGAATCGCTCCGGCTTCTTGTGGGCCTTGTGAGGGGGCCGGTTCGGCCTGCGCGAGTTCGATCTGCCCGGGCACGACCGGCTCGGCGTACGGCGTCTCGAAACCGTCGCCGTGGAGCGTCGCGATCCCGTCGATCGCCTCTTGGACGATGTTCGTGTCGATCGTCGTGACCGATCTGGCGTAGGCGGTCAACAAGGCCTGGTCGCAGATCTGGTTGATCAGTCGGGGGACGCCCCGCGAATGCACGTGGATGAGCTCGGTGGCCGACGGGGCGAACTCGACCTTCCCGTCGCCGCCCGCGACGGCCAGACGGTGGGCGATGTAGCCCGCCGCCTCGATCCGGGTCAGCTCGGATAGGTGGACCGTCCGAACGATCCGCTGTCGGAGCTGCTTCATCTCCGGACGCCGCAGGACGCCCAGGATCTCCGGTTGCGCCAGGATCAGCACCTGGAGCAGCTTCGCGTCGTCCGCCTCCAAGTTACCCAGCATGCGCAGCTCTTCAAAACTGTCGATGGGCAGGTTCTGGGCCTCGTCGAGCAAGACCACGACGAGCCGGTCCTTGCCGTGCTTGTCCAGAAGGTAATCCTGCAAGGCCTGAATCAACTGCGTCTTGTTGGCGTTCGGGTCGAGGGCCACCTCGAGCTCGCCGCAGAGCGTCGCCATCAGCTCGTGAGGGGACAGGGCCGAACTGGCGATCGTCGCGGTTCGCGCCCGACTGCCGAGCTGCTGGATCAGCAACCGACCGAGCAGGGTCTTGCCGCTGCCGACCTCGCCGGTGACCAGGACAAAGCCCTTTCGTTGCTCGGCGGTGTACCGAAGTGAGGCCAGAGCCTCTTCGTGTTGCGGCGTCTCGAAGAAGAACTTCGGGTCCGGCGTGTTGTTGAAGGGCGGTCGATCGAGTCCGAAGAATTTGCAGTACATGTCGCACCCGTGTCGTTGGAGACTTAGCGGTCCTTGCTGAGAATATCGGTCGTTGATGCACCCCCCTTAAGCAGCGCGGGCGGCGGAGGGGCGATAATTCGGGCCAACGCGCCCCATCGGCGACAGAGGCCGGGTTTATCGGACCCTGGCCCGCCGATCCTCCTTGTCGGCCACCCGAACCCGAAGGAATGCCTCCGACAGTCCACACGTTTTCGGACCATCCGTTTGCCGGGGGATCGTCCGAAAAGATAACTAATCCAGTTCGCGGACCATCCGATAAGGTCCCACAGACGAGAGCATCTATTCCGTCCAAGGGCCCCGCGCGGAGCGCGCCAAGCGTTTGATCCCGATGGACAGGGGCTTCGGCCAAGCACGATTCAGCCGTTTGTGGGCGGAAGGACGCCAACCACCGGGCAGAAGGCCCGGACGATCACGGAGGTTCGTCCGATGCGCGGATACGGCCGTCCCATCATGTTTCTTGCTGCGGTCGGTGTCGGGATGGCGACGTTCGGTTGCAAGAACAAGCACGAGGACCTCAAGGTCTTCCTCAAGGCGCACGAGCACAAGGTGTCGGCCAGTTCCTACCGGGTCCAGCCGCCGGACGTGCTCATGATCAGCGCGCCGGGGTGTCCCGAGGTCGACGGCGACGGGCAAGTGGTTCGCATCGACGGCATGATCTCGCTGCGGTTGCTGGGCGAGGTGCGTGTGGTCGGGCTGACGCCGTCGGAGATCGCCGCCAAGCTCGAGAAGCTACTGAAACGCTACTACGTGGACCCGAAGGTCCACGTGCGCGTCGGGGGATACAACAGCAAGAGGTATTACGTGTTTGGCGAGGTTGCCAGCCCTGGGCCTCGGCCCTACACCGGCCGAGATACCCTCATGGACGCGCTGGCCGAGTCGCAGCCGTCGTTCCTGGCTTGGCGCAGCCAGGTCAAGATCGTCCGGCCCAGCCCCGACAAATACGAGAAGCACACGCTCACGATCGACGTCGACAAGATGATCCAGGAGGGGGACATGCGAACGAACGTCCTGCTCCAGGAGGGCGACGTGATCTATGTACCGCCGACGCCGCTGGCCTGGATGGGCCTGCGAATCCGCGAGGCCCTCTGGCCCGTCGCGCCGATCGTGTCGGCCTACACGACACCGGCCGGCCTCATGGACGCGGCCGAGACCTATCGTTATCGCGAAGACCGGAAGGACATCTACGACCGTGACTGGGACGACGACAAGGACGACAAGGCATGGAGGCGGCTTCTGCTTCGATAGGGCATGACGGTCAGGACCTCGCGCCCACGAACGAAGACGCATTGACGAGGGCAGGTTGGTGAACGACTTCGATCCACAGGCCAACCAGGACGTGCGGCACATGCTGGGCGAGGCGTTGGGCATCGCCCGCAGGCGCTGCTGGGTCTTCATCATTCCCGCGGCGGCTGGGGCCTTGGTGGCGTTGGTTTACACGTTCACCTATCCCCGCGTCTACACCGCCCGGACCATGTTCGAACGACGCGACAGCCTGGTCCTGTCCAACCTGATCCATTCCTATCAATACAGTCCCTACTCCTTCGCCAAATTGCAGCAGTCCATCTATGTGGATCTCAAGGGGTACAAGGCCATCGAACGCGCGGTCGAGGACTTGGGATTGGACAAGGATCTGCCTCGAGACGAGAAGGGCGAGTTGACCGAGGCGGGCCGGCGGATGAAGCAGGCGATGGTAAACAAGTGCGCCGGCCAGTGCGAGGTCTACCTGCAAGAAAAGTCCGACGCCCACGACATCATCACCATCGTCTTGCCGAGCAAGGACCCGGTCTTCGCCACCGAACTGGTCACCAAGCTGCGCGACAACTACATCAAGAACGTCCAGGAACGGATAACCAAGCTGCTGACCAACGCCCAAGAGTACTTCCAGAAGGAGCTCGATAAGAAACGCACGCAGGTCGGTGGGCTGGAGGCCGAGCTGGTCCAGTTCCGCTCCCAGTTCGTCGGGATCGATCCGGCCGACCCGGAAGGCGCGGTTAACCGCGTCGCCGCCTTGCGGATACAGAAACAGAACCTGAAGCGCCGGATCGAAGAGCTTCGCGTAGAGATTGCGTCCAACGAAGCGTCGTTGGGAAAGATATCCACCGCCACGACGCAACCCGGCACCGATGATGGAAAACTGAAGGTGGTGAGCGTACGGGTGGCCCCGGTGCCGACGAAGCCGAATCCGGCGCATGCGGAGAAGAAGGGAAGAATCCTTCAGATCGAGAAGCAGCTCCTCGAGATGAAGATGACCATGACCGAGGAACATCCGCAGGTTCGCAGGCTTCGTCAGCGGCTGGCCTACTTCGCGGAAGAGCTGTCCCGCACGCCGGCGACGATCCCAGGGCCCCGATCATCCGGGGCGACCGCGGAGCGGACGGCCGGCGGGCTCACGCCCGAGCAGCGCGTTCGCCAACACGAGATCGCCCGCACTCAGGCGGCCCTCCGCAGTCTGAAGCGGGACATTGCCAAAACCGAGCGCGAGCTGAAGGCCGTCGACGAACGAATCACCCGCTACGATGCGGAGAAAGACACCGTCCTGGAACGGCGAGAGGAATTTCTCCGTCGGCAAAGCGACCTCGCGACGACCAGAGGCGATCTGGAAGCGGAACTAAAGCGGTGCAACTACGTGGGCCAACTCATCAATGCCGAGAAGAACAAGCGCGGGTTGACTTTTACCGTGTTGGAGAACACCCAGGTCTCGACCAAACCCGTTTCGCCGAAGGTCGGCCGGCTGATCACCGTGAGCCTCGGTTTCGGCGTGATGGTCGGCCTGGGGTGCGTCGTCCTGCTGGAGCTGCTTGATCGGACGTTCCGATCGGTCAGCCAGGTCGGCTCGGCCCTCCAGCTGCCGATCTTGCAGAGCATCGGGGAGATCATCACCCCGGAGCTCCGCCGCCGACGAATGGCCAGACAGGTGGCGATGCATGCGGCCGCCACCGTCTTGATCGCCCTCGTCTGCGCCGCCAGCGGGCTGGTCTACCTTAGCCTGGAAAAGCCCCAGGAGTTCGAGCGGATCAAGGGCAATCCCGGGCTGGTGGCGCGGCAGCTCGTCGGCAGCGGACCATAACGCACCGGACCGCGGGGATCTCGGAGACGACCAGATGGGCAGAATCGCAGAGGCGCTCAGAAAGGCGGAGCAGGAGCGGACGACCACGTTCGCCGCGTCCGGCGCGGCGGCGTCGGGCGTCGGGCTAATGGACCCGCCCGCCGAGGCGACCGGCCGGTCCGACGAAGACGTCGCGAGACACACGACCGGCGGTGTCGCGATGACGTCTGACGACCAGGTGCGTCCCGCAGCGTTCGATCACGCGACGTGGGTCGGTCGCGCCTCCGCGTCCCTCGTCACGCTGCACGGGCGGGATTCAATGCTGGTCGAGCAGTACCGGGCCCTCCGCACACGCCTGGCCAGCCAGAATCCACGGGCCCGGTCCCGCGTGCTTGCCATCACCAGCAGTACGTCGGGAGAGGGAAAGACCGTCACCACGGCGAATCTGGGCGTCGTGATGGCCGAGGTCAAGCACCACCGCGTGCTGGTGCTCGACGCCGACTTCCGGCACACCGCCCTGGCGAGGTTGTTCGGCATGAAGGCCAAGCCCGGACTGGCCGAGGTCCTCAAGGGGCAGGCCCTCATCGAGCAGATCATCCAGGCAACCCCCATGTCCAACCTCGAGCTGATCAGCGCCGGGGACACCAGCGGGATCAATCCGGCCGAACTGCTCAACTCCAAGCGCGCCGCCGCCGTCTTTGATGATCTGCGAGACCGATACAGCTACGTGTTGGTGGACACCCCGCCGAGCTCCGACGTCGCCGACGCCGGCGTCCTCGGGCAGCTCGCAGACGGGGTCGTGGTCATCATTCGCATGGGAAAGACGTCCCAGCCGGTCGTCAAGCAGATGGTTCAGACGCTGCAAGCCAGTCAGGTCAACCTGGTCGGGTGCGTCTTGACCGGCGCGGCCGATTCCTCCTCGCAGTACAACTACTACAGCGACTACGCATCTCGTCCGAGCGACTAGTGCCGTCTTCGGCCCGTGAGTTTCGTGCGGACGCCCACGGGCGCCGTGGGCAAGTGGGCGGGGGGAATCGGGAGGGAGATGATTCGTTGCAACCGCCTGTTGCAAAATGAGATACAAACGGGCACGGCCTTGCGGATTCCAGGACTTATAACTCAATTGCCCGACCGTTCGGGCCGATAAAATCTGGGCCCACGGTCCGGCGCGGCGCGGGTTCAGCGTGCGGCGTGCGCACCGACCGTCCGATGCGCCCCAGACCGTCGGGGCCCGAGGGGGATCGAGCAGGGAGCTCGACCATGTGGCGTGGCCATACCGTCTCGGTCATCCTGCCAACCTACAACGAGCGCGACTCGATCCGCCGCGTCGTCGAAGGGTTCGAGCGGACCGGGTACGTGGACGAGATCATCGTCGTGAACAACAACGCGGCCGAAGGGACGGTCGAGGAGGTGGACAAGACCTCCGCTACCCAGGTGTTCGAGCCGAAGCAGGGGTACGGCGCGGCCATCCAACGGGGGTTCCGCGAGGCGACGGGCGATTACGTGTTCGTGTGCGAGCCGGATGGGACGTTCGAACCGTCCGACACGATCAAGTTCCTGGCCTACCTCGATGACTTTGACATGGTCGTGGGCACGCGGACCAGTCGCGAGTTCATCTGGGAAGGCGCGAACATGGGCCGGATGCTCAAGTGGGGCAACTGGGCCGTCGCCAAGCTGCTCGAGTTCCTGTTCAACACGACGCTGTTGACCGACATGGGCTGCACCTATCGGGCGATCAAGCGTGACGCCCTGGTGCGGATCTGGAACCGGTTCGAGGTGACCGGTTCCCACTTCGGTCCTGAGATGCTGCTGCACGTGATCCTCAACGGGGTGCGCTTTACCGAGATCCCGGTGAACTACAAGAAACGCGTGGGCGTTTCGATGGTGACGGGCAGCAAGCTCAAGGCCGTCGCCCTAGGCCTGACCATGATCGGCATGATCCTGAAGTTCAGGGCCGTCAGCCTGACCGGTGGCTACTGGCGTCGCCCGCGAGGGCGCGTCGCCGTGCAGGGCAAGCCGCAGCCGGCCCTGTCGAGCGTGTCCTAGCGCATGGCAGCGCCGGCGGAGCGCACCGGCACGAACCGGTATCGAACGATGAGAATCCTCCGCAGCCGGTCCATCGATTCCGCAGGAGCCGACCCGCTGTTGGCCAGTCGCGACGCGTTGGGTGCCCTGTCGACGACGCTGACGACGGGGACGTTCGACCGGGCGCATCCCGATCCGGGCCGAGGGCGGTTCGGGCTCGCGGGCGTCGTCACCGTCCTGGGTCTGTGGGTGCTGCTCAACGTCCGCTACGGGTACCGTCTCGAGGATTCGGTGCTGTACCTGCCGATCGCCAAGCAACAGGTCAATCCGGCGCTGTATCCGGACAACCCGCTGATCGAGCACCTCCGCCGGATGCCCTATCCCCTGTACAAGTCGATGGGACGGCTGTTGGCCGGGCGGCTGGGTGTCGAGGGCCACGTGGTGGCGGCCGTGGCAATGCGGCTGGCCTTCGTGGGCGTGCTCTACGCGTTCATGAGCGTGCTGACCCAGCGGCGATGGGCCGGGCTGCTGGCGACGCTGGCTGCGATCCTGCAACCGACGTTTTACGGTACGCTGGCGTGGACCGAACTGATCAGCCCCGAGTTCGTGCAGAGCGATCTGGGCAAGATAGTGCTGATGGCGGCGGTCATCGCCTATCTCCGCGGCCGCGTGGTCCTGACGGCCGTCATCCTGGGGATGGGGTTCCACATTCATCCGATCTTCAGCGCAGCCACGGCGGCGATGCTGGCCCCGGACGCGATCTGGCGATGGCGACGGTTCGGCACGCGGCGGATGGTCGCGTCAATCGTGTTGGGTCTCGTCCTGGCTGGACCTGCGGCGGTCGGCATGTTCCGGTCGCTGTCGCTCGGGGTCACCTCACCCGGAAGCGACCACGTCGAGATGATCCGCTTCTTCAACTACTTCCACGTGTTCCCGAGCCTGTTCCATCGCTGGGAGTACGTGTGGTTCTTCGGTCTGGCCGGTGCGGGGGTCGTGGCGTTTGCGATGTTGGCGCCGCGGCTGGCGGAACGTCGCGGCACGCTGCTGCGGTTCGGACTGGGCGTGGCGTTGTGGTGCGGCATCGGGGCGGTGCTCGCCGAGGTGTGGCCGCATTCGCTGGCGATGCAGATGATGCCGTTTCGGCTGACCTATGCCGTGCGTCTGCTGGCGACGGGATTGGTCGTGGCGTCGGCCCTTGACCTCATGCTACGGGGCGAGCGTCGGTCGTTCATCCTGGCGGCCCTATGGCTGGCGACGGTGATGGTGGCAGTCAAGTACGTCCCGTGGGTGACGGTGGTGGTGGCGTTGGGTTTGGTGGCGCGGCAGCGAGACCGCTGGTCGATGTTGGCGGTGGCGGCCGCGGTCGCGACCGCCGGTGCGGTCGCCTGGATCGACCCCGACCAACTCCCGTCACTGGCAAACCTGCCCTGGGCGGCGGTCCTCCTCGTGGTTGCGGGCCTCATGGTCCTGCGACTTGAACGTAGCGGAAGACTTCTCACCGACGAGGCGCTGGCCAGCGAATCGTGGCCCTTCAGCCACGCCGGCCGAATCGGGTGGGCAGCCGCCATCGTCGTCGCAGGTACGGTCGGTCTGGCCAAGACGTCCAGCGGCGCGTGGCAGCCCCAGTTGTCCGCCAAACCATGGTTGTCACCCGACGGTTACGACGCCGAAGGCGACGCCTGGCAGGGCGTCATGCACTGGGCGCGAACCCAAACCGAACCGGAAGAAGGGTTCATCACCCCCCCTGACCTGCTCGGCTGGACGTACTACAGCGAGCGCAACACGGTTGCCAGCTACCAGCTCGGCATGCAGAGCGTGTGGGATCGACGCTACGCGCCCGAGGCCCGGGAGCGCCTGGCCGACCTCGGTGCGACCCGTCCGTGGGCGCCGGGCGCGAACTACCAGGCGTTCGCGCCAAATCGGCTGCTCGCCCTCGTGACGGACTACGGGGTCAGCTACATCGTCTGGAAACGGACGGAACCGAACCGCATGCCTTGGCCCGTGGCCTACATCAACGACCGGTTTCTGGTGTACGACGTCCGCTCGGTCACGGGCGACGGTACCCATGGACCCGACCCCACCATCGGTCGGACCCACGTGCCAATTGCAGGAGAATCGACTTCGTGAACGAACCCGCGGTCATCGTCGAGGACGTCTGGAAGCGCTTCAGGCTGGGGCAGACCGGCGGCAGCCTGCGGGACGCGGTGCCGCGGCTGGTCAGGCGGTTGCTCCGGCAGCAACGATCCGACGACGACGAGATCTTCTGGGCCCTACGCGGCGTGTCCCTCCAGGCCAGGCCGGGAGAGGTGCTCGGCATCATCGGACCCAACGGGGCCGGCAAGAGCACCCTGCTCAAACTCCTGTGCGGCATCCTGAGGCCGGATCGCGGCAGAATCCGCACTCGCGGCCGAATGTCCGCGCTGATCGAGGTCGGCGCCGGGTTCCACCCCGACCTGACCGGCCGAGAGAACATCCTGCTGAACGGCAGCATCCTGGGCATGACGCGGGCGGAGATCGACGCCAAGCTCGACGCCATCGTCGAGTTCGCGGGCCTGGCCCCCTTCATCGACACGCCCATCAAACGATACAGCTCGGGCATGGTGGCGCGGTTGGGGTTCTCGGTGGCCGCCCAGCTCGAGCCGGAAGTCCTGCTGGTGGACGAGGTCCTCAGCGTGGGCGACTTCAGCTTCCAGATCAAGTGCTTCCGGCGGATGAACGAGATCCGGCAGCGCGGCACGACGGTGGTCTTCGTCAGCCACAACATGCAGGCCGTCTCGACCCTGTGCGATCGGTGCGTGGTGCTGCGTCGCGGCGAGATCTTCTACGAAGGTCCGGCCGAGGACGCCACCCGTCGCTATCTGGAGGCCATGGGCGAGCACTTGTGTACCGCCGCCGCCGACGGCGGCGGCAAGCTGATGACCGTCGAGTCGGCCGAACTGGCCGATGCCGACGGTCAGGCCACCCACGTCGTCCAACCGGGCGAGCAATGTACGGTGCGGCTGCGGTTCCGCTGTCACGAGGACCTGCCCGACGCCGGCCTGTCGCTGCGGGTGATCCACGACGACCGCACGGCCGTCTTCGACCAGACCACGGCCGTCGAGGGCGATTTCTACGACCTACGACGCGACCAGACCTACCAGGCCACGTTCGAGCTGGCCGCGAACCTGGCCGCCGGCCCCTACAGCATCGGCGTCAACCTGTTCAATCGGCACACGATGGAATTCTACTACTGGGCCGACAACGTGCTGAAGTTCTCCGTGCCCGGCAAGCGGCTGACGGACAACCTGGTCCACATGGACTGGCGTTATCAGATCACGCCGTGCGATCGGCCGGCCATCGTGGGGACCACCGGATGAACGACATGCCGGACCGACAGCCCGAACGCGTCTCGGTCATCATGCCGTGCTACAACGCGGCCGACTACGTGGGCCAGGCCGTCGAGGACGTGCTGGCACAGACCTACGAGCCCATCGAGATGATCGTCGTGGATGACGGCTCGACGGACGGGTCGGCCGACGTGGTGGCCGGCTACGGTCCGACCGTGACGCTGATCCGGCAACCGAACGCGGGTGTGTCGGCCGCTCGCAATGCGGGGCTCGACCGGGCGACGGGGACCTTTGTCGCGTTTCTGGACGCCGACGACCGGTGGGACCCTCGCTTCGTCGAGACGATGGCGGCCGCACTGACCGATGATCGCGCCGATCCGCGCGACGACCGGCCCGATCTGGCCTACTGCGGGTGGGCCAGGTTCTGGGGCGATCTCGATACCGCCAGGCCGTTCATCCCCTGGGATCTCGAGGCCCACGGCCAGGACAAACTCGAGCTGATGCTCCAAAGCTGTCCGTTCCCGATCCATGCCGTCCTGGTGCGGCTCGAGCGGCTGCGGGAGGTTGGCGGGTTCGATCTGCGGTTCCCGCCGGCTGAAGATTACCATTTGTGGCTGCGGCTGGCGGTCCGGTGCCGATTCAAGCGCGTGCCGAAGGTGATGGCCTACTACCGCCGGCACCCCGCGCAGCAGACGGCCGACCTGTTCAGACCGACGCTGCAACGATGCGGAATGCTCCGGGACTTCGTGCGCACGCACCGCCGATGCCTACAACACATCCCGACCGAGAAACTGGACGATTGGGTCAACGGCCTGTTGCGGCGCGAAGGCTACGTGGCGTATTGGCGAGGGGACCTGGCGATGGCCAGGCGATGCTTCCGCAGGATGTGGTGGACGGGCCAGGCGCGTCTGGGCGACTGGAAGGTCGTGCTGGCAAGCCTGTTGCCGCAGTGGCTGCACCAACGCCTGCTGCTGTGGCGGGACGCGGCGGCGCGGGACGAGAACGTCCCCGCCGTGACCGGCTAGGCGCAAACGTCCTTGAGCGCCCGGAACGGAGGACACCAGGGTGGACCCGGCAGATCAAACCTGTCCATCGACGAATGACGATCGACTCGACCTGTCGGTGGTGATCTGTACGTACAACCGTGCCGACCGCCTGGATAAGGCGCTGGCGAGTCTCAGCCGGGCCCGCCCGTCCGGCGCGGACGGTTGGGAGCTGCTGATCGTCGACAATCGCTCGACGGATCGGACCGCCGAGGTGGCGGCCGCCTGGTCGGATCACCTGCCGATCCGATACCTGTACGAGCCCGAGCCGGGCCTGTCCGCCGCCCGCAACCGGGCGCTGGCCGAGGCCCGCGGAAGGCTGCTAGCCTTCACCGACGACGACGTCGAGGTCGATGCCCGTTGGCTGGCCGAAATCATGCACGCGCGGCATCGATGGCCCTCGGCAAGCTACCTGGCCGGGCGGATCGTGCCGGCCTATGAACCGCCCAAGCCGGACTGGCTCACCGAGACGTGCGAATCGCTGTTGGCGGGTGTGGTGATCCGGTTCTCGCCGTCGCGGGGTGCCGGGACGCTGTCGCCGCAGGACCCACGACCCATGGGGGCGAACCTGGCCTTCGACGCGCACGCCCTGCGGGCCCTTGGCGGGTTCCGAACCGACCTGGGACGCAACGGGACCTCGCTCGTGGGCGGCGAGGAGGCCGCCGTCCTGGCCGAACTGGAGCGCACCGGGCACCACGGCGTCTATGTCCCCGACGCCGTCGTCCACCATCACACGCCGCCCGATCGGCTGCGACACGGGTTCCTGCTGCGGCACCTGACCGCCGCTGGCGTGGCGGCCGTTCGAATGGGACACGGCCCGCTGCCCGGCAGGTGGGGGCCGCCGCGCTGGATCGTCCGTAAACTGGCCACGACGGGGTTGGCCTACCTGGCTGCCTGCCTGACCGGCCCACCCGAACGATGGGTCGACCGCATGCGAACCTTCTGCTTCTACCTGGGCGCGACCCGCGAGCTCCTGCGGACCGGCTCCCATCTACCACAGGCCGAACGGGTGAACGCCGTTCGGCCTCTGCCCGCGTCGATCTGATCCCCAACTGCGCAAAGCCCAATCGAAACGCATATCAGCCAGTTGATGCAGGCGGCATGGGACGCGAGCCGTTTCCACGCGCTCGGCGAGCCACCCACCACAGACACCCCAAGCCGACCAGTCCATGGATCAGCCCCAGCCAACTCGCCCAAGGGCGCTCGGTGAAGCCCGTCAGGTCGGGCGCGACGTGAACCCCCAGTCGAAGAAACGCCAACCCGATCAAGAGCAACACGGCCCCCGCGACGAGCCAACGCGGCCCCGTTCGGGGATGCCATAGCAGCGCGACCGCCGCGGCGATCAGGATCAGCTCGCGAACGAGCGGAAACACGGCCGCGCCGAAGGCGAGCGATCTCGGCACGTTCCGGAGCGTCCGCCAATCGACGCGGGTGCCCGTCGGCGTGCTGACGGCCGATTTCGGCCCCCCGGGCCTCATGAGCTCATCCTTGCCAACGGCCACCCACATGTGCCGGATGTCCGTGACCAGAGACGCCTTCTGTCCCAAGCGTCTCAGCAGCGAGGCCGCCAATACGGCGCGGCCGTCGCAGTCCTCGCGGCCTTTGTCCAACACTTCGGCCACGGTGGGGATGTAGACGGCCACGCCCCAGGTGTTCCAATCCCAATCGTAGGGGATGGTCTTGTGGACGAAGGCCTCGACGCGTTTCTGCACCTCTCGGGCGGACAGCCCGGCGGGCAGATCGGTCCGAAACCGACGGTCGAGCTCGGCCAGCGCGGGGGCGTTGGGCTCGATCAAGCCGTGGAGATGCCTCAGCCGATGGACCACACGCATCAGCAGGTGCGGTTTGGGATAGAGCACCAACAACACCACGACCAGGAACATCAGCAGCTTGACTGGCACGCGCAGGACTGGGCGGGTTTCGTTTAGATCCACCCACCATCGGGCAGCCGGGTGCTTCGGCCTGTCCATGGACCGGGTATCCGCCAAGGATGGGTTCCTTTCATCCCGCGCGGCCTTGTCGACACCGGGGGCCGCCTGCGCCGGCGGGACGCGAAGCAACCGACAGCATCCGACCGGGGGACACGAGGCCGCTTCCGGCCCCAGAATAGGCGAGGCTGACGTGGTTTGCGAGGTCCCACACCCGAGAATCGTCGAGATCCAACGACCCTGCGGGGGGGCTACTTGTCTTCGTAGAGGGTTCGTTCCCGGAACTGCTCAGCCCGGTCGATCAACGCCTCGCGCTCGGGAAGCGTGATGGGCTCGAGCGTGAAATCCAGGTGGTGCTTGTCGCGGATAGTGGCCGGCACGAGACACTCGGCGAAGAAATCGATCGGGGGGATCTGATACCACGGCTCTTGGACGCGCGCGTGGGTCTTGAGCGTCCGGTACCCCTTCTTGCGAACGATCACGTCGTAGTCGCCGTACCACGTGAAGTTCTGGGTGACGGGGCTGCGACCGACCTCCACGTCGTTGAGGTAGACCAAGGCCCCCTGGGGATCCGTGCTGATCGTCAACGTCCGTTCGACGCAGCCGACCAGGACGACCAGGACCAGGGCCACCAGTTCCCCGGGGACGGTACGAGTCTTCCGACGGTTCATGGGGCTGTCACCTCCGCAGGCACGACCGAGGGTGCCTCGATGTTCCGGCCTCCGGCTTCACGGGGTCAGGTCGACGATCTCCGCGTCCGGGCCTGCCGTGTTCAGAAGGGCCACGGTGCATCGGCCGTTGACCCAGCCGCAACACTCGCCGGGGTTGAGGAACAGCCGATCGTCGCGGACCTCATTGACGACCTCGTGCGTGTGGCCGGTGACCACGACGCCGGCCCAGTCGACGTCGGCCGACTCACACCACTCGTCAAAGTGATGCACCAGGACCTTGCGACCGTCGAGCTCCAACCGGAGCGGCCCGCGACGAAGCTGGGGCAGGATGGTCATCAATCCCGCCGTCTCGCCCTCGTTGTTGCCGAAGATCACATGGAGCGGGCAGCGATCCGCCACGGCCCTGAGCGCCTTGGCCGCGAACGGCGAACAAATGTCGCCCGCGTGGACCACCGCCCCGACCCCGCGCCCGGCAAACAGGGCTAAGGCCTCGGCGATCAACGGAACACGATCGTGCGTGTCAGACAAGACGCCGACGAGCATGCCGGGCCACCTCACTCCTGGCGCTAGGGCCGTCCGAATCACACATTATCTTGACATGGACCCAGGGGTTCAAGGGCTTGGGTTCACGGTCGATCAGGCGGCTCAGCCTCGTCCCCCGTCCTCGCCTGGACGTGCCGCCTCTCGACTCGCGAATCAAGGCGCGCCTCCTGGCCCGTGGGTCGATAGGGTCCCGTCGTTGGCGCTGTCAGCTCAGATGACTTGTGGATGACCGCCGGGGATGTCCTAGGCGGTGGCGGCGGGATCCGTCGCCGCAGGGGCCTCGAGATAGAGGATCCTGCCGCAGACGTTGCAGGTCTGGATGTCATCGGTATTCATGGTGGCATTGACGGCCTCGAGCGGGATGGTCATCTGGCAGCCCCCGCAGATGAACCCCTCGCGCTTCACGTGGGGTCTGACGATTTGGGCCATGGCCTCGCTTTCGTGGTGCTCGGCCACGCGTTCGAACACTTGCAGGGCGGTGGGGGGCACATCGTAGCTCGCCTGTTCGCGCTGGCTCAGCAGCGCTTCGATCTGCGGACCGGCCTGCAGCTCGATCTCGGCCAACTCCCGCTCAAGCCGTTCGAGTCGTTCGGTCTGGTGGCGGAGTTCCTTCTTGGTGGTTTCGGCCTCGACGTTGAGCTCGTCCGCGTGGGTCATCAGCGCGAGGATGCGGTCTTCGAGCTTGCGGTTGTTGGCGTCGAGGGTGTTGATCTGCACGCGGAGCGCCGCGTATTCCTTGTTCGTCTTGGTGATCTTCATCTGTTCGCGGAACTTGGCGATCTCCTCCTCACGCCCTTTCCGTTCGAGCTCGAGCCGGTCGATGTCCGCCTGTTGACGCTTCAGCTTCTCGTGGAGTTCCTCATCGTCTTGGCGGATCTTGGTCAGTCGGCGGGTCTGGACTCTGATCTCGCGGCGCTTGGCCTCGATCCTCTGTCGGAGGACGTGCAGTTTGCTCTCAATCGCCTGCAGGCGGTGGAGTGCGTCGAGGGTCGCTCCCATTGACCTCTCCGGGCTTGCTGGAACCGTCGTACTATGGAACACTGACCTCAGTGCCCCAGTCGAATGACTGAACCTCTCATTATCTGCAATCCTGCCCCCCAGGGCAAGCGCAAAAGCACTGGAGTTTCCCGCTGCGTGCGTGACAGAAACGGTGGGTGGCAGGACCATTGCTTCAAACGCGATGCGTTAATCGGAGGCGCGACCGTGAGGGAGCGATACAGATCCCCGGCAGCAAGCGACCGCTTCCTTGCGGTCGCCTTTCCGATAGGCCTCGCTCGCCGAAAGTGTCACGCACCGGCCGGCAAACGCCGAATCAGGGTCGATCGTTCCGACCCACGTTCCGCTGTTAGATTGCGTAATTGGTGGTCCAGAGGACCCACCCTGCCGCTGCCCCCGCCGCCGACGGCGCTCTTCAGGGCAGGCGTCGCCCGGCTTTCCGGGCGAGTTGTTTGACGGTGGCGACGACGAGGGCCTCGGCCTGTTCAGAGAAGAAGCCGATGTCGACGATCAGGCCCCGGGCTTCGTAGCCGCCTTCGCCGACGATGCGCGCCGACGGCAGATACCCGAAGACGCAGTTGGCGTAGCCGGCCAGCCAGAGCCGGTCGGAGCCGATAGCCTTGTGCAACAGAGGGACATAGTCGGAGACGACCTCACCCGATAGCGCCGCGAGGGTCAGGTCCCGCCCGAACTGCCAGACGGCGATGGGAGCCCTGTAGTGTTCGGGAACGGGTTTCTTCTGGGCTAGGAGGTCAAGCAGGCGCTTCGCGTTGTGGGCCATGTAGCCCGGGCCCTTGGCCCACTGTTCGAGCCGTTTGCGCGGAAGCTGCTGGAGGGGCAAGTCGACGGTGGTACGTTCGAGTCGCAGGGGTCCCCGGACCGGCTGGCGCTTTGCCTCGGCCACACGGCAGACCTCGTCGGCGAGGCGCCGGCCCTGATCGCGGGCCATCTGGGCCGTGCCGCGGGGATCTGTGTTGGCATCGCCGGCGAACCCGGTGGCGAACATGGCCTGACAGCCGGGGTGGCGATCCTCGATGTACTGTTGTGCGAAGCCGGGGTAGTCGCCGCAGATCCTGAGGTTCTTGCCGTCGAGGGTCACCGCGTGGCAGGCGCAGCCGAAGAGCAGGGCCCGGCGCGTGCCGTCCGGCGAATCGACGCGCAGGACGGGAACGGCGCGATCGACGTACTTGTCACGATTGGGTCCCATGCTGCGGTACTTCCCGTTTTGGTCGTAGAGACGACGGTTCACCACGAAATCCGCCTTGCCCACGCCGTAGGAAAGCCGGGCGGGTCTGAGATTACCCAGCGCGTCCGCTGCAACCTTGACGAGTTTTCGTCTCAGCGTTGCGGTGTAGCGAATAGTGCGGTTGCGATCCGCCTCGGGCATGGGGAACCGACTCACGTCCGAGGTGCCGACGATCGGGCCGGAGTGGGTATGCGAGAGGCAAATCAGGATCTGCTGCCGCTCCAGGCCGGTGGCCTGCATAAGATCCCGAAAGACCTCCTCGGATTCCTTGCGACGAAGGACGCACAAATCCACAGTGATCAGAACGGCACGGTTTCCGGCGGTGTCCTCGAGTGCCATCGCCTTGGCATGAAGATCGTTCAGCTTCCCGACGAAGGGGCGGAAGCGGACCTTTGTCGCGTAGCCATGCATCCAGACGGGTTGCTCGGGGGTGATACAAACGCGGGCGAGCCCGGCACGCCAGCCGGACTCGGCGGCGTCGGCCGCGTGTAACGGGGCGAGCAGTCCCAAAGCCGCCGCCGCTCCGGTCTTGGCCAAGCCACGTCGGGTAATTGTCTCACTCATGGCGATCTTCTTGTGGAAAGGAGCTGTATTTGCCAAAGGCGATCGTATCTGGGCAAACGGCTCCGCGTCAATCGGCCGGTTCGTGTACCTTAAGGTGTCGCCTGAAGGCGAGGGCTTCACGCCCTCCCATCGGGAGACAGTAAGACAGGCAGAAGGGCCCTGCGGTCAGCGCGACCTAGACTCGCTTTTCGGACCGGATCGACCTACCGTCGCCAAGAGGGCATGGTCGTCCGTGCGCGTTCCTGGGCATCAGCGACCTGGCCCTACGCAGTCGGACTGGACCCATCCTGGGGGGCAAGGTTACAGCACGAGGGCCCCTACCAGTAGATGTGGCGGTGGAAGATCGCCTGGCTGCTTGCGTCGAGCGCTTCGAGGTCGGGAATGTCGTACCGGTTTCCGTCGATGTCGATCACGAGCCGACCGCGGGCCCCGACGTTTGGGATGTACCTGGGGCTGATGGGGACTGGGAACTCCTGCCGGCCCTTGTCGGTCTCGATCTCCCAGTAGAAGTATCCCATGTCCTCGCGGATCGAGACGATCCGCTCGACGGTGTGGATGAAGTAGCGCTTCTCGAGCTCTTCGGCGATCAGCCGCCGGTCTTCCGGCCGAAGGTCCTTCAGACGGCGGACCATCCCGATCTCTCGCTGCTCCAGCTCCGAATCGCCGATGCGAACGGCGATGTATTCGTCGGGCATGGACAGCGGATAGGCGCGATAGATGCGGACATGCTCGTGCATCTCCCCATCCGGCAGGATGACCCGCAGCCCGCCGTAGGCCATCCGCTCGAACCGGATCGTCACCGGATCGAGGAACTGGACCTCCAGCCTCGGCTGGCCGTTGCCTGCGCGCGTTTCCGGCGTTGTCCCGTTCATGCCGCACCCCGCCGCTTGGCCAGGTCGCGTTTGATCGGGCGTTTGGGTTTGGCGGTCTTCTCAGCCTCGAGCCCGGGTGACTCGTCCACACCCTCGAGCGCTGCCCCGGTTTGGACGGGGCCCTGGTCCGCCTGTTCCAGCACGTCGGTCAGCTCGGCCACGTTTTGCAGCTTGTCGACGGTCTCGCGGTCCTTGCTGAGCTTGGTCTGGATCTCGACCATGCGGTGGTAGATGCCCCGCCGGGCCATTAGCTCCTCGTGCGTGCCCACCTCGCGGATCTCTCCGTCCTCGAAGACCACGATGCGGTCGGCGTTTCGCAGCGTGCTGAGGCGGTGGGCGATGGCGATGGTAGTCCGGCCCCGGGTCAGGACCTCCAGAGCCCGTTGGATCTCCATCTCGGTGACGGTGTCGACGCTGCTGGTGGCCTCGTCGAGGATCAAGATCTTCGGGTCGTACAGCAGCG
>Ga0180432_10002952_pt1 | contig 24958 bp, 28 predicted proteins | sample SS_ome_10_FD_132414 | JGI IMG/M metagenome (GOLD analysis project Ga0180432, IMG submission 132414) | Hypersaline lake sediment archaeal communities from the Salton Sea, California, USA - SS_1_MS_2 metaG | ecosystem: Environmental > Aquatic > Non-marine Saline and Alkaline > Hypersaline >... | reverse complement strand
TAAAATTGATATTTCTACCATTACTAATCCCCCCTTGGTACGTTATCTTTATATGATTGTCGTTAGTAGATGCGCCACCAAAGTAGAAAATTGTTTGATTGTTGTTTGCGCTTGTTCCAGCCTTAAAGTAGAAACTAATTGTCCAAGCATCACTAGATCATGAACCGTTTCATGCTCTTCAAAGAACGTTTTGTAATATACCTGCGTTCGCTCAAAGCCAGTCGGAGTTATTAAACCTAACACTTTTACTATTTGCAAAAGGTGGATTAGATACAGTCAATACTATTGTTTCGCTGTCTTCACCGTTGTAATTTATTGCTTTCACTGGTATGTTATACGTTCAAGCTGACAAACTTGATCCACCTATCAACTTTCTTACATTACCTTCTACATTAGTCACTCCCGGAACATTTGACAAATCCCATTCGTATCAAACGCCATAGTCAGCAGTCAATTCGTAGTTCAATGTTTGTCCCTGCACTAGGTTTACTGCCAAGGGACTTGTTATAGATGGTACATTAGCCAAAGGGGTACCGCTAACCTGGAATATTGCATTAAGAGCATTACACACATCAGAAGCATTTCATCAATATGCTATACCAGACTCGTCGACAAAAACAGAATAATTCACAGAAGATACTATTTCAATATCTCTAGCTAAGTCGGTTATACTACAATCATCTCAATTGAATGTTGCTTGCAAAGAATTCAGGAACTGTACACCGTTTGCATCCTCTATAAATATAGCATTAGCTTGTTGATCTTTATATATAGTTATCATAGTTTACCTCTTAGTAACTGGATAAAAGATCAAGTATTAGTCAAAACTCAGTCTGTTGATAGTTTTATTTGTAGCGCAATAGGGTTGTCTCTAGTGTTTGTATCACCCATGTATATTGCATCTGGTTTTAGACTGAATCTATATGTTTTACCTGAACCATCATCTAACTTTCAAAGATTAGTTTCCAAAGTATATGATCAAGCTCAAGCACCTAAAGCATATCTAAACTCTAGTAGCGCATTGTTTGTGTTTGGGCTAACAGTAAAGTCATTTCTTATCAAAATAGTATCTCCTAATTCTAATTCAGTTACGTCTATTTCTCATGTAGTTGTATTTATCAACTCTGTTATGCCATCAGGCTTGTGTGTTTTGTTCGTGAATGATCAAAGACCATCATTAGGTATAGTAGTCCATGTATCAGCTACAATATTTATAGGTCACGTAGAGTCATTGTAGTCTATAAAACCTTGCTTTTGTGTTAGTCAAGGTCAAGACAGATAACCCGAAACACCACTGTCAAAACTACTTGTTTCTATGTATGAACTAGCGTCTTCATCAAATTGATCAAGAACAAATTGTTTTATTTCCTGAAAGGTAGGTGGGTCAATAGTTATTCAATTTAAATCAATAGCAATTTCTTCGTATTTAGTTCAAGCAACAACAGTCGACAACTCTGTGAAATCAACCGCTGAAACAATATCATCTCTATCTAGCATTACCCTATCTTTTCAATAACTAAAACGCTGTTTCAAGCAATAGCCTGACAAACACCATTCCCAGCACCTCTTTCACCTGTTATGTTTATGGTGTCTCCAGAACTAAGAGAATATACCCCTAATGTTGCAGTAGATATTTCATTAGCACCTTGGGTCATTCTAATATATGACTGAAAGGTTTCTGACTGTGCAACACCATTTATCGTATGTTTTAAAATAACCGACTTTCTTTGTGTATTTGTACCTCATTCATAATATATTGATCACGCTACTTTATATATACCGTCCTCTGACACCTCTATTCAAGAAGCAACAAGCGTATACAAAGACGCGTTTGTTGTTATTTCCGTAGAAACATCCCAGTCCATAGCAGTAGTAGCAACCAGGTTAATATCTGAAACGAGTAAGTTGTTCACCTTGTAAAGGTCGTTTCAAACAATACTAGAAGGACTAGCAAATTCAACAGCACCATTTACGTCAGTAGAAACCAGAATATCTCAAACAGTACCTTGTGTACCATTGGGTTGAATTCTTAATGGTGTCGCAGTTATAACTCCTGGTCCTGGGCTTATAACAGAGAACTGTGTTGAAGCAAACAATGAGATATCTGCACCGTTTAAACCAACACTGTTGTTGGCGATAAGATCAACATCATTTACAGCCTCTACACTAATTGTATCATTAGCCTCCAGTGTGATTTCTGAGGCATTAGCAACTCCTAATTGAAATCCAGCTCCATCTACCGCCCTGTCTCATGTGAGAGCCCCATCGGCAGTATATAGGTTTTCTGCTATTGATGACTCAGAAGTAAACGCAGCACTCCACTTACCTTGTTCTGTTATCCTAAAAAAGGTTTGACCAGGTGAGCTTATTGTGTATGAAGCCGAACCATTAATCACATCAGTTCAATCCGCGTTTACAGTCACAGAATCAGTTGTAGTGCTTGTTATAGTGAATATGAAACCAGTATAGTATTCAGATGCAACTGGCAAACTCACAGTAGAAACACCGTTTGTTGTAATATTGTTGTCGTCAATAGTAACTGTTATAGCACCAGACGTAACTCTGGTTGCTCTATTGACCAACCCAGCACTAGAATGTTTAGTAGCCATTACGCATCTGGATTATTAAATAAACCTTTACTATCTAAGTCCGGTACGAGAAAATCTAGCACCACGTCACAAGCCTCTGCTTTTTTTACATTAGATACCTGTAAAAAACCACATGTCAACATTTGTTTTAAAGCGTCGTATTCATAACCGTGATCAAGAAGGTTTATCTCCAAAAGGCGTTCTTTACCATCAATTCGTCAACAAAAAGCAATTTGTCTATAATCTCAGTTTTCAAAAAACTCACAAGTTAGCAAATCAAAAGTTCTGTTGTTAGATATGTTATATGTCATGGTTTATATTTACACAATAAAGTCAAATTCTAGATTTCCGTCTACAGTAGAATAATCAGAACTAGTCGCTAAATCTATAACACCCGCAGTATTCCAAGGCTTGTTTGATACACTACCAGGATAAGCTTTTAATGTAACCTTGTTTGATGGGTTTGTAGCCCAGTTTATAGCCTCAGTAGAATCTACGTCTACAGAAGAACCATTTGAAACAAGAACCTCTAAGTTGTTAGCAGAACCAGAAACATTAACCAACGATCAATTTACACTCTTAGCGTTAGAGTTTATTATCAAAACCCTTGGATTACCTGTTGTTGTAACTCCACTTATTATATCCCCTCCAAAACCAGTAATTGGACATTTAGATAATATAACAGTAGTGTCTCAATCAATGTTTCATATTAGTCAAGAAGTAGTATCAACTGATGTCTTTCTAATTCTATTTACATTTTCTATACGAACTGTACGAGCTCACGTAAATGGGTTGTTTTCAATAATGTTTCAACCACTCAACAGTATAGTACCAATATTCTCAATTACTGCATCTATGTTTGTTGCAAAAGCAGTTCCAGTCACAATACTAGATCCCAAACTTTCACTAAGTACATTGATATTTCTTATGAAGAATTGTGCACAAGAGTCTATATTACCTTGAAAACCATGCAATCACTCAATCTTTGCTTGACCTCAGTTAGTAGAAACAGTTCCAACATAAGCATTTACAAAAGGAAAAAAAATGTTTTCTGTATATGTTAGCCCCCTAGTTGACGTCAAGTTTACAACACCACTAGCAGCACTTGTAATGTTTCCGTTCAACCTAGAACCTTTAAGGTGTATAATGTTGTACGTAAACCCAGATATGTTTTCATTAAAAACACCATCTTCAACGTATACTATACCTGTAAACGCTGGAACAGCTGCCAAAGCCGCCGATATTGTACGAAAAGGGCGATCAAACCTACCAACAAGTCAGGTTGCATCATCTCCAGTAGTTAGAACTCTTGCAGCAGTAGGTGACATAGGAACACCAAAAACGCCCGATAATTGTGACAAACCAACTGAAACAACTGAGTTATCAACCTGTGACCACATTCTAAATGAATCTCAAGCTCATTGGCTTCCAGACCAAGCCGTATAATTGTCAGGATTTGCAGTAGCTGGTGATATATACTTTGTTGTTGCTACTCCTGCTTCGGCTTCAACTTGAGTTGCCTCTGTAATATTTGTTTGTAGCACAAACCAACCGCTTGTACTATATATAAGTTGATCTCCTACTTCTACTTCTACACCCCCTACAGTTCCAGGGTTTGTAGTGATTATCCAAGTATCACCAACATTAGGAGACGCTGGGAACGCTGGGTTTGTATTTGCATTAGAAATCTCACCTTGCAAAACTTGTGCACCTGGTACAAGATCTCTAGGGTTTACCTTTCTATGTAAACCAGCAGTAACATCATAAATAACAACAAAGTCACTGTCTGGTTGTATTGAGGTTTCTTGTGTAAGTCAATCAACATCTAGTTTGATAGGACTACCCGAAGAACCATCACCTTGAACTCACTCCGAGGTGTTTTGTCAACCAGGAGTGGGAACTCAAGAAACTGCTGCATCAGTAAGCAAATCAGGTTCTGCTAGCTGACCTATATCTACACGTACATTCATCTATATGCTATAATAATTTAAATTACCCGTAGGTTAGCGTTGTTCTGTCATCCCAAGCTTGGGGTTTTGTTTCAGAAAAATATTGTCCAGTAGCCGGATCTATAGGTTTTTCCATTTGCCCGTTTGCTCTAATTATGTATATGTGCCAAGATTTTTCTGCAGTTCTTGTAGTAACCGGAGTTAGTCCAGCCGCTATTTTACCTATGTAAGTCACATTAGGAGTAGTTGTAGCATCCGTCCAAACTATGTCCTCTCTTTCAAGATTAATTACATCTATTACAGGTGTAAACATGGTTTATGATTTTAATTTATATAAATTATTACTTTTTAGATCTTCTCATTTTAGTAGTTGCTTTTTTTCTCTTGTTTGACGCTTTCATTGGCTTCTTTGCTTTTTTCTTCATTGTCTTTTTTGTCATTCCGTATGGCATTGTTATATATAATAAGTTTTAAAAACTATTTGTATGATTTCTTACCTTTACATCATCGGGCCTTTCTTCTAGCCCTTACTTTTTCAGTTCTCTTTTGGCCTGAACTTCTTGCACAATAAGCATCTCCCCTTTTTGTACCTGGATACGACACCCTAGTTTTCTTTTTACCTTGAGGATCTCTGTATGTTGTTCAATCCCCGTACTTTTTCATCGCCTTTTTAGATACTCTAGCCATTTTTGTATGTTAATAATTAAACCCTTCTTGCTACTCCGTACACAAACATTGCTGTCAACTCAGAACCGTTACCAATACCATCTGTTGTGTGGTTAAGCACCGCTGTTGAATAAGTAAAACCACCAAATGCAACACTATTACCTAATGATGAACCAGTAGACGCGCCAGCAGTACCTTGTGGTACACCCGATGGCAAACTATTGAAGTTGTTGTTTGTAGTGGTAACTGAGGTATTAAGCGTACTACCAGCGGCACCATAGTGACTAACATCAGTAAATACATTAGCACCAAAAGTACCAAAAGTATCTGTACCTGTGTCAAACTCGATATGCTCAGTTGTAGATGGACTAGTATAGAACACGTCATAACTTATAACACCTCAAGATTCTAGTAATCTTTGTCATAGTCACCCAGTGACTCTAACACTAGTTCTTACTGGTTCAGATTTATATATAGCATCTACAACCTCAGTTGTCTTGTTCCACTTACATAGAGTGAGTAAAGCGGTAGCTTGATTTGAAGAGCTAGTTTGTCCAGTACCCATACCATACACAAAGTAGATGTGAGTGGGTGTTTCGTATGTACCGCATTGAATTTGTACATTCTGATTTAGAGTCATAGCCTCACTCTCTGGGAATCAGAAGTACAGACTAGGTAGCCCAGACCCAGGTATTTGTCCTACCTGCGCTGTTCCTGCTACCCCATATATTGTAGATCATTGAACAATGTTTGCTGGTATCAACTGGGGGTCGATAGGGTTTCAAGTATTACCTGTCATTATACATCTATTAGATAAGTAAATTCTATGGTACCTGTTTCTGTTGCAGAGCTAGTAATAGTAAACTGCCCCGGTGTTGACATATCTATTCACCAAACACCAATTTGTGTACCAGATGTTATGGTCCATCTTTGTCCAATAATACTAGAAGGCGTAGAATCTGGGTCAACTATAACAACTGATGTTTGTCAGCCTCAAGCATTCCAAGTTGCAGTTTTTTTAAGCGCTACTGAACCAGTTTGCCCATTAACTGTAACATTAGTTACATTTAGGTTGTTGAATGTAGCATTTCCATTGTGAATAGTTGTACTGTTTTGATCATATACATTAGTAGTGTTGTTGTTTGTTGTATATGTATCAGTGTTTTGTGTAATATCCCCTTCGTGGATATGTATCTTGTTTTGGTAGTTGTTTACTGACACTCCATTGTAGTAGCACCATGAGTCTGGCGTACCGAATGAGAAGAACGCAGGGTTTCCTGACGTAATTGTAGCAGTTACATCACCAGCCGCCCAAGATACCTGTACCGTACCACTATCTGTCGCCGTATTGAATACCACATCTTGAGTATTGCCGTCAAACAATGCAACAATAGTTTTTGGCACTAGTGGGTCGACACCATTATCGTATTCTACCTTGATTTCTACCCATTGCGTTGTTGCTGGAGCAGTAAAAGGAGTGCCAAATAGTGGAGAACCTTCACAAGATATTTGATTAGGCGTATCTGTAAAGTTTTGGGTAATCTGTGTATAGTTCAATGTACTACCGTCATAATTAGATACATAACTACTATCAAAGTTTTGTATACCCGTAGTAGTAATATTGTTCATATCAATAGTAGGAGAAGGCAGAGCGTTATATATAATAACACTTTCATCTATACTGTCAGCATTTACACCGTCAGAGAACACTAATCTATTACCCGTAGTAGTAGGAGCAGTTACGTAACTAATACCACCACCCGTTGTTGTAGGATCCCATGTTGACGAACCATCCCAAATATAGAACAAGAGATTAGTGTAATCAATATATAGGTCTCCTTGTGACGTCCCCGTTACAACACCGTTAGGATCACCGTTTCACGCTATAACTTGCACACTACCTCATCATCCTCCTCATGTACCGATTTCTACCCAGTAACCAAGCGCTAAATCAGCCGCAAATGATCCACTAGATTGGTGATCAACTGTACAAAGATATAATTTGTTACCAAATATAACAATAGATCTAATGTCGTAAGTAGTGCTACCTACAAAGTTGAATCTATAGTAATTTATAGAACTATTCCAAACCTGACACAAAGAAGCTTTCCAAATTAGATCAGTTTGATTAGTTATTGACTTGATTTGATCTGAATCAGAACTATCTTGAATAACAAATTTGTCCTCTAGGTGTTGTTGTATATCCGACTTTTCCGATAAGGAATTGAAATTACCAGCAGTGGTGCTCAATTGGGTATCGTTTGTAACATTGCCTAGCCCTATTAGCGCTGGCGTTGTGTTGTGCGGGTTATTGAAATCTGTTAGATGGTTAGTAGCGGCGTTAAGCTCAGTTACTGCAGTGTTTGTGAAGTTGTTGTTTGTTCTAACAAACGTTGAACCATCGGCTACGTCGTCTTGATCTAACACAACAGCACCGACTTGTCCATTAACGCTATTTACGTCGTTTACTTGCGCACCTGTTTGAATACCTGCCAACTTTACCTTTTCTCCTGCTGTCGCATATAGGTTTGTAGCACCTTCTGGTAAGGAATCAGTAGTATTCGAAGCAAGCCCAGTTGCTACAACAGCCCCTGGCGTATTTTTTTTAATATTATCTGCATCACTTGTGTCTGCAAACAAAAGATTATCTGTATTATCTGGAGTTTCCGTAGGCACTCACGTTGGAAAAGTAATAGTCATCTATTAATTTCGTTGTGGATTAAAAGGTTGTGCTGGTCATATCACGAATAAGACATTACCATTCACGTCTAATATTTGGTTTCAGTTAATATCTAAGAGCTCAAACAACTCCGTGTACGCCACCTGACTAGTTTGTTGTCGAGTCATTTTTATTGTAAAAAATAAACACCCCATGTGGGGTGTATTGTACTGGACGCACCAGGGGTAGGAGGTAGCACGTCCAGTACAATACACCTCCTACATGTACTATACTAACATAATAGTTTTATTTGATAGTAATTCAACTGTAATATAGGTCGCCTTCGATTCTCTTAACCCTTTCGTTTATGCTTGTTAGTATTTTTATATATTCGCCATCGTTTGCGCTTCACTCAGTAGCGATTGTTGCTGTAATTCTAGTTGCGTTATCTAGTTCTTTAATTTTTTTATCAAGGTAGTTAATGGTTTTAGATTGGTGTGCTACGACAAGCACTAGTACACCAACAAACAATGGAAGTATAATTTTATGAAACATTTTCATCTGGTATATTAGTGTTTAAATCAGTTACCTGTTCTGCGATCTCGGTTACACCTTCTTCAGCAACAGTAGCTGATTCTCAAATTCTAACCTCCCCCGTTTCTGGTTTTACTTCTACTCACTCCTGCATTCTTACCTCAGCTTCCGGTGTTTCTATAGCCGCAGTAGTTGTTTGTCTAACTGGGGCTTCTTCGATCACTTCTTCTACTGTCTCACCAAGAACTTTTTGTACCTTAGGGTTTGCTTTGATAACTTTTTGCAACTCCTCTCAGTCTGTCTGGGTGAACCTACCGTTAAGAACCTTGTCAGTCATGTCGCCAACAAAATTTCTTGCTGACTTGTTAGCTACTTTAATTTTACCTTTTATGCCTTGTATCTTTTGAAGCACATCAATCATTATTCTAGGATTACTTAATGCTAGTAACGCTAAACCAAATGGTGATGCTGCTGCTAATCATTCTGTACCACCGAAGGTACCTCATCCTATTACAGCACCCAGTCATGCAGCTCTAAGTGCTTGGCTAGCATATGATGCTGTTTTTTGACCAGTTGCTCTTACTAGATCCTCGTAAGCTAAAATAGCTTTTGAAGTGTCTTCTGCATCCGGTGCAAGTTGTGATAATCTATCTAATTTTTGGTAGTTTCTATCTTTAGCTATATTTACAAATCTACTCAATGCTGTATCTTTGAGACTACCATCCCTATTAAAGAAGTCCTTCTTGGCGGCGTCATAAGTTCTTCTTGCTGTCTTAAATTCATTATCAAGCTCCTTAAGTCATGGTATATTTTCTTTTAATATGTTGTCGTACTGTCTTCTTATCTTTTTAACAAGCGATTGACCAGCAGGAGTTACATCTACGTCGTAGCTAACTAGATCATCTAGTCAAGACCTTAGGTTTAGTGCTACATCTGGTTTGATACTACTTCTTTTATATAGATCGTTAAACGCTTCTTGTACAACCCTTTGTGAGCTAGTATTCTTAATGGCACTATCAGAGAAGTCTAACTTACCCTTAACTACTTTGATGTTGCTTTTTTGCAGTATATCGTCGATTGTCTTTTTTATTGGAGAGACATCTAAAGAGATATCTAGTTCTCTAATGGGTTTGTAGTTCTTTCCGATATCTGATACATCCTCTCCTGCTTGTCTAACTTTAGCCATAGCATCCTCAAACAGATCTTGTGTACTTACTTCGTTTCCTTTAAGCCTATTAAATATACTACCAAGTTCTCCTGGATCGAGTGCAACAGCCTTGGTCTCTGGAGATAGTCCTGTAGCAGAAGTGATGGCTTGGTCTGTCATGCGTCCTACAAACTCTCTTGCAGCTTGTGTTCTGTCAGACACTCATCTAGTTATAGCTTGCCCAGCCTCTTGTACCGACTCAGGAAGCGCCTCCCTTACTGCAGCCACTCATCTTTCTGGTAAATCACGGGCAGCTTGTCAAACTCTTTCTAGAGTTTCTCAAACTACACCAGATCTAACTTTTTTACCTGCCTGTTTAGCTACAGTACCAGCTGCACCTAGTGTAAGTACGTCTACCGCTGCCAAACCAGCGTCAAATGCATTACCAAGATCTCTAGCGGCCTCAGGGTGCTTTGCTGCAAGTTCCATTAACCTTTCCACTGGAGCACTTTGAGCAATGCTATCCATTATTTCTTGAGCGCCTTCGCTCTCCATAGCCTCATATAGCTTTTTATCAGCAAGCCCTCCTGTTACCAGGTTGTCTGCTAGTTCTAGACCTCATGTTACAGCTTCACCTAGTGTAGTAGATACCACTCTACCAATACCACCCAGTGCGGCAAGTGCTCTCTGACCTGTTGCTTTAGGTCATCCAGTACCGATTTCTTTCATATCCTGTCTAGCTTGTTGGTCTATCTTGGCTAGTGCTTTACCGTATCACTGTGCTCTTTCTACTAGATCTTTACCAGCTCTTTTAAAGTATCCCATCTTGTACTCATCTAGAACATCTTGATTATCTTTGTTCTTTTGTATGAAGAAAAGAGCCCTCTTTGATGGATCTGCGTCTTCTGGTAGTCACATTTCTTGTGTAGCTCTTGCAGCAATTTTGTTGATATTGGCTGGGTCTATCCCATATCTCTTATCAAGTTCTGTATTAACTCTATCCATAACCATTTCTTGTCTGTTTTGCTCTTGCATCATTTCTCTTTGTCTAGTCTCTGGTGTTCCCCAGTCCTCTCAGAAAGAACCAGTTGCTCCAGCTCAGCGAAAATATGGTGGAGCAGACTGTGTTTCACCAGTAAAGGCACTAGCCTCTAGTTGTGGTAGTTGCTGTGGCCTTTGCATGGGCATCATTGGGGCTCTCATATCGAACCCCTTAGACATATCTATTTTTGGTATCTTTTCTGGCATGGTGATTTGTTATATAAATTATAATCCTAGGTTTTGATTAAACTCTTGTTCAAACATAGCATATTCATTCATTAATTGTTGTTGGTTTTGCATATCAGCCATTTGTTGTTGTTGAGTCACAACATCTGGGTTAAATGAAAGCCCGTAGTTTTGTGCTTTAGAGTCAACACTTTCGTTAAAGGTTCTCTTCGCATTTTCAAACTGTTTTATCAATCTTCTTTTAGATTTAAACCTAGACATTAAGTCTGTTGGTCTACCTCCAAGTACATTCTCCATAATAACCAAGTCAGGTCAGTTCAATACACCAAGGTTGTAGATCTCTTTACCCTTTAGTAGTATATCCTCGTACAATTGTGTCATCTCATCCTTAACTGGGCCAGGTAGTGTCTCTGCTCCATATTCATCAATCAATCAAATAAGCCTATCAAATGATGGTTGTGCTTGAGCTGCAGCGTCAATACTTTTATTAAGATCTCTCTTAAGTTGCGTATCTGTCTTCGCTAGTATAGCAGGATCGCTTAAATCAAATCATTTCGTAGCATACTCTTCTCTAACAAGATTAGTGTATGTTTTGTTTGCTTGATTAACAAATTGTTTAGGTGATAGTCACATAGCATCAAGCGTGGCCTTGTTCGGCATTTTACCTCCTTCAACCCAGTCTTCTACCACAGCAGCGTATTTACTCAGATCTTTATGAGAAGATGCCATTTGTTTTAATGCTCTATCAGTGTCAGCTACTGAGTACATATTACCTTGTGGGTCATAGATCGACACACTAGCATGAACACCTTTGTGGGAAAGATCTGGTCTTAGTAACTTACCAGCCTTTCTAACGTCAACCCACTTACCTGTTTGAGGATCAACTGTCTTTACATTACCTGTGTTACCCACAAACCCTATTGGCTCTCCTGCTCCTACTGGTATATTAAGCGAAGTCTTACCTGTAAAGTCTGGATCTAGACCAAGGTGTGCTAATGTTTTAGGATCAAGGTGGTCTACTGTTAGACTTCTACCATCTTCTAGTTGCATACGCACTCTAATGTTACCCGTACTATGTCTTTCTGCTCCTGTAATAGTTCCTCCAGCTGGTACTCTAAACGGTGAACCCTTTTGTGCTGGGTAGTCTGCCCCTGTGTTACCTTTGTAGTCGTTAGGTGTTTGTCTAAACAGACTGAATGTATCATCCGTAATCTCTACAAATCCTGGTTGTGTTTGACCGGCGATAGGTTGATCACCAATAGCAATATCATATCTTCCTGTTTCTGGGTTGAACTGGTATGTTCTATCTCCTGACTTAACTGTCTTTGATAGTAGATCCATGCCATAAGCAGGTTGTTGGAACTGGGGCATTTGTCCCATACTTGATAGTATCTCCTGTGGTGTTGCTCCTTGTTCTAGAGCTCCAGAAATAAACGCCATATCATCACTAGTAGGGTTGCCCATTTGTTGAAGTGTGTTATATACCAACCCCTCTTGGTAGTTTCTATACATACCAGAGAACCCCACAGGCAGTCTTCCTTGCTCTTCCATAGCTTTTAACTCATTCAGACTAGTACCGAATAGCGCAGCACCGTTACCAGCACTCAGGAAATCCATTGTTTGTTGCTGTTGTTGTAGTTTTCTTTGTAGTTCTAGTTCTCTTTCTTGTTTTACTCTTTGATAGTCTGCAGCCTTAGCCTCACGCACCGCCAACTTAGATTGCATTTGGTTGTTCAAACCTATTTGTCTATCGTATATAATAGCGTTAAGCGCAGATTTTGAGATACTTGTAGGAAATTCATCTTCTATATCTGTCCTAAGGTTTTGCATTTGTTGTTGTAGGTCTGATATTTCTGTATCGATATCACCAATCTCTCCGGATAGTGTTGTTAGTCTATCATCTGACACTATATTTTTAATCTCTTGTTTTGTTACATCGTCTGGTTTTTCTATACCCAGGCTATTCTTAACATCTTCCGTTGTTGTTTCTGGTCTAGCTCTAGGTCATGGGTTGCCAGCAACCATATTATTAAAGAACTCTACTTGTTCTCTATCTTTTTTATCTTGTAGCGCTTGTTTATATTGTGGTGAATTAACTACTTGAGACCTAACCGACACAGGTAAATCAGCCATTTTGATAGCCTCTAGCATAGTGTCTGGTTCCATGGCAAGCATAGTATCAACTATTTGTTGGTTCTTTGTGATCTCTTCTTCTGCCATCTCTACCTCATCAATACCTGACTCGTCAAACCTTCTACCCACAAGCCTAAGGGCTTCTTGCATACGCTCTGGCGCCCCTTCCATTTGCGATATTTTCTCTACTACTGTTCTTCTTGTTTCTTCATCAACTTGTTTACCAGCTTGTATAGCCTTATTGATTTGTCTATAAGCTTTGTCTGCAATGTTTTGACTTTCTTTTACCTCCATGCTTGCAAGCTCTTCGCTTGTTGGGCCGGTTGGCTCAGGGCGTTCAATCTTAACAGCTTCACCTATTTCCGTACCAGTAGCCTTCATTGGCTGCCCTATAGCCGTACGTTGTGCTTTAAATGGTTTACCAATAGTAGAACGAGCCGCCTTAAAGGCAGTTCCTATCTGGCTGTCTTGGGAAATCTGAGCCGGTTGTTGTGTTTGCTGCATACCATCACCCATTAGCTCCGGAAATTGTTGTTTCATCGCTGCAATAGACTCTGGAGTTCCAACAGGAGATTGAGGCTGGTTATTATCAGAAATACCCATGTCTTTCAATGGTTCTCATGTTTTTTTTGATAGAGTACCCCTTGTTATTTCTGTTGGACTGATTTGATTTGTTGCCATCTATAGTCAAATAATAGTAAATCCAGTTTGATATTGTGTTGTTGTTGGGAATGTAGCGCCCGAAGTTGCTATTAGATTACCTCAACTGTTTTGCCTTGACTCTGCTCTTATTACGTCTCACTCTTGTAGCTCTCCGTACCGTATCACCTTTTGACTAACAAAGTCTAATGGTCAGTATGAGATAGTTGTAGTAGCACTTATAGCGCCTCACACACTATCACTACCGCTTGTAACAGCCGTTATCGCTGGTAATTCATGCACATCATACGCCACTTGCGTAACAGTACCGCTATCTACTGTAAGTCTTAACTCTGTTTTAGTATCTCACGGCTTTTGTTCCCAAGTTACGTGTCAGAGTAGCAAATATTGTCCAGTGTACGGTATTGTTGCTTGTTGCACACCTCTAGTGTCTGGGAACGTGCTATTCATAAAGTCAACACTTGCTGGTCATAAGGCCGTCCAAGATCAAGAAGGTATGGTTTGTGGTATAGTGAGGTTGTTTGTCAGAAAGTAAGACTGTTGTTCTACCCGTACACCTATGGTGTTTTCTCTCTGCCATATAGGAGGAGCTACGGCCACAGGAGATCAAGCTCAGCTCTCAGTAAACCAAAGATCTCAGCCAACATCTGCGTAGTCTCATGGCTTTGGTCTATATGGATTACTAACTGACGGAGCACACGGTTCTCTATAGAATTGCGTTGTATATATTTCTCGCTTTCTCGTTATACAATTGTAATAACTATCTCAATTCTTTGGGTTTTCTGGTCTTTCGGCTCTTATTCATAGGTACCTAAAATCAGATACAGACGTCTTTTGTTTGTTAGGAAGAACTCAAAACCCTGGTGTTGTATCCGTTACCTTTGGTTCAATATTCAGGGTGTTCTTATCTTTAAAACTATCTGTCTGCTTGTTCATAGAATATAGTCATATTGTAAAGCTCAGGAGTGACCGCAGGATCTGTACTTATAAGCTCGATCTTGTATTGGTATTCGTATCATTGTCTAACAATATCTGGTGTTGAAATTTTTATATTTTGATTGTTGTCATCAATGGTCTTTAATAACTCATAGTTGTCTGTTCAATCTACTGCAATATATATTTTTATAGAAGTGTTGTTAGGTGTCTTATATCTAACAACCACTTGTGATTGTCTAACTTTGTAAGCACCCATCACATACTTTTTTGTATAATACACTCACGAATCTTGGTAGTCTGGGTTAGGTGTTCTGAACAACGGCAGGTTTTTAATAAAACCGTTACCATTCACATCCTGTACCGAGAAAAATATATTGTCGGGCAGAGTTTCAGACCAGAATCCGCCTATAAACTCCCAATCAGTGTCACGAGCCTCCATTACGCTACCTTGTTGTAATCACGGTATCCTGTTACCGTAACTCTCTATGGCGTTCATCCAAGAGTTAGCAATAAATACTTGTTTTTCATTTGCCACCATGCTTGCGTTACCAAATGGGGTTTTCATTCAGTAGGCATGTCTCCATTGTTCATCGTTGTTGTCTTTTGTAAACTGCCCTGATCTTAATAGTTGGAACGACTGTCACTGTGATATAAACAACTTAGAGTATATAGCTGCTGCACCTCAAGCCACTACATAATCATAGTTTCTAGTACTATATACATATCTTATCATTTGCCTTAAATCGACATAACCATCGTGTTGTTCTGAGAAACCATCCCAAAAGTATTTTCTACCTTCCGACAAATAAACCGATAGTTGTTGTCACTGTCTTGTCAGACCAACAACGTCGTTTTCAAAAACTATACCTGTTTTTATTAAAGGCAGTTGTGATATAAGAACCTTATAAACAGTGTTCCCACCTATGAAATACAACACATCCTCTGAATCGTTTACAGCTACACAATAATTACTGTTCCCAACATTAGGATTGAAAGACGTCAGATCAGGATTTATACCATAATTGTCGACCGTCAATCACCATTGAGGCGTTCCGGTAGCATTAAGTGGAGTCTGAGTAAGTTTTAGTTGGTTACCATCTTTGTAGAAACCTATATAGTTTTCTCAAAACTTTATGGCGTTGTAGAACTGACCACCTGATCAAGGAATAGTGTAAACAACCGATCACGAAACATCATAAACCTCTCCGGCATCTGTATAGTAGTATCTGTTAATTTGAGCAGTAACTATACCCTGCCCTGTGGCTATAAAGTCACCTACTTGTCTATTAAGCTTTAGACACTCCGGTTTAGACATACCGTCAACATTTTCTTGATACGCAGACATAACCTCAGCCGTGTAAGCGTCTGAGTCCGACATACCACCGTAGAATTTATTTATAGTAATAGTAGCCACCATTGTCTCCGTAAACATATTCATTAAATGTTGCATTGTACCCCTTCATTGGTCTTATCAACCTTTTCTTTAGCTTTCTGAGCATTCTTGCTTTCTTTTGTTCGTATTGCTGTTGATAATACAATACTCTATCATCCTGTTGTCTATGTTGATATATGTATGGTATAAACGCCCAGCCAATAACATCATGAAACTCTCTTTCAATCAGTATGTCGTCTTCCGTCATAGTAGAATCTAAGTCATACGGTCTTTGGTTAGCATACATAATTAATCACTGTGCTACTGATTTTTCAGGTGTTGGGAATATTCTAACAGAATTATCAGTAATTATATAGAAGGGCTCATACTTGTTTTGATTTTTAGCGTACCATTCTGGTGAAGCGTCTAAGTTGTCCCAATCCCTATATGTTGCCCTATATGGGTACTGCTGACTGTCGTCACATTGTATAAACAAAGAATCTATCTTTATTTGACCACTGTTTTGAGGAGCAACATTATTGACTGGCTCTAGTGCGTAAGTAGAAACACCAGCAACAAGGTCAGTCTTCCACTCTCTAAGTTTATAGTTTTTGTCAGTATCAGCTATATCCTGCCAAAGCTTTCTATACTCTATGTTCATATACGAAAAAAGCAACGAGTCACTGATCTCGTCTGTCCTACACCCTGACAAATCTCTTGCAAATTGCACTATTTGTGAAGGAATCATTTATTATTTATAATACCATAAACTAATTACCGAATCCTAGCTTGTCGCTTTCCTCAATAATTCTTTTTTCTTTCCATCTCTTGTCTAACTTTCAATTTTCTTTTATAAACGCCTTTCTTTCGTCCAAATCGTCTTGTTTTTCTTCTCTTGTTGGCTCTACTGCCACCTCTGGGGAGTTGTCCTCCGTTTCTACATTTTCCTCTAGTTCTGAACTAGTTTCTTTTGTTGTTTCCGCTGCCTGTTCTCCTATTTCCTTGGCCTTTAGTTCTTGTACCTTCTTTACATCCAAGAATCTACCTTTATATTTAATGAAGTATGTCATATTTTTACATTAAATTAATAAACTATATTTATATATAACAAAAAAAAGGCGGAATTCAAGCCGCCTTCTTTGTACTACGCACCAACAGATCCGTACATTCCAATAGGAATATTCTTTACTGCTCTCTTGTAGTATGATACATATACTGTCTTATATGTTAGTGAATCAATGTATTCATCTTGTCCATAGATAGTTGGTCTTTGGTGGAAACCAAGGTATAGAGGGTGAGATAGAACACTGTTTGAGTAATCCTCCATAAAGTGGTACTCAGTAGAAGTTGCTACGTATGGTGTTTCTACCATTTGATATTCACCTTCATAGATGTTTACTCCATTGTTTGCACCTGAAATATTTACTGGTTGGTATCTTTCTGGTTGAATGATCTTGTGGAACTCTCTGAATGCCTTACCTCCTCTCTTTACTACAAGCTTTCTAGGATTTAGCGACATTGGTCTGTCTCCTACATCAACGAACTCTCCTGATCTTTCTTGCAAGTCAGCTAGAACGTCAGTAGTTGGTGGCACAGCTGGCATTAGGTTGTCGAAAGTCTTACCTGGTAGGTCGTCAGTAAACTTATGTGCAGCTGAGTATAGAATTTCACCGTCTGGTGATAGAGTTGTTGTGAACCCGTTGTTGATTAGTGAGTACACTTCACCGTTTACTTCGTTGTACATTCCCCACATCTTAGACTTAACGTCTCTATCAAACTCTTGTTCGATTCTTTGTGACCAGTCTCTTTTTCCTTGGTAGTATTCAAAAGACCATTCTGTACTGTCAGTAGTCTTGTCTAGTGGTGTAACTACTGTTTCGAAACCTGTGTATGAGTCAGAAGCACCAACCTTTTGACCTTCCGCAGTCTTTTGTGGATTAGAGTCTCTAACTGTAGATACAAACTTTTCGTTAATTTCTGTTGTGTCAGTAGAATCAACGATGAAAGCGTAGGCTTGTCTGTCATTGTTCAATTCAACACTGTTGTCAATTAGCTCCTTTGTTTCCTTTGTGTATCCATTAATGAATCCAAGGAAATTTGGACGTGATAGTTGTGTCATAACTATTTAAATTATAAGATTATAAAGATAGTGGTTTATTAACCTTTACTAGTACTTCTTCCGCTGAACCAACAGTTCCTGCGTCTTCTGAAGCTAGTACAACTAGTACATCTGTTGTAGATGCTGCGATGTCGATCAATTGGTTTCCTGAACCATCAATAGCGATGTCTACTTCTGTGTTTCTGTTAGTTTTTGCAAATGGCGCATCTGCAGTACCAACTAAAACAGCGTTGAAGTCAGCAGATACTTGTACTTGATTGTCTGCCAATAGTCCTGTACTTGTTTCAGGTGTAGCGATAACTAGTGCAATGCTTGTTGAAGCTGCAGTAGCTTTTACTGCTAGACCAGTAGCTGCATCAATAGTACAGAATTGTCCTTGTTCTAAAACAACTGCTGGGTCTTTTTCGAGTACAGCAGTTCTTGTGTCTCTGTCTCTTCTAAGGATTTTGAAATTCATAATAGTTTTTCAATTTCAATATAAAAATAGGATAGTGCTCCTACCCCACCTTTGTTTTTTTTTACTCGTTATATACTATACTAGTCAGAGTCTCTTCTTCCTTCTTTCAAGGTAAGCTTCGTCCTTTTTGCTGCCTAGGTTAGTAACATCTTTTCATGTCATTCACGATGTAGAACTTGCCAATCAAAGGATTTTCATAGCCTCTTGCATATCAGTGCCTTTAGCATCCGCAACCGCTTTGATCGCTTCGTAATCAACACCTGGGTGAGTTTCTTTGAACCATTCTTTTTGCTTCATTTCTCTATAGAAACCTTCTAGTTCTTGCCTATCAATAGCTTGTTTTGCTGACTTCTCTATAGCCTTAGCTTTTTTCAACTTAAGCTTTTGGTTTTGCTTGCGCAACCTTTCGTTCTCGGCCTTTATTTCTTCAACATTACCAGCCTCCTCCTCGCTTTCAACATTTGTTTCTTCAATATCAATATCTTGATTTTCTATTTCATTGTTTTCTAAGTTATTCATTGTATCATAACACATGATAAATTGGTCTTATTGACGTTGCCTTGTTAATATAGTAGTATTATTTGTCTTGATTTCAAGCTTTCTTTATGGGCTTGTTGTCCAACACGTCCTTACTGTCGTCAATTATTGCCTTAACTTGGTTGGCAAGCTCGTCTACCTGACTCTTACTAAGTCAACTGTTTCAAGCGTTCGTTATTTTGCTTTTTATGTTCATTAAAAGCGTTTTTTTAAGTAGTCTTAGGTCAGATATTCTGTGCCTTTGTACAGAGTTCCAAGTATATTTGACCTCGTCACACTCGGAATTAATATTAGTAACAATATTTACTACCGCCTTCTTAATGATTTTATTGATTTCATCTACTACCGTTTTTAATGCTACTATATTCAAATCCATAGTGTTTAGTTAATTGGTAAATCTTTTTGTCTTTGTGCTATATCCGATGACAAAGCTTGTGAGGCCATTGAGTTAGCAACTCCTTGCATTTGACCTTGTTGTTCAGGTGCTTGTTTATTCATTAATCATTTTTCTATGATTAACGCATTTAGTCTGGTCAACACTGTTTGTTTTGAGTCATTGTCTACTGCTGCATTTATATATACCCATAATGTATCCAAGTCTATTCCTGGTATGATTAGATTTTCTGGTACCTTATCCATGTTTATTATATCTTGCATAGCTTCGGCGTGTCTTTCGTCCGGACTCATAGGGTGTATAGCCATTATGAAGTCAGAATCTAATCATTGTAGCTCCATCAATTCTCTTTGGTATAGTGTCTTACTTATATCACTAGTCTTGGGGTCTTGCATTATCAATGGTAGTTGTGCTTGCATTGTTGCAACTTTCTTGTTTCTATTCTCAGCCTCCTTTCTCTTTGACTTCACAGTAACGTTTGGAGTATTGAAACCGCTAAGCTCTCTTTTAGATAAATTCACTATATCACCACCGTCTACTCATAGAGTCACTGCCTTATCGCCTATTTGCGACATGTTCTCCTTCAAAGATCTGTAGTAAATATTAGTCCAAAAGTTCTTCTCTCCAAATGTTAGTGTTTCAGCATCTACCGAAAACAAAGCATTACTCTTTTGCATTTGAATCTCAGCTTCTCCTAGAGTTCAAGCGTCAGGAGTAAGACCTCTTACAATACCAGTCAAAGCAGTAGTGTTTTCTGCGTAGTACTCTAGTTGTTGTATGTATTGTTGTGATCTTGAAGTGTCGTTATTCTCTAGTGCTGGAGCAGTAACTGGTCAACTACCTAGTTCATTAACAGCTACAAACAAAGGTCAACCACTAGGCCTCTCAAGGAGGTTTGCTGGGTTTTCTACTCTGTCAATATCGTACAGTATAACATCATGACCAGCATCTCTTAGTTGTTTACTGTGCATAGCATTTACTATTCTTGTGATAGCATTTTGAACAGGATAGATTTTTTCTCTGTAACTAACACCCCAAGCGTCGTATTGATCAATAAAGGCATTAGAAATAGATATTTTAAATGGCACTAGTGTACCGTCTTTTTTCTCCTCCTTTGTTTCTGGCATCATTCTCTCCCATTTTATTATTTTTGTTTGATCGTTTGCTACTACACAAAAGTATCTGTGCCCATTTACAGTAAGAAAACAATTATAAACATATACTGTGTCATCAGAAACCTCATCAGTTGTTTGTTTTCTATACCTTTTAGCGTCCTGTATTTCAGCGCTTCTTGAGTAAATACCCGTCCTTACTTCATCGAGACAAAAATAATCGCCAGTTAGTAGGTTTGTGTAATTAAGGTCAGCCTTTGACGTTTGAAAGTGGAATAAGTGATAATCGAAATCAACGTCTGAAACTGAACCATTTGGGTCGTAGTACCAACTCAAAGGCGAAGGAGTTATAAACGTAGGGCACTTATTAACTTTATCAAATCCGTTATACACACGTAAACCTACACCGTAGTCAAATACATCAGACAACATTTTTTTGTCTTTGATGTTTTTCTTCATGTTCTCTATGTCAAAGTCTGATATCTTGTTGAGCTTTCTGGCCACTTCTCTGTCAAAATAATCCCTTTCCTTGAACACCGGAGAAAGTCATTCACTTTGAAACATAGCAATGAATGATTTTTTGTAAGACCACAACATGTCATACTCTAGCCTATCGTCAGAATGTAGCTGCTTTACTGCCTCATCAATAGCTTTGTGGTAAGTCCTTTTTTCGGATTGTGCTTGTTCACTATTGTCATATCATATTTGTATAGCCGAACATATATTGTCGTGTAAATCTCTGTTTTTTTGGATATCCTTTGCCGTGATCACCTTATTTAGACCCCAATTTTCTATAAACATATTGTTTTGTTGTGATAAAAGGTCTACCCCCTCATATCGACTTTATCTTACCGTTTTGCTTGTAGTATTCAAGTTTTCCTATCTCTTCTCTTTCAGAACACCTCCATACACAAATACCTTGCAGCATCTATTGCATGATCTGGCGACGGAGCTGGGTGTTGTGTCCACTCTCATTTTTTGTCCTTCTCTCGCACATATCACCTCAGTTCTCTCCTTAGGTTTTGGCTTCTTCAAGTTACATATATTATCGGAAACTGTTGCATAAGTTGTATACCGTACTTGATGCTGTCTTTTCATTTTTTTACTCACTTTATATTTAGTCATAAGCGATATAACTCCTCAATACTTTTGGGCTCTGAACTATCACCGACATACTTATCCCTTCTATCTAGTCACCTTGATTGAACTTTTGCATATATGTCTGGGTTTAGTAATCAGTAATCATAGAAAACCTCGTCCAATATAAGACAGTTGTTCCAAGTGTGCACACCAATCAAAGCACTAGGGTCATTAGTAAATCAGAAATCAAGTCAGTATCAGAAGAACTTAGCACCATCTGGAACCTCCTCTATATCTCTTACATCGGGAAACACTATACCCTCTAGTTTACCATATTCTCACAGGCCGTATACTTGCCAGTATCTTGGGTTTGTTTTTTCCAGCCTTTCAATTTCCTTAACCTGTTCTTGAGGAAGAAATGGATTGTCCTTGTATGTTGACACTATTACTTCTACGTCATCTTCGTCAAACTTTCTTTTTTGCTCTAGTTCAGTATTTATCCAAACATACTCATTATCGGGATTAAAGTCTATAAACACCTTGTAGCTGGTTCTAATTAGCAGCTGAAAGAACTCTTGATCATAAGATAACTCATTGGCTTCATTACAGTACAAGATATCTCTTTTACCTCCTCTAAGCTTTTGCTCGTCATCAGCGCCTATAAACTCTACCATCCTATCTTGATAGATATATGTTTTGTCGGTTTTGTTTCTATGTTCTTGCGATAAAAGAAATTCACAGCCAGCGTTGACTATGATCTCTTCCCAATCTCTTAGTACTGTTCACTTAAGTACACTCTTTTGCTTTCTTACTACTGTGACTACTCATGAATCAAATACTCTTGATTCGTCAATCTTCCCCGTTAGTAGCCAAACTAGTATTAGTTGTAGCATAGAGTAGGTCTTTCATGATCTAGTACCACCTCTGTTAATTGTTATCTTCTTGTTACTTTGTCGGTTCTTTTGGAACACTGTCGTGCTTTTTATCTTCATTAGTTACTATTTCAACAGATATAGCTTTATTCAATGGTTCACCATCCTTGCCGTAAACTTCTTGTTCACTCTTATCCTTCCATCAGAAGTTTTTTAGAGCAAAGATAGCTCAGGTAGGATTAACCTGTAGTAGCGCCTCGTATTCTGACTCTATAAACAGCCTTGCTCTTTTTATTGTGTAAGAAAACCCGTCCTTCTTTTCATAGTCATAGAAAGACTGTCTACTTGCAAACCCTAGATAATAACAGAGGTGGCCTATAGTTAGAACAGGTACCTCTACTTCTTCAATCTTATCATTACCACCTACCTTAAGCTTTATGTGTTTCTTTATCTTCTTGGTAGGATTATCTAGGTATTCTTGTATTTTTTCTTGTAACTCCTCTGGAGTATTAAATACTGGTGGTCTCATTATGTTTAGTTATGTGCTAAACTATTTTGGTCTTTCTTCATCTCAGTAATCTGCTATTCAGGTTTCTAGTTGTTTACCTCAATAGCTTCCAATCAAAGCTCTGACACTGGTATAATATTATTCGTCTTTTTCTTCGTCAATGATAATACACTCTGTAGATAGGAATGTACTAGCTGCACTTACTGCGTTCTCTAGTGCTACTCTAGTTACCTTTACAGGGTCAATGACTCACATTTCAATTAGGTCTCAGTACTCTCCTGTCTTTGCGTTGAATCCTTTACCTGTTCTTCTTACCTCTTGCACTATATGATCTCCTTTATAGCCTGCGTTGTCAGCTATTTGTTTCAGTGGTGCTTCTATGGCTTTTCTAAGAATAGTTGCGCCTAGGTTTTCTTCATGGTCTTTTAGTGGTGTCACTGTTGCGAGAGCTAGAGCTACTCAACCACCTTGAACTACACCTTCTTCTAGTGCTGACTTAGTGGCGTTTATAGCGTCTTCTATCTTGTATATTTTATTCTTAGTGTCTACGTCGGTTGGTGCACCTACCTTGATAACAGCAATACCTCCTGACATAGCTGCCAATCTGTTTTTTAATAATACCTTACCTCGTTCTGTTTCTACCGTCTTAATGTTTTCTTTGATTTGTAGTACTCTTTTTTCGATGTCTTCCTTTTTACCCTTACCGCCTACTATTGTAGTGAAAAACTTAGATGCTGTCACTTTGTCCGCTTTACCTATGTCTGACAAAGATACTGTTTGAAAGCTTACGCCTGTTTTGTCACTTATTACTGAACCACCCGTTAGTGCTGCTATATCTTCTAGCATCTTATCTCTATTTTCTCCATGTTGTGGGGCTTTTACTGCTAGTATGTTTATTTGTGACTTTTTTGTGTTAAGAACGAAGTCAGCCAATACGTGTTGTTCTACATCCTCAGCGATAAACAATATGTTGTTACTACCAGACGCGTGTAACGAGTTTATTATATTCCCTACCTGCTGACTAGATTTTATTGTTTGATCTGTTATTACAATAGAAACGTTTTCTAGTACACAAGTTTGATCTTTAGCGTTGTTTATAAAATGTTGTGTTAGGTAACCTCTACTAAATTGCATACCCGCCACTATTTCTTTATTTATTCCTGGTGTGTGGCTTTCCGAAACGGTTATTACTCATTCAGGCCCTACTTGATCAATTATGTCAGAAATTAATTTACCTGTTTCAGGATCTTGCGAAGATATTGTTGCAACCTCTTCTACCTTGTCATTCACGGGCGTTGATTGTTTTTTTAGTTGTTTTATTACTTCCTTTGTTGCTTTATCTAATCATTTAGCAATAGAGAACGGATTTACTCACGAACCAACAAGGCTCATACCCTCCTTTGCTATAGCTCTTGTGAGTATTGTTGTTGTCGTCGTCCCATCTCAAGCCAATCTGTTTGCTTCGTTTGCCGCCTCCTTCACTAGCTCTACTCAAAGACTTTCTGCAGCATTACTTCACTTTACAGCGTTTGCTACAGTTACACCATCATTAGTTGATACAATTAATTGATTATTAAATAACACATTTCTACCCTTAGGTCACATTGTACAACCAACCGCGTCTGCAACTTTATTTATTCCTTTTAATACTTCTTTACGAGCCTCATTGCCATGCAGTAGTTTATTAGTCATTGTTTTTTTCGTAAGCAATTAAATCTTCTATCTTAAGCAGTGTGTTATCTTTGAATAATTCGGGTTGTTTTGATGTCACATCTATACCACCCAACTTATGAAAATATACTACATCACCAATAGATAAACCGAGATCGTTATCGCAAACATTTATTACAACTCAACTAGTTTGTGTGTTAGTGTAAACAAATAAACCTTTGTGTTCAGGTTCTGCAGTCTCAGTCTTTACAAGAACGTATCAATTTAATAACTTCAACATTGTACTCCTATATAAAATGTAAATATACTGTACTATAACAATTTAAAAAAACTAATC